>PDWJ01001152.1_pt1 | contig 33920 bp, 23 predicted proteins | sample 1430881 | NCBI WGS metagenome assembly PDWJ01 (sample SAMN01162460, study PRJNA174530) | Oral metagenome, whole genome shotgun sequencing project. | biome: Marine environment; feature: Marine mammal; material: Swab sample of the gingival sulcus; isolation source: swab sample of gingival sulcus...
TATGAAATAAGTAAATTTCAGAATAAACAATTCTAAAAAAGTTAGTTAAAATATTAATATACAACATTTTACAACAGCATACTTTTTACATCACCACCGAATTTTAAATTCAAAAAAAATAATGTTATTTTGTAGTCATATTTAACGACCAATACTTCGTCAAATTGAAAAATTAAGAATTAACTAATTACTAAATACAAATGAGAGGTTAATAAAGATGAACCTTTGATTATCAAGTAGTTATGTTTAAAAATCAATTCGATAAAGTGTTGATTATCAAACAATTACAAATAAACATTATAAAATTCAGATACATGAAAAATCTTATCAAAATTGGAATTTTTATTATCCTGTGTGGAATTTCTTTTTCAAGCTATGCACAAGAAGAAATTATGAGAAATTACCACTTGAAACACGAACTTACACAGGCAGAATATTTAAAATTGCAAACCTATCAACGCAATTTTACAACAACCCTACCGCCGGAAGGCATAGTGCGAAATATAGCAGAATGGGAACCTATGGAAAGCGTAATAATTGGCTATGATAGTGGTTTTGGCATACCCATTGAGGGCATAGTAGAAATGACAAAAGACTGCATGGTAACGGTATTGGTAGCCGATGCAGAAGAAGAAAATGCAGTAACTGATTTAATATCAGACAATAACGGAGATGTTAACAATCTTGATTTTGTATACCACGATGTAAATAGTTGGTGGAGTCGCGATTACAGTCCATGGTTTATATCACTCAGCGACACAGCTGTAGCCATAGTAGATTTTCCTTACAATCGTCCGCGCCCGCAAGACGATGAAGTACCTATCGTAATGGCAAGTCATTTAAACTTAAACCTTTACGGAATGGATGTTATACAAACAGGCGGTAATTACATGACAGACGGTCTCGGAATTGGGGCATCAACTGATTTGGTCGTGGAAGAAAACCCCGAAATAAGCGAAACTGAAGTAAGAGAAAGAATGCAAAATTATCTTGGTATTCAAAACTACATGATAACCGCCGACCCGCTCGGTGCTTACATTAAACACATAGATTGTTGGGGCAAATTTTTAGCCCCCGACAAAGTTATCATTACGCAAGTACCGCAAAGCGACCCAAGATATAACGATTATGAGGCTGTTGCTCAAATATTTGCAAATCAAAACTGTTCCTACGGCTATCCGTTTGAGGTTGTAAGAGTGCAAGCTCCATCGCAATACGATTATCACACAACACCTTATACTAACTCACTGATATTAAACAAAAAAGTATTCCTACCCGTAGCCGGTTCAAGTTATGACAATGCAGCAATTCAAACCTACCAAAACAACATGCCCGGTTATGAAATAGTGCCTGTATATTCGGCAGCAGGCTGGGAAAATACTGATGCTTTACATTGCAGAACTCACGGTGTTGCCGACCGACAAATGATTCATATAGTTCATACACCCGTAAAAGGTAATATTGAATATACAAATATTGTAAATATCACGGCAAAAGTACACGGCTACGGAGCAGAAAAAAATAAAGACAAAACGGTAGAACTTCATTACAAAACAGGAAATAATGATTGGGTAACTACCCCCATGACATTATCAGACGACAACTATACGGCTGACATAGAATGGGCAACTTCCACAGATACAGTTGATTACTACATTAAAGTAACTGACGAAGACGGGAAAATTGCAACCCACCCTCATGTAGGCGAAGCAGCAGCGTATAGGTTTTTCTATAAAAATTCAACAGGCAATTGTGAAAGGATAGAAACAAAATTTGCTTTATACCCCAATCCTACTCGCGGTATATTATTTTTGGAGGCAGCCAAGGGGAGTGATTATCGCATTACCAACAGCACGGGCAAAATTGTAAGTCAAGGAAAAGTAAATTCCGACAAACAACAAATTGATTTAAGTAGTTTAACAAAAGGTATTTACTTTTTAGAAATAAATTCTATCGGGAAAAGCAGGTTTGAAAAAATAATAAAACGTTAAATCTGAATTATGCAATAGAACATCTTTATGAACCTAATAAATAAGGATTTTTTATAAAAACAGGTGTTCTATTGCATAATTTGAAACTATATATTTCTCCTTAGCATTCTCAATAAATTCCAACCGTAAGTTGTTGGTAGTCAGCGACATATGTTTATCGATACATAAAGCTACAACTCCCTTTTTACATCCGCAGCAGCATAATAAAGCACTCCGTTTACTTTTTGTCCGTATACCTCTTGAAGCAAATTTTTATATTCCTCTATTTGAGAAATATGCTCAGGACGCTCTTTTCCAAATTTAAAATCTATTACTGTAATTTCTAACTCCTTTTTTATTACTCTATCGGGGATTTTGGTTTCGCCCGCAGCGTTCAATAGTGCTTTTTCCGAAATTACTTCTAAACCGGGGGCAAACCATGCAGCTACCGACTCGCGTTGCAATAACTTTTTAAGCTCTATTAACAAATTTTCCTTTTCTTTTTGTGTAATATATCCTTGATTGTGCAAATCGTTAAGTACTACGGGCGCGTCTTCCGGTTGCTTTATACCAGCCAATATTTTGTGCATCAAACTGCCGTAATTTATTTTTTCTTCAATATAGCTTATGCTTTCCGCAAAAAAATCTTTTGATTGATAACTTATTTCGGGTTTCAATTTACCGTTGTTTCCCGGATATACCTCAAAAACATTGTTCGACCTGCCGTAAGCTTTAGTATCCTTCTGCATAATTTTGCCTTTTTCCAGCACCTCCGTTACGCTATCGTATATACTTTCAGTATCCAAATAATTTTCGGTATCCTCATCAGACATTTTAGTTTGTTTTACCGCCGCATGTATAAAATCGCCTATTGATTTAGGCTCTTTCGAAGGTTTATACGGCACACACATAAACAAACTGTTTTTAGGACGTGTCATGGCAACATAAAGCAAATTAAGCATTTCAATATTGGTTTGTAAAGTATAATTGTAATAGGAATTTTTAAAAATCGTATTCGCTATGTCTTGTTTGTAGTTTATTGGAAAATATTCAATCTCGCTCAACAAATTTGTTTCATTTTTTGCCCAAAAAGTACTTTTAGGCTTTGGATTTACATTCCAATCAGCATAAGGAATAATTAAATGCGGCACTCCCAAACCTTTGGATTTATGAATGGTAAGAATTTGTACAGCATTATGTAACGCATTTATTTGCAGTGATTTATCATGTCCTTTCCCATCTAACCAATTTACAAATTCGTTTAAATCATTACCCTGATTTTGTAAAAAATTGAATATAAGGTCTTGAAAATTTCTTAAAAATTCAAATTCATCTTTGTTTGCACGAAGTTCAAATATTTCAATAAGATATTCCGAAAGTTCAAATAAAGAAAGTTGCTTTAGAGTATCTTTATTTTCAAAAAAAGATGCCGGTAAAAATTTCTGTATATCGGATGCGCTTTGCATTATTTCGTGCAAATCATCGGGCAATTTATTTTTCAGTTTCAAATAATTAAGCAATAATTCTTTTTCGGCAAGTATATCGTCTTGGCTATTGAGTATTTTCATTGCTGAACTTAGTACTCTTATAGTTTTTGCTTTTAATATTTCGGTTGAAGAATCTGAAATTACCTGATAATTACTAACTTCCGGATTTTCTTTTTGAAATTGATACAAAGCATTGGTAATAGCTTTGGCTTGTGCATTGGTGCGTACCAACAAAGCAATATCACCTGCATTATGTCCTGCGCTTATTATTTTTTCAATATGCTCGCCAATTTTTTCATGAATAGCATTTTCAAGCTCTTCCTTAGGGCTTATATCTTTAGCATTGAAAAAAACGAGCTTTACATATCCGTTATTTTTTTTATACTCGGGAATTAGTTGCATTTGTCCTTTATATGCCTCTTCTATTGCCGATTGCATAAATTGCAAATTCTTATTCTCTTGATTTTCTCCGTCTGTTTTCGGGTCAAATTTTGAATTGAAAACAGCTTGCAAAATTTTAGGAATGCGCTTAAATAAAGTGTTATTCAATTTTACTATAAATTTATCACTTCTTCTGTTGTACGGCAAATTGTGTTCACTTATATAAGGTGTACCTATTTGCTCTTTAACCTTGTACATCAACAACTTACGGTCGCCGCCCCGCCAACTGTATATCGATTGTTTTATGTCGCCCACTAACAAATTATAAAAGCCCGACGCTAAACTGTTTAATATCAATGGTTTAAAGTTATGCCATTGAAAGCCTGAGGTATCTTGAAATTCGTCTATTAAGATATTATTATAACGATTTCCGGTTTTTTCGTATATGAAAGGAGTATCGTTATCTTCGGTTAATTTTTTCAGTAATAAAGTTGTATCGCTTATTAATAGTTCGTTGTAGTCGCTTCTGTATTCCGGCAGCAAAGCGGCAATATCCGTTAGCAAACCAAACGAATAAAAGTTCCTTAAAATTTCATAAACCGATAAATATATCGAGTATTCATTCTTATATAAATTTATAGCATCTCTTAACAACGGAGCTGCAATATTTGCAAATTCTGATATTTTTTCTCGTGTTTCTTTTTTAGCTGTTTTATTTGCCCATTCGTCGGGTGTGTCGTATATTTTAAGTATGGTTGCCGAAGGTTCAAAATTCCTATTATTTATTTTTTCCGACAAATAAACACCTATGTATTTTACTTTTTGTCCAAGTTCTTGATAATCAAAAGGTAAAGTGGCAAATCCTTGTCTTGATTTAAGCGAAATATCTCGCATTTTTTGTTCAAAATTTCTTTTTCTTTTAAGTAATTCAATTTGCAATTTTTCAAGATTTTCGGAAGAAAAATTTTGAATATTTCGCTCTTGAAATTCTTCTTTAAAAATATTTTGACTTATCTCGGCAATCTCCGTGTCAAAGTTCCAACTTTTACCCTCTTCTATTTTATATTTTGCAAATTCTATGAGCCAATGTGTTATATTTTTATCAGTTTTCAGTTTTTCATATAACCTGCTACGTAGTTCTTCCGTAACTGTGTCGGTGTCGAGTTGTAATTTAAAATTTGAATGTAAATTCATTTCAAAAGTAAAGGCTCGTATAACCGATTGAACGAACTTATCTATCGTGCTTACCGAAAATAATGAATAATTATGTAATATTTCGTCTTGTACCTGTTCGGCACGTTTTTTAATTTCTTCGGTTTCGCTAATTTTCAATTCCTCTTTAAGTGCTTGCAGATGCAATGATTTCTCAGGATTTTCAGCCAATATATGTATCTCTTCGGTAATTCGAGATTTCATTTCTTCGGCGGCTTTATTGGTAAATGTTACCGCCAATATTTTTCGATAATAGCGAGGGTTTTTAAATGCTAATTTTAGAAAATTTGCAGTAAGAAGAAAGGTTTTTCCGGCACCCGCCGAAGCACGATATATATTGAGTAAATTTTGCATAGTGTCTTATAATAACAACTTGTTGATTTTCCATAAACGCTTAATAATCAGACTTTTATGTTTTGTTAAAACGCGTTTGTAACAATCTGTAATACAGATAGTTACGAGTATGGATTAAACTGCTGTTGCACATAAATATTGTTCCGAGTAGTTTGTTCTACCGCTAAATCATATAAAAATTTCTGTGTTAAATAAAGTCCGTTTTCCCATTCTGTTGTTCCAAAATGTTTTTTAAATTTTAAAGTAAAGCAGGGTTAGGTGTTTTGTAAACACACGAGCTTACCGTCATGAGGTTTTAATCTAAAGAGGCAATAGTATTGTACCCGCCGGTATTTTGCATTGACTTCCAATTTTCCGGCAATTCCTTCTTGTGCAAATGTAAAAATCTACTAATTTCCGGCATAGCCCATGATGAACTCATTTTCTACAAAAATAAAAACATTTTTACTTTCATCAAATTAATAAAAATTTTTGTTTTTATGGTAGATAAAAGAAGTTGTTGTTGAAACAAGCTCTTGCATACACAAATGGCTTTAAGTAATCTTGTATGTTTTCAAAATAGTGAAATTTAAAGCTATCTTCCCTATATTCAATGAGTTAAAATCTATTAAAATAATGATTTTCAGGTTTTTGTCCTAACTTCTTAATACTTTTTTTTCATCTATTTTGCTGGTTTTCAGTATGGTAATAAAAAATGTAACGGACTATTGTTATAACATAAAAGAAGATTAAAAAGTACTTTTGTTTCTTTTAACTATGTATAACTTTTAATTTAACGAAGTGCTAATTACATCTAAAAGAAAAATTAATTTGAAACTATACCACAGTCTACCTAATTTTTTTATAACTTTGCGCTCAGTTTTTATTCAAAAATAGAAATTTAAGCAAAAATGCTTTTTAAAGATATTCCCGGCAACGAAGCCTTTAAAAAATCCTTAATAAACACTGTGAAAACAGGCAGAATAAGTCATGCACTGCTTTTCACGGGGCAGGAGGGCAATGCCAAATTATCTTATGCAATTGCTTATGCACAATACTTGTCGTGTACCGATAAAAAGGAATATGATGCCTGCGGACAGTGTGCTTCTTGTAAGAAATACGAAAAAGCAATTCATCCCGATTTGCATTTTGTTTACCCCGTAGTAAGCGGTACTTCCGGCTCAAAACCCATTAGCGACGATTATCTTAAAACCTGGCGCAGTTTTTTGCCGGGAAATATATTTCACGATTTCAATAAGTGGGTTGAAATGCTTGGCGCAGAAAATAAACAAGCAAGCATATTTGCACAAGAAAGCGCCGCCATTATAAGAAAACTAAATTTTAAGACATTTGAGTCTCAATATAAGGTTATGATTATTTGGCTGCCCGAGAAAATGAATATTACTGCCGCCAACAAACTGTTGAAAATGATAGAAGAACCGCCGGACAATACCGTTTTTTTGTTGGTAAGTGAGATGCCCGATAAAATAATAGGTACTATTTTGTCGCGTACGCAGCCGGTTCGTATTCCAAGAGCCGACGCAAGTGCTTTAGAAAATTATTTTACTCAAAAAAGCAAAATTAATACCGAAAAAATACAAGAAATAATACACCTTTCGGAAAATAACGGAATAAAAACGGCAGAATTACTAAGCACAGACCACGAAGCAAATAACAGATTGTTTGATGATTTTTCGCAACTCATGCGCTTAGCTTATAAGTCTGATTTAAAGGGACTTGTGAAATGGGCAGACGATATGTCGGGCTATGGGCGCGAACAACATAAAATCTTTCTAAATTATGCTTTGCGTATGATAAGAGAAAATTTTATATTAAATTTGACCCCGAAAAATAATAAAGCACCGGTGTTTCTTACCGAAAAAGAAAGGAAATTTTCAGATAAATTTTCAGTATTTATACACCAAAACAACATAAATAAATTAACCGAAGAATTTAATCTTGCCATAAGGCATATTGAAAGAAACGGTTATAATAAATTAATTTTTTTAGATTTATCTTTACAAACAGCCAAACAGCTGAGAGTAAAATTACAGTGAAAAAATATTGTTCCATATACTTTTATATTGAAATTATTATATTATTTAACTTACTTTAAAAAATATAAACTTATAAAAAATTATTAAATATTATTTACATATCAATATTTTTTTTAATGATACTTTAATGTTTTTTACAAAAAAGCTTTTGTTTAGTTATGAATTGTTTGCTTTGCAGTTAAAATTCAGATTAGTTCATTTTATGAAAAAATAAAATATAGAGGAACCGTTTTTTTGCTGTTTCAAAAACAGTAAAACATGCAAGAAACTAATATAGCAACCTCAGAAGGTTGTGTCAATTGTTCAAACTGCAATGGCAGTTACCACAAACCGTTTAGTTGGGATAAATTAAATGTGTTTGACTATTTAAAAAACTTACCCGTAGGAATAAATGCAACCGATCTGGTTGAAGTGAAGTTTAAAAATACAAGAAAAGAAATAGTACAAAATGTAAATAAATTGAAACTGAAAGTGGGCGATATGGTAGCCGTAGAAGCATCGCCGGGACATGATTTGGGTAGGGTAGTGCTAATGGGAGAATTGGTAAAAGAACAGTTGAGGAAATATCGTTTGAAACCCAATCATACTTATAAAAAAATATATCGTGTAGCAAAAGAAAATGATATTAATAATTGGAAAGCAGCTATAGCAAGAGAAAATGATGTTATGCTGAAAGCTCGAAAAATAGCATCAGATTTAGGACTTAGAATGAAAATAGGCGATGTGGAATTTCAAGGTGATGGTTCAAAAGCTATTTTTTATTACATAGCAGACGGTAGAGTAGATTTTAGAAAACTTATACGTGTACTTGCCAAAGAGTTTGATATTCGCATAGAGATGAGGCAGATAGGCGCAAGACAAGAAGCCGGACGAATTGGAGGAGTAGGCTCATGTGGCAGAGAATTGTGTTGCTCGGCTTGGCTAACTTCTTTTATATCAGTTACAACCGATGCCGTGCGCGAACAGGAGATTATGCTCAACCCGCAAAAAATGGCAGGACAATGTGGAAAATTGAAATGTTGTCTCAATTATGAAACGGAATGCTATACTGATGCAAAAAAAGATTTTCCGGAAAGAATAAATTTGGAAACTCGCGAAGGCACTGCGTATTACATAAAAACCGACGTTTACAAGAAATTAATGTGGTATTCTTGTCCGGATAGTAAGGTGAGTAAGGTTACGGCAGTAGACGTGGAACGTGTACGTGAAATAATAGAACTAAACAAAAAAGGCGAAATGCCGGAAACTTTGCAATTGGAACAAGATATTATTACTTCCGAGCAAAATTCCATAGATTTATTAAATGAAACCAGTATTACGCGTTTTGATAAAAAGAAGAAAAAGAAAAAAACAAATACTCAAAATAGGTACAAAAGAAAAAATAAAAATTTTCAAAATAAGAATTTTCAGAATAACAACAGAACAAAGAAAAATCAAACTAAAAGTTATAAAAAAAACAATAAAAACCAATAAGCTGACTTATTAGAAATACTTAGTTCTTTGTTATTTTAAGAGTTAAGTTGTTGGTAATTAGCTGATTATAGAAGATGAATTGGGTTTGGTGTAACTTCTTGACTGCTAGTGTTTTACAAGGATAGGTGATTGTTGGTGAAATAGTGAATTATAAAAAATTAGGTATATGTTTAAAAATAAATACATACTGTTGTTGTTAATGACGACATTGATTTTTGCATGCGAGGAAAATCAAATTTATAAAGAAACTAAGAAAATAGAAAACGGAATTTGGCAAATAGATTTTAAACCTGAATATAGTTTTGAAATAAAAGATACAACAAAATTTTACGATATATTTTTGCAAGCCCAAAGCACTGAAAATTTTAAGACTCAGAATCTTTGGATTTTTTATCAGATAGATGCACCAAACAACAAATCTCAAAACGACACAATAGAATACATGCTTTTTGATGATAAAGGTAAACCAATAGGGAAGCAAAATAGCAAAACTCCAGTTTTTAATCTTGTGTATAAATCAAAAATTAAATTTCCGGCAAAAGGACTTTACAAACTCTCTGTAACACAAGGTATGCGCAAGCAACAAGAACCCGGCATAAGTGAATTAACACTACTTGTGAAAGAAATAAAATAAGTTTAAATTTAAATATGCAGTACTTCGTTAGATGAATAGCGAAGCCTTTATAAAAATAGTTTAATGTGTTGTTAATTAGTTGGTTACAAAAAAAAATAACGAACTTTTATAAAAATGACAGAATTAATAAAAATATCCGAAAATTCAACCACTCCACTTACTCAAACCTCCTCTTTTAATACCTCCCGAATGCGAGTGCTGACGGCAGAACCCATAAATCAAATTCTGCAAAAGCGATTAGAAAAGGCAGGCTATCAAGTAGATTATAAACCTGATACCTCAGCCGGGGAATTGTTGAAAATGGTTAATAACTACGATGGATTGGTTGTAAGAAGTCGATTTAGATTTGATTCAGATTTTTTTTCAAATATAAAAAATTTGAAATTTATTGCACGTGCAGGCTCAGGTATTGAAAACATAAACGCCAAAGCTGCTCGGGAAGCGGGAGTTGAAATAATCAATTCGCCGGAGGGCAATGCCAACTCTGTAGCCGAACATGCACTCGGATTGTTGCTCGCATTGATGCACAAAATATCGTCTTCGGCTGATGAAGTGAAAAATGGTGTGTGGAACAGAAAAAGCAATGCCGGCGATGAGCTGAGCAGTAAAACAGCAGGTATAATAGGATACGGAAACACAGGCAGCCGATTTGCGCAATTATTAAGTGGTTTCGGGATAAAAGTTTTGGTTTACGATAAGTACAAAAGCGGTTTTTCATCCGGAAATATCCAAGAAAGTAAGCCTGCCGAAATATTTGAAAAAGCCGATATTCTCAGTTTTCACCTCCCGCTAACTACGGAAACAGAATATTTATGCAATATAAATTATCTGAAGAATTTTCAAAAACCTATATATCTAATTAATACCTCACGTGGGAAAATAGTAGATACGGAAGCTGTTTATAAATCATTGAAAAACAACCAAATAATTGCCGCAGGACTTGATGTATTGGAGTATGAAAAACACAATTTCGATACTCTTTTGCATAATTCACCGCCTGAAATTTTGAAAAAACTTACAAATTTACCTAATGTAATTATAACACCGCATGTGGCAGGCAGCAGCAAGCAATCGGTTGTGAAAATTGCATCGGTATTGGCTGATAAAATTATAGCAAAGTATGGGAGTTTTTAAAGCAACTTTGTTTAATTGAAAATTTGTTTAATTGAGAATTGAGAATTGAGAATTGAGAATGATTTTGTTGTATAGTTTAATTAGTGTCTAAAGTGCTGGTTGTGAGTTAGTTGTGTTTAAAATGTCTGTGTTTTTTATTGAAAAATATATGGTTAAAACATAAATTTTTATAAGATTTTCCAAGTTTTTCAAACTGATTTCAGGACAAGACACTCAATTCTTAATTTTCAATTACTAACGTGAGGGCTTCGCTGTTCTCAATTCTCATGGATTGCTTAAGATATATTAGTATTCGGAAAAAGCTCTATGTGCTTTTGTAACTTACTGTAATACAGTTTTTCCTGACTTCGTATACTAACCGGCACACGAAATATTTAAATCCTTGATACTATGTGTTTTATGGTTTTGGAATTTCCGTTTTTACCTTGTAGTTGATAATCATTGTTTTGTTTCTGAAAATGTGCGAAGTCAGGAGTTTTTTATAGTGTTTGTTTAAGGTAGGGGTATGCTATTTTATTTTTCTGAAAATAAAACACTTAAATACGTTTATAGGGTACTAATAATTAAGATATTGTTATAAAATTTTTGTATTTAAGATATAAATTTTTATAAGATTTTCCAAGTTTTTCAAACTGATTTTATGATAAGATAACTCATTTTCAATTCTCAATTACTAACGTGAGGGCTTCGCCGTTCTCAATTCTCAATTCTCAATTCTCAATTAACCCCCCTTACCACAAAACGAGCCGTATAACGACTCAACTGACGAAGCAATACTTCCCGCCCTTCCAAATATTGTTTTATAACTTCGTCGGTATAGTGTCTTATGGTTATAAGTGTCAGATTATCATTGTATAACAACTCATATTCTTTTTTCAATTCATTGATAAAATCAGGTATTCGGTCTTTTAAATTGTCTACGCAAAACGAAAAACTTATTGCCGAATTTTGCATCACGCTGACTTTTAAACGATACTTACTCAACAATGCAAAAATTTTGCTTAATCCATATTCAGAAATAAAAGAAAAATCGGGCGACAATATTGAAAAAAGTATTTGGTTATTCTTTTCAATGTAAACCGGTATGTCCGGATAAAAAGTTTTATCGTCGGGGCTTATGTCGGAAATACTTGTGCCTGAATGCTTTAGATTGTAAAACGAACGTACCTGTATAGGGATTTTCTTATTCTCGAGAGGCTTTATTGTTTTAGGATGTAAAATTTTTGCCCCGTAAAATGTTTGTTCCACAGCTTCTTTGTAAGAAAGCGTTTTCAAAAGTTTAGCATCAGGATGTTTTTCAGGGTCGGCATTTAAAACACCGTTTACGTTTTTCCAAAATACAATTTCATCGGCATTCATGCAGTAGGCGTACACCGAGGCGGTATAATCACTGCCTTCGCGCCCCAGCGTAGTTGTTTCGCCATTTGCGGTACAAGCTGTAAAACCCTGCGATACCACTATTTTATGCCTATCAAACAAGGCAGCTTGTTGAATATTTGCTTCTGTTAAGTTCCAAATAATTTTAGCATCGCTAAATTCATCATCGCTTATCAAAAGTTTACGAGCATCAACAAATTTTGCATCAATATTTTTCAAAGTTAAAAAAGCTGTCAAAATATTACTCGACAACAATTCGCCCAAAGATACAATACGGTCGTATTCAAAATATTTATTATCGGAAAGCCCTTTGTGTAAAAAAAATCTCAAATCGGAAAAAATATTTTTCACATAAGTATATATCAAATCTTTATTGCTAAAACCCAATTCTTCCAACAAATCGATATGCACTTTTTCTATTTCTTCAATAGCTTTCAAATAAGAATTTTTGCCTTGATAATACTGTAACAGCACAGCTTCCAAAGCTCCCGTAGTTTTCCCGAAAGCCGAAACTACTATCAGTAAATCTTCCGATAAATCTTTTACAATATCAACCAAATGCAATAAAGATTTGCTATCACTAAGCACTCCGCCACCAAATTTATATACTTTCATTTTTTTTATATTAAAATATGATGCAAAGATGTTTAGTTTTTAATAAAATTTAATTTTTTTTTTTAATTTTACCCTAAAAATAAAAAACTATGAGCATAACAACACTAAACGAGTTCATTATTGAACGCCAATCTGATTTTCCTTACGCAAAAGGAGAATTGTCAAGACTTTTGAGCCATATAGGCGTGGCAGCCAAAGTGGTAAACAGAGAAGTGAAAAAAGCCGGTTTGATAGATATATTAGGCGACTACGGGAATACTAATATTCAAGGCGAAGGACAAAAAAAATTGGATGTGTATGCCAATGAAAAATTTATTACTTCATTGATGCTTTCGTCGGAATGTTGCGGGATAGCCTCCGAAGAGAACGACGGAATAATTGAATTTGAAACCGAATTGGCGCGAAGCGGAAGTTATGTAGTAGCCATGGACCCTTTAGATGGTTCGTCGAATATTGACGTTAATGTATCGATAGGTTCTATCTTTGCGATATACAGGCGTTTATCTGCCTTGGGACACATAGCCGAAGAGCGCGATTTTCTGCAAGAAGGATTAAAGCAAGTAGCCGCCGGATACGTAATATACGGTTCTTCGGCAATGCTTGTATACACTACCGGTAAAGGCGTAAACGGTTTTACGCTCGACCCGTCGATAGGTGAATTTTGCCTTTCGCATCCTGATATTAAAATTCCTCAAAACGGTAAAATTTACTCAATAAATGAGGGAAATTACATAAAATTTCCTGAGGGTGTGAAAAAGTATATAAAATATTGCCAACAAAATGACAAACCCACCAACCGACCATTCACCTCGCGATATATAGGCTCTTTAGTTGCTGATTTTCATAGAAATCTGTTGAAAGGCGGAATTTTTATTTACCCGCAAACTTTTACCCACCCAAAAGGGAAATTACGTCTGTTGTATGAGTGTAATCCTATGGCATTTATAGTAGAACAAGCCGGCGGGAAAGCCACAAACGGTAGGGGAAAGCGAATTTTAGACCTTATTCCTACCTCTATACACGAACGTACACCTTTGTATATAGGTTCACGTGCTATGGTTGATAAAGCTGAGGAGTTTATGAAAAAATTCCCGAGAGAAGCTAATGAATAATTATCAATTACGAATGACTTTGTTGCATAGATAGTAACACCGCGTAAATGCTTTATAAACAGCTTATTATAAAATACTTGCTATGTGTTATTGTCTATTCAACAAAGTTACTATAAATTACAAATGGTAAAGCTCTTATTGTAATGGTTTAATATATTAATAATCAGGAATTTACGAGATGGTTTTTAAGCGTAACGTTTTGATTGTCAGTATATTAGGCTTGTGGTTTGTGATTTGATTTACTTGAAATAGGACGAAGTAAAATGGCATATAAAAACGGTAAAACAAAAAACAATGCGTATTCCTCCTGAATTAAAAGAATTATTTTCTTTTTCTGCTACCGAACGAAATGGATTAATTGTTTTGTTCGTAATAGTGCTAACTACTTCATTTATAAGTGTATATGTAAAACAAGGAATAAACGCAGAATTTACCACTGCGGATACAAGTTTGTTATCAAAAGAGATTTCAGAGTTTAGAAATTCTTTGAAAGAAAAAGAAAATCCTGAATATATTTCTCGTCTCGATAAATTTATCATTCAGAAATATGACAGTATAGAATTATTCAAATTTGACCCAAATACCGTAACCAAAGAAGAATGGTTGAAACTCGGATTGTCTGAAAAACAAACGAAAAATATTATGAATTTTCGTGCCAAAGGCGGTAAATTTTATGACAAAAACGACTTTCGCAGAATGTACGGTATTCGTACCCGACAATATTTAATTTTGGAACCATACATAATGCTCCCCGAACGTTATTATGTCAATAATTATAACAGTTACAAGTCAAAATTCAATAACTCATCTTATGATAAAGATGTTTTCACGCCCGACAGTCTTTTCAAATTTAACCCCAACACTGCCACCGATAAAGAACTCGAAGCCTTAGGGCTTTCGCAGAAGCAAGCAAAAAATATTATCAATTACAGAAAAAAAAGCAATGGATTTAAAACAAAATCTGATCTTAAAAAAATATATTCAATAGGTGATGAAGAGTATGCAATACTTGAAGACTATATTGATTTGCCGGAAAATATTTCTTCGGAAAAAAGAAAAAAACAAGAAGTACAAAAGAAAAAACAAAAAGTAGATATAAATACATTTTCGGAACAAGATTTTAAACAATTGGAGGAGAAGTTTTGGCAATACAATGCTCGTAAAATAGTGAAATACAGAAATTTACTCGGGGGATATGTACACCCCGACCAATTGCTTGAATTACGCGGCATGAAAAAACATTTCTACGAAAAAGTTAAAAATCAAATAACCCCCATAAAACAAAAACCCAAACTTATAAATATTAATTTTGCTTCGGAAAAAGAATTTGCAGCGCATCCCTACATAAAAAAATATGATGCAGAAGCAATAGTAAAATTCAGAGACCATAACGGAGCGTTTAAAAAAATTTCCGACCTGAGAAAACATAAATTAATATCCGAAACAAATTATAAAAAGTTAAAACCCTATTTAATAGTACGTTAAATTAATGTTGATGTTTCATAAAATCAGTTGACAAAAACTTGTAAACATTGAACTAAAATGTTTTGTTGAGAGTTTAATATATTGATAATCAAAAGGTTATGTTAATAGTAATGTGTTTATGTAACCGTCTGATTATTAATGTGTTAGCCCGTCGTGTAAAACCTTAACTATTTGTAATTTTTAACTCTTAATTTATTTATAAAGTGTATATAAATTGATTTTTTTTTGTATAATTCGCCTTTAAAACAAAAAATACTACCTTTGCAAAAATTTGATTTAATGGAGAAAGAACGTTATAAATTTAATCCGGAAACTTTAAGTTACGAGAATAAATCGAATAAAAAATCTGATAAAATTATTCGTATTGTACTAAGTATAATAGTTCCTGCAATAATCATAGCCGGAATATTAATTATTTTATTACCTTATTTTGCGCAAAACTCTCGTCAAAAAGCATTATTTCAGGAAGAACGTATATTGAAAGAAAACTACAATAAACTCCTGAAAAAGAAAAAGATAGCAGACCAATATTTAGAAGAAATAAAAATTAAAGATAAACATATTTATAGAGAAATTTTTGAAGCCGAATTGCAAGAAGTAGCTTCAAAAAAACAAGACATACACAAACAATTAACACAAATAAATCCTAATAAATACGCCAAAAATAATGCTAAGATATTGGACAGCCTGCTACACGAAACCGACAAAACAATAGAAGCAACCTCGCTTTTAGAAAAAATAATTAATTCCCAAAAATCTGAATTAGATTATGTGCCGGCAACTCAGCCTATATATAACAAGAATGTAAATATTCCTGTATACGGCTTTGGAACATTGATAGACCCCGTGTACAAAACTCCCGCCGTACATGAAGGTATTGACTTTGCAATTCCGGAAGGAACACCCGTATTTGCAACCGCTAACGGGAAAGTATCTTTTTCCGGTTTAAAACGCGCCAAGGGAATGCTGGTAGAAATAGACCACGGTAACGGATACAAATCGCGATATGCTCATCTTTCAAAAATAAAAGTAAATCAGGGCAAATCGGTAAAAAGAGGTGAACTGATAGCATATTCAGGCAATACCGGAAAATCATTCATAGAGCATTTACACTATGAAATACAATACAAAGATACACCTATCAACCCGATTAACTACTTTTTTCTCGACCTCACAATAGCACAATATACCAAAATGAAAGAAAACGTTTTGAGAGCAGGAATAAGTTTAGATTAAAATATTTTGAAAATATTACTTCCTTGTACGAGCTGTAATTTGTTGATAATCAGATGGTTGTGAATGAAAGTTGGTTGCTGTAAAGTGTTGATTAACAAGCACTTATCAAAAAAGAAAACGCTCTAATCTAATTTCAACACCGTGTATATAAGTGCAGCAGCAATATCAGTTGAAAGACTTTTTATAAATTCAATTTGATGGGGTTCAAATTTTTCTATTGAAGCTAACTCAAGCACTCCCACTACTCTTTCGCCGGAAATTAATGGTTGAATATATAATGATTTGGGAGGCATTTGTCCAAAGCCCGTTATTATTTTTAAATAATATTCCGGTAAATCATCGTAATAAAAAGAAGTTTTATCCGAAGCAGCCGAGCCAATTAAACCTACTCCATGCTTTATTGTTTTGTGAATTACTTTTTCTTTTCCGTATGCGTAATTAGCTATAAGCCTGTATACAGGAGGGTTTTCAGAATTGTCTTGTATGTAAAATCCACCAATTTGTATGTTAAAAAACTCAACTAATTCAGAAATTATTGCCTGTGCCAATTCGTTTACTTGTCCTGTATTTTTTCGTAAAATTTTGGCAAATTTTGCCATCTCCTTAATTCTATGTTCTTCAATTTTTTTATTCTTCAATTCTGTTTGTCTTTCTTTCAACGACTTTAAAACACCGGTTTCCAGCTCAGTAATAGTTTGCCCCATTATATCATGCAGTTCATACTGCTGTTTGTTTTCACTCGGATGCCCTGCAATAATGTTTTTTAAATGTTGATTTTTTTTATTCAAATTAATAAAAATTTGTTTTACGGTATTTATTTCAGGCAAAGCAGAGCTTGTTTCAAGATTGTAGTCAAAATTTTCAATCTCACCCTCTTCTAAATATTGCAACAAAGTATTAATGTTTTTTATTCTTTTCTTAACTTTATTTCTAAGCCAAAATACTAATAATAAGGGAATTACAATTAATGTAAAAACAAATAAATATATTATTCTTTTTATAGCATCATACCTTTGATTAAAATCCTTTACTATTAAGTTAAAGTAGTCTTTACTTATTTGCAATATTTCATTCAAATCTTCAAAACACATTGCCTTAATGCCTTCTCCAAAGTTTCGCCCTATTTGCACTTCGGCTTCTGATAAGGATAGAAAACGTGTTTTATGGACATCAAGGGCTTTTATAAGTTCTTCTTTTCGCCCTGACAATGTTGTTATATCTAAGCTTTTAACCTTAGTTATCAGATGGTTATAGAGTTCTACATAAGAGTTTACAGTAAGCTCAGAATAATTTTTTTTGTATATTTCAGTGAGCTTTGTAAGCCCCGATATTTCAAAATTAATTAAAGAATCTTGTAGCATTAATTCAAAAATTTTCAAATTAATGTTTGCATCATTTAAGCTTTGAATTATTCCATAGTTTTCATTGCCAACATTTTTCTCAACCAAAATTAATTTTTCAAATTTACTGTAAAAATTGGTTGTCAATTCTTGTATTCTGTTTGTATTTTCCAAAATTCCAACCTCGGCAAGTCTTTGTTCGGGTTTGTATTTTTTTTGTAGTGAATATAAGGATTCAATAATAGATTTAATTTTTTCAGTTTCATTACTGTAACCATATAAAAAGAATGCGTCTTCGCGCTTACTGTTAAGGTATTCGGAAAAATTTGTATTTAATTCTTCGGCATATATTTTTAGTTGGCTCGCGGCAAGATATTCCTGCTTTATTTTGGTTAATTTAAATTGAAAAAAAATAATTGCCAAAAAACTTGTAATTCCGGTAATAAGTAGTATAACAAATACTGTTTTGAAAGGAAAATTTTTTATTTCGCGAATTTTTTGTTTCACAATAAATATACTTTTTGTTTAAAGCCCCTAAGGTATAAATTTATCCTGAATTTATAGATTTTTTTTCACCTCTCCATCCAACAAAACACCTCATAATAAAAAAATCCGAGTAACAAAGACTCGGATTTTTCACTTAAATGTGTGCTATGAAAAATTTAACAAAATTTTCTTATAATTTTACGAAAGGCAATTTAACTACTTTGGCTTTTAGACTTTTATTTTTTGTTTTTATAATTATCTCAGTATCAGTCTTATGCAGTCCGGTTTTTACATAGCCCATGCCTATGCCTTGTTTCAACATTGGTGACATAGTACCGCTTGTTACATGTCCTATTAAGTTGCCGTTTTCATCTAAAATTTCGTAACCTTTACGCGGAATACCTCTTTCTTGCAATACAAATCCGCAGAGCCTCTGGGCAGGTTTTTCGGCTTTTATTTTTTCAAGTTTTTCACGGTCTATGAATTGATTGTTTTCTGTAAACTTAGTTATCCAACCAAGACCGGCTTCTATCGGTGAAGTAGTATCATCAATATCGTTACCGTAAAGCACATATCCGGCTTCTAAGCGTAGGGTATCGCGTGCTGCAAGACCGGCAGGCATAATATTAAATTCTTTTCCGGCTTCAAAAATAGCGTTCCATAATTTTTCGGCATCTTTATTATAAACGTATAATTCAAAACCACCTGAACCGGTATAACCCGTTGCCGATATTATAACTTCATCTATTCCGGCTATTTTGCCTGTAACGAATGTGTAGTAAGTTATTTCGTTTAAATTAACATCTGTAAGTTTTTGTAAAACTTTTGTTGCGGCGGGACCTTGTACGGCAAGTTGCGAGGTGTGTTCCGAGCCATTTTCTATTTCTGCTCCTATGTTTTCATTTTGTTGTTTTATCCAAGCAAGGTCTTTGTCTATATTTGAGGCATTTACTACGAGTAAATATTTTTCGTCTTCGTAGTGATATACCAAAAGGTCGTCTACAATGCCGCCTTTGCCGTTTGGCATACAGCTGTATTGTACCTTGCCGGGGGTAAGTTTTCCTACATCGTTTGTAGTTACTCTTTGTACTAAGTCAAAGGCTTTGGGACCCTTTATCCAAAGTTCTCCCATGTGTGATACATCAAATACTCCTACGTTTTTACGCACGTTAATATGCTCTTCGTTTATTCCTGAGTATTTTAAGGGCATTTCAAATCCGGCAAATTCTACCATTTGCCCGCCCATTTCTTTATGAATTTTATTAAATACTGTGGTTTTCATAATTATTAATATGTTTATTTTATTATTTCGGATAAATTCATAGATAAATAAAACTTTTGAAAATAATAATTGGTATGTTTTTCTAAATTTATATTTCTGAAATTTACCCAAAGTTACCTTGAGCAAAAAATATGCTCAAGGTAATTCATTATGTTTATATTTTTATAAACAATTCTATATTTAATTTAAAATTATCTGATAATCAGGTAGTTGTATGTCGTTCTTATGAAGTCTCCTGATAATCAGACTTGTAAAATTTTAGGGTTTACACCAATTTTTCGAGTAAATCAACTACACGTGCCGAGTATCCCCATTCGTTATCGTACCAAGAAAGAATTTTAACCATTTTGCCTTGTACCATTGTTGCTTGTGCATCGAATATTGAAGAGTGATAGTTGTGTATTATATCTGTTGATACTATTGGGTCTTCGGTATATTCTAATATGCCTTTCATTGTACCTTCGGCGGCTTCTTTCATCACAGCGTTTATTTCTTCTACTGTTGTTTCTTTTTTCAAGTAAGCAACCAGGTCTACGAGTGAGCCTGTGGGGGTAGGAACTCGAGTAGCCATTCCGTTTAGTTTGCCTTTGAGTTCGGGAATTACCACGCCTACGGCTTTTGCTGCGCCGGTAGAAGTTGGTATCATTGATACAGCTGCTGAACGTGCACGTCTGAGGTCTTTGTGTGGTGCGTCTAATATGTTTTGGTCGTTGGTATACGAGTGTATTGTGTTCATAAGTCCGGTTTCAATACCGAATTTATCGTTCAATATTTTTGCCACGGGAGCAAGGCAGTTAGTTGTACAAGATGCGTTTGATACACAAGTATCTTCTTTGGTAAGGTGGTCGTCGTTTACGCCCAATACAATCATTCTGTCAATTGTATCTTTTGCCGGCACTGTAAGTATTACTTTTTTTGCACCTGCTTTCAAGTGGTCGCCATAGCCGCCTTTTTCGCTTTCTCTGCTACGGAAAACTCCTGTCGATTCAATTACTACATCAGGAGTCGAAGCCCATTTTATATTAGCCGGATTGCGTTCGGCAGTTACTTTTATTTTTTTACCGTTTATAATAAGACCTTCGTCGTCGTGTTCTACTGTTCCGTTAAATAAGCCTTGTGTAGAGTCATATTTAAGCAGATGAGCTAATACATTATTGTCGGTTAGGTCATTTATTCCTACGATTTCGTGGTCGGTTTTTTCTAAAATAATTTTAAATACGTTTCTTCCGATACGTCCAAATCCGTTAATTCCTACTTTTACCATTTTTATATTGTTTAATTTGGTGAATTTTAAATTTTCTACAAAAATAACAATATTACTTAAAGAGAAAAGATATTTTTAAATATATTATTTTTAAATGTAAAAAATTTCATGTTATATTTGTGAGGTGAAGCGATGGTTTGTGAGTAGATAATTTTAAACATAATTTTATTAACATAAAACGATACTAAAATGAAAAACAAAATCTTATTAGTTGTATTATTTGTATTTGTTTTTGGAAATTGCAGTTATGGAATTAGTTTAAAGGATTCTTTAGATTGTAATTATCCCAATCGGTTTGTTGTTGGCTCTCAGCTTAGGTGGTCTCACGTTAATTTTGTTGATGGTAATGACAATAAAAATTTGTTTACATACCGTTTTGAGCCTGAGCTTAGCTTATATTCAAAAATAAATTTGGGAATAGGCTTACATGGTGTTTTTGAACATGGAGTAAGCGATTATGGTGCAAAAATACCGAAGCTGTACGGATTGGGAGCATTTTTAAGGTATTATTATCCTTTAAAATTAAAACGTTTCGGTAAAGACAGGTTTAAATTGTATTGCGAGTTAGGTTATTTAAGGACAAATTATTATATGAACAACACTAAAGAAATTGTGCCTAATTCTTCAGACAAATTGTCTGGAAATATACTTAGCATTCCCGTAGGAGCTTCCATTAGAATATGGCGAGGTCTTTATGGCAAGTTTGAAATACGTCCTGATTTTTATTTGAACGGCAACAGTATGATTAATTATTTTCAGATAGGTTTTGAATACCAAATATAAAGGTATGAAAAATTGAAATTAGGGTTAAAAATATAGATTTTGGGATAAATAATTTGTATTTTTAATTTATTGATAAACAGTCTGTTAGCTTTTAAAAACTATAACCGCAGAGAACGCAAAGAACGCAAAGGTTTCGCAAAGAAAAATTAATGTGCATTTTGCAAGTTTTGCGGTAAAAAAATATTTATTATCCTGTAAAGTCTTAAAAATAAAGAGTTAATACAAAACAAATACATATTTATTAAAAGTTTAAGTCAGAAAAAGTTTTTTTTTATCAAAAAAAGTCTAAACCTTTGTAAAGGCTTTAAAATTATTGTAAATAAAAACAGAAAAATGAAATTATCGGTTACATTACTATTGTTGTTTATGAGTAGTTTTATGTACTCACAGAATTTTACAATAAACGGTTTTGTAAAAGATGCTACAACAGGCGAAGCACTTTTGTTTGCAAACTGTTCCGATACTAAAAACGAGAAATCAACTATTGCCAACAATACCGGTTTTTATAGTATCACATTACCCAAAGGTGAAGTATATTTTGTTGTATCTTATGTGGGTTATAAGTCTTACAAAAAGAAATTTTACCTAAAAAAAGATACCAATTTAATAATAGAATTAGAGCCAAAGCCAAATGAAATTGAAGAAGTAACCGTAAATTCATATAGTTCTGTCAGACAGCAGGTTATAATGGGTAAGACAACCGTTCCCGTGAAAACCATAGAAACAATACCGTCCTTTGTGGGCGACCCTGATTTAATGAAAGCAGTTAGCTTTTTGCCGGGAGTAGTTAACGGACGCGAAGGTTACTCTAATATATATGTTAGGGGAGGCGACAGAGGTCAAAATTTAATTTTACTTGATGGCATTAAACTATACAATACCAATCATGTGGGAGGTTTTTTGTCGCTTTTTAATTCCGACATAATAAAACATGTAGATATTTACAAAGGAGGTTTTCCCTCACGATATGGTGGCAGAGCATCCTCCGTAATAGATATTTATACGAAAGACGGTAATATTCGGAAATTGAAGGGTAAATTCAGTGTAGGATTATTGATTTCAAGCCTTATGGTGGAAACACCTATTTCTGAAAAAGTAAATTGTTTTGTTTCACTACGTTCTTCGTATTATGATTTATTCACAATTTCGGCAAGAAACGAATACAAGCGTACCGGTACAGGTGAATATGTAGGATACACATTTTTTGATTTTAATTCCAAAATAAATTTTAATGTATCGCGCAAACAAAAACTTAGCCTGTCAATATTTTCCGGACACGATTATCAAAAAAATGTAGAAGCAAATAATTATTCTGAACAAAGCAAAGATGAAATAAATAAACTTTCAATTCATAATACAGGAATTTCGCTTTCGAGCAGAACGGTTTTGAACAGTAAAATGTTTTGGCGAAATACTTTGGCTTTTTCGACATACTCAAATGAAAGTTTGAATACAAACACAGAAACTAACTATGGGTCTACTACAATAAGCGAATTATCATCTTTTTCAAAAATAAATGATATAAGTCTTCGCAGTGACTTGGACATATATCTTGATAATATAAATTCAATAAAAACAGGAATTGAAATAAGTAAATACAATTTTGTACCGGCTTACAATCATCTTATCTTGAAAATAAAAATGCTCAGAGTATTGTTGATACGACTATTGGATTTTCTACCGATTTGAAAGCATTGGAAAGCAGTATTTATGCCGAAGATGAATTGTCGTTGGGCAAATATTTAAAATTAAACTTGGGGTTGCGAGGAACTGTGTACTCTACTAAAGACACTGCTTTTTACAGGCTCGAACCACGTATATCGGCACGATTATTATTGTCAGAACAAATATCATTAAAAGCAAATTATACAAAATTGAACCAATACAACCATGTGTTGGTAAATAATAATTTTGGTTTTGAGAAAGAAATATGGCTTGCGGCAACAAAAAATTTATTGCCACAGCAAGCTCAGCAAGTATCGGCAGGGATATTTTATGGCAATGAATTGATAGGCTTAGATATTTCTGTTGAAGGGTTTTATAAAACTATGAAAAATCTTTTAGAATATAAAAGTCCGGTGAACGAAGATGAAAATTTTAACAATATCGAAAATATTGCAGCAAAAGAAGGTAAAGGAAAAGCTTACGGGCTTGAGTTTCAGATAAAAAAAGAATTTGAAAAATTTAATGTAAATTTGAGTTATACCATATCTCGGAATTTCAGGCAATTTGAGGAATTGAACAATGGAAAAGAATTTCCGTTTATATATGACCGACTACATGATTTATCAATAGTTACCATTTGGCAAATATCCGAACGATATAGTTTCAGTAGTAATTTCGTATTGTCTTCGGGCATGCCTTTTACTTTACCGATAGGTTTTTCCAAGACTGACGACTTTTTTCATAACTATTACATATATGAAGACCTTAACAACAGAAAATTACCCATGTATCACAGATTAGATATTTCAATAGTACGAAAAAGAAAAACTAAACGAGGACATATAAGTAGCATAGCCCTCAATGTGTTTAATGTATATGCACGACAAAACCCCGTGTATATTTACTATAATAACAACACAGGCAAAGTTTACCAAAAATCTCTTTTTTCAATAATCCCTACTCTTACTTATACCTTTCAACTTTAATCTTTCAACTAAAAAAAAAATGAAAAGACAAATATTATATATTTTTTTAATGTCAGTATTGCTGTTTAGCTCATGTGAATTATCAAAAGAAATTGATTATAAAACAATTTACGACGGAGATAAATTAATGTTACATGGATTTATTTCGCCTCAAAACGGGGTTGAATTAATTTTAAAAAAATCAGTTGCACCTAATGCAGTTGATGCAGATGACAAAGTACCCAATGCTTCGGTTAGTTTATTAAAAGACGGTGTTGTTGTAGCTAAATTGGAAAAAAGAGGGGATTATCATTATGAGGTTCAAAGAGGATTTGAATTTTCTTACGAAAGTAAATATTCCATAAAAGTAGAAGCCGATGGCTTTGAAGATTTGTATTCTTCGGAACAAGCTATTTTTGAACCTATTATAATTGAAAATTTAGAAATAATCAGATGCGAAAATTCAAGTTGCAGTAATTTATTAGTAGAGTTTACCTATAATTCCGGTTTGGATGCAGGCATTTATTTAAAGTACCTGAGATATAAAAACGGAGAGGAGGAGTCTTCAACTTCGGGACAAGAAATATTTAACCCGTACAGTTTGGAAACAGATATAGTAAACGGGAAAAATATTATTGAGCATCAATTGAAATTTGCAGCTTTTGATTCCATTAAAGTAGAACTTTACACTATGTCGCCTGATTTGAAATTATTTTTTGAAAGTACTCAAAACTATGAAACAGCCAAAGAAGATCCTTTTTTTGAGCAACCTTATCCTATTTTTTCAAATATGACAAATGGTTATGGTATTTTTGGTTCTTACAGTGTTAGTTCAAAAGTTGTTAAGAGACCTTGAGTTGATAAGTTTTGTGTTTACAATATTTTAGGTTTTAAAATATTCATTCTAACTAAATTATAAAAATATGAAAAGTAAAGTATTATTATTTTTGTTTGTATTAATATTGCCTAATATTTTAACGGCACAAATTCAATTAGGCGCTCACGCCAATATAGGAGTTAGTAGGTTTGTAGAAAAAAACAATACTCAAGGTAGTATAGAGGTTGTTAATTACTACACTCATTTGATTTCATTTTCGGGTGGGGCTGATATTTTTTATTGGTTTAAAGATACTGATTTTGGCTTAAATTCGGGAATTAACTTTTCTTATTTTGGAAGTAATAAAAATTTAGATGAAAATACTGTATTTCCGGTTGAACCTTACTCTTTGGAACAAAGGGTTTATTCTTTATCTTTGCCTATAAGGGTGAATTATAAATTTGAGAAATGGCTTTATTTCAATGCAGGTTTAGCAAATACATTTCATGTAAAAGAAAGTGATAATTTTAAAATAGAAAATTTGAATATTTATACTTTAAGTTTCATAGGTGGATTTGAGTTTATAATAAAAGATAAAATCGGTATAGGGGCAGAATACTATCGCGACATAAGACCAACCATAGCATCACTTAAAGGCGGCTTATCCCCCGATGTTGACATAGAGTATCAAATAGAGCAAATAACCTTAAAAATTTCATATCTTTTTTGATATTCCTTAGCACTCAACAGCTTGTTACTTTTTTATGTAAACCTCTCATAATTAACTTTTTAACTTATTATTCTTTGTATTATTTAAAACACTGATTATCAAGAGGTTAAGGGGTTGGATTTTAACTTAAGAAATCTTTGTTATTTATTTCCAAGCATTTTTTTCAGCAAGTCTATTTGGTGAGGTTTACCGAGAACAAAAAGTTTGTCGTTTGAGTTTAGCAGCAACGACGGGTCAGGATTAAAAATATATTTTCCGTCCGGTCTTTTCAGTCCTATCATGCTTATACCTGTTTTTCGGCGAAGATCCATATTGGCTATGGTAGGCTTATCCGAGCGAAAAGAAAAATCTTCACACGAAACCTCAGCTATTTTCACATCTACGCCTTCGCGTAGTGTTATCATATCCAGAAATTCCATAATATCGGGGTCGGTAACAAGACGAGCCATTCTTGCTCCACCTACTATATCGGGCATTATCACATTGGTAGCGCCGGCGCGTATTAGTTTTGAATACGAACGATCGTCGGAGGCTCTCGATATTATTTTCAGATTGGGATTTAGTTGGTGTACTGTCAGTACTATCAAAAGATTTTCGGCATCGTTCGGAAGTGTTGTTATAAGAGCCTCTGCCGTTGCCGGATTAGCTTTTAAAAGTATTTCTTCTTGTGAGGCATCGCCTGTAAAAAATATAAAGTTTTTATGCCCTATTATGGTGTCTTCAATATTTTCATCAAAAATTGTGGCATCTTGATCAAATACTACTACTTTTTTATTTCCGGAAAGTAATTCCAAGGCGGCTTTTTTGCCATTTCGTCCAAACCCGCATATAATTACGTGTCCGGAAAGATTGTTTATTTTTCTTTTCACTTTATAATATTTTATTAGTTTTTTGTATTCTCCGTCAAAAAAAACTCTTACTATGGAGGTTAATATATATCCAAAAGCCCCAAAGCTGCTCATTATTAGTACTATGGTGAAAATTCTACCGTTTGCCGATAGCGTTTTTATTTCTCCAAAACCCACTGTTGAAATGGTAATAAGAGTCATGTATACTGCATTTACGAAAGAATAATTTTCAAGTATCATATACCCCGAAGTACCTATTGTTATTATTCCTGCAATAAAGAGTATCCCAAAATATAGGGTTTGAAATTCTTTAAATATTGAATTATTAGACTTTATTTTTTTCATCTGTTTGTTTTTTAGTTAGAAGATGGAAGTTGCCGCCCGTCTCCCGTCTTCGGTCTTCCGTCTCCCGTCTTTATAAGCATACTGTTTTGTGTTTCATTTCAGTTAATTCATTTGTTGGTAATTAATTGGTTTCCTATTCTACAATCAAGACAAAGTTTCGGCTTACAATATTTTTTATCTAATTGCAATATTGCTTGTGTTTGAGCTGCATTTTTGGGCGATATTCCTGCGACTTGCCATTTTCGTATTATGTTGTTGTTTTCAGGTGCAATTTGTTCCAAAAGTTGTATTGCTTTTTCTTGATATTGGGGTTCATTTTTTTCTTTTCCGTATAAAAAAAGTGTTGGTATTACTGTGTTTATTATTACAGAGCGACTTGCTGTTTTGCCAAATTTTTTTGTTCGGGTCGATGATTTTTTGCCTATTCGGTAGTGTGTGTCCCAGTATCCCGAAAGGCTTAGATTAAACATTCGGGTAAGAGTCTCGATATTTTCGGCTTCCAGAATTTTTGAAAAAAGATGTACCGATTTGTGTATCAAAAGTGCAAACTGTGCCAGTCTTATTTCCGGAAAGTTTGCGGGGCGTATGCGCAGATATTTCCACAGATGCGGTTCTATGTTTTTCAGTTTATATTTTTGTTTTAAAAACAGATATTCTTTTTGCAGGTTTAAGATGTATTCGTCCTGTATGTCTTTAGAATTAAGCAATCCGGCTTGTCCCAGTAATAATGCCTCTATTTGAAACGCATTGTTTTTATGTTTTATTAGAATTGTAAGCGGCAGCGATTTTGCCGTAAGTTCAAAAGCTGTGGAGTTTACTTTTCCACCGAAAGCAGCTGCCAGAAATATATAAAATGCCTCTTCTTTGTTGCCGGCAGTATATTCCAGTAATTGTTTCAGATTATTGGTTTTTTCTTCAAATCGTTCGGCTATTAGTACGTCGAACCAATTTGCCAAGTTAAAATTATCTATGAGGTATAAATCGTCGGCACACAGTGGTTGTTTATACGATTTTATATATCGTTTGTAGTTTTCCAGAAGATGTGCGGGGAAGCTAATACAAGCCGTTGGGACTAATCTGCCGTTTTCTAAAAAAGTTTCGGTATCTACTTGAGCTACAATGTGTAATATTACATTATTGTATGCCGGATCTTTGTGGTGTTCGTGTCGTATCCAATCCGATGCTCGTTGATGTATTTCTATGGTGCCTGCCCATATTTGGTCGTTGATTTTTATTCTGGCGTTGGTAAAATCCGGTCCTGCGTCTCTGTTGTGCAATCCGGTATGTAAAACCTCTATGTGCAACCCGTTTGTTGTTGTCAGTTTTTTTGTATCATACAATTTATATTTCCACAAATAATGTAAAAATGCTTCTGATATTTGCATGATTAATTTATGTTTTTTTGAATTAAATTAGAATTAAGTTTTGTTTATGTAAGTTCTTTGTTGTCAGACGATTGACTCTTTTTCCAGCTACTGAAATTTTTTGTAAAAGAGTGGAGTTCGGTTGTTATTTTTTCGTGTTCTGTAATAATGTTTTCCAATTTGTTGTCATCAAAATTTAGTTCTAAACTTTCTATATCTTTTTCAAAATTTTGAAAGTCAGATTGAGTCTGTTTTAACTTTGTACTTATACTTTTTTGGATTTTATTTGAGATATTTACCGCTTGTAATTTTTTCTGATTTTCGGCAATCTCAGCTTTGTATTTTCTTACTTTGCTTGAGTTGCCTTCTTTCAGTAATTTCATTTTTAAATTTTTAATATCTCCTTTTATTTTTTTATCCAAATTACTGTTTTGCTTTGTATTTAATCGGTTTAGTTCTGTTTGGAGTTTTAATAAATACAGTTTATAATTTTTTCTGATATGTAATATTCGGGTTTCAAAGTTTTTGTCGAATTTTGTTGGTATTTCCTCTGTAGCGTCCTTTGTGTAATCTTTTGATAATAAAGTACTTTCTTCAATATTTTCTTCTTCTTCTTCTTCCATTACGCGAGGCGTTACTGTTTTTTTGTTGACACCCAATATGTTCTCAAGCCAGTTTCTGTCCGGATCGTTAATTAATTCTTCATATTTTTTGCGTATTTTAAAAGCATGTATAATTGGGAGTATATAGGAGATGATTATAATTACATTTAAAAAATTTGTCCAAAACGGTGATACTATGTCTTCGTTTTTTTCTTTTATTATTTGGTAGCCTTCTGCTTCAAGTTTTTCTATTTTTTTGTACAGTGAGTTGAGTTCATCTGTATTTGCAGGCATATTATTATCTATTTGTGTGTTTATATTGTCTATTTTGTTATATATTTTTATCAGTTCCTTATATTTTAACGAGTCGGTACGTTTTAGCACTTTTTTTCCTTCCAATAAAGTTATAATTCTTTGTTCTTCGGCTTGATATTCGGGCGTTGTTGTGTCTATATAGTCTATAAATAAGGAAGGGATAAAGTATATAATTCCCATAATAACCCATTTAGGATTTTTTGCAATAATTCCAGCTACAAAAATAGAGAGCCACGAAAAAACACAGGTGAATATAAAAATAAACCACCATGGAAATTTTTGATTTTTCATTTTGGTATTTTAAAAATTGTTGATTATCAGCGAGATGTTTGCTTTAGAGTTTTATTCTGATACAATTAATTTGTAACCTTTCCCATGAACATTAATTATTTGGATGTGTTCATCGGGTTTTAAAATTTTCCTCAATTTTGTAATGTATACATCCATACTTCTTGCGTTGAAATAATTGTCGTCTTGCCAAATTGTTTTCAAGGCATAGTTTCGCTCCAGTATGTTATTCATATTTTGACAAAGAAGTTTCAATAGTTCAGATTCTTTTGTTGTAAGTTTGGTGGAATTATTTTTGGTATTCAATACTTGCTTATTGGTATCGAAAGTGAAAATTCCTAATTTGAAAATCTCTTTTTTGTTTTCAACATTTGATTCTGTACGTCTGAGAATGGCTTCTATACGAAATAGGAGTTCTTTAATGTTAAATGGTTTTGTGATATAATCATCAGCGCCTGTTTCAAATCCTTTTAGTACGTCTTCTTTTAAAGTTTTGGCAGTCAGGAATATAACCGGTATTCTGGGACGTAGTGCTCTAATTTCTTTTGTTAGTTCGTAGCCGTCTTTTTTGGGCATCATTACGTCTACTATACAAAAGTCATAGTCGTTATTTTGGAAGCCTTTTAGGGCTTCTTCGCCGTCTTTGTACAGGTCTGTAAGGTAGCCCTTAGCTTGAAGGTATTGTTCTAATAATGACCCTAAATTAATGTCGTCTTCTGCTAATAAAATTCTTATTTTTTCCATACTTAATAATTTTGCACTAAATTAATTAAATTTTATTAATTGAAATAATAAGAATTGTGAAATTTTTTTAAAAAATGTATTTAAAAATTTTATGCTTGGGGTTTAATAAGGTTTTGTTGAGTTGAAAATGGTTAGGTGGTTGTGGTGGTGGTCGAGGGGTAACAGGTTAGTAATTAGAAAGTTATGGTTGTAGATTAATCCATATAAATTTATAAATAAAGTTTTTAGAAGTTAGAGGTAATAATTTTATAGGTTATTTTTTTATTATTATAGTTTGAGTTGCAATTATTTCATTGTCTGACTGTAAACTAATGTTATAAGTACCGTTTGATAGATTAGAGGTTGGAATTTTTATTTGACTACTACCGGTTGTCAATTTTTCTATTTTTACAATTTTTCCGTTATTATCAATTATAATAATTTTTGCGGTTGCATATTTTTCAGAAGTCAAATTATAATTAATAAAAATCATGTCTTTTGCAGGATTGGGGAAAACTTGTAATTTGTTGTTTATTCCTTGATTATCAGCAGTTTCCAAAACTAATTCTTTTTGAATGGGTATCATTCCATTAGGATTAATTATTACAAAATCAGATGAGTATTCTTTGCCGTCTGCCGAAAGTTTACACAAATATTTGCCGGGAACAAAACTTGCTGTTTCCAGTAACAATTGATATGCTCGTTTATCTAATTTTTGTTCGTAAACTTTGTTTTTGTCAGAATTATACATTCTGAAATAAGCGGTTTTGAAATTATAAATTGGGAGTTCGTACTTCACTATAAAATAATCATTTGCGGGATTTGGAGTTATGTTGAACATAAGTTGTGGCGACTGCGAAGCCGAAGACGAATTAGAGCTTTTTGATATATGTTCCGAAATTTGAAAATTCAAATCATATTCTGTTTTATTGAGTAGTGAAATTATCCCTTTGGCATAAACTCCGGCTTGTGATAAACTGTCGTTTGCCAATGAGTATATTTGCTCCAATTGGGTACTATCCATTTCAAAATATGTTTTACCCGATTGTAATAAATCTAACTGTAAGTTTGTGAAAACTAACATTTTGTCATATTCAGCTTGTTGTCTGCTTGATAATTCAATGTCTGTTCCTATTGATTGTAGTGTTTTTTGGGCTTCCACATAATTATTTTCGGCAATACGATAAGCAAGCAGTCTGTATTTACCCTCTAAATTGGTCTCATTTTCCAATAATATCAACAGACTATCTTTTGAACTTTGAATAGTATCTGTTAAAAATTGTTGTACTTTTTGATTGTAGATTACTGCTTTTTTATTTTTCAATTTAGAAATTTCCATTTCTAAATTTTCTTTCTCTGAAATAACATTTAGTCCGGTATTTATTTCATCTCGCAAATAATCGGGCAGTTGGTTCGTTCTATTGTTTAATGCTTGTGTTACTTTTTCCGATTTTGCAGCTTGTGAATTTGCAGTAAGAACTTCTGTTAACATTATTTCAGGTAAAACTTCTTCCTTTTTTATAGTTGTAACCATAACTGTATCAGATAAATTGGGCGATTTCTCTAATAAGTTTTTTTTCAATTTAAGAGCTTCTTTCGGAAGAGTATTTTCAACGTTGGAAATTGTGTTTTCGGTATTTCCGCCATCTACTATTTCGTTTAGTTGATTTCGTTTTTGTCGTATTAGGTTGTCTAATCCGCTTATAGTATCCATTGGCCATGAATTACCATGCCCAAAACGTGACGGACACTGATTTGTGTAATTTGTATGTGAATTGTATAAAAGAATTTTATCTTCATTTATTCGTTTGGGAATAAATTGGTTTTTCTCATCATAAAAATATCCAATAATTTTATTCTTGCTAAAAATATCGTATTTTGTACATGTTTCTAAAAATTTATTGCCAATAGGATGTATGGTAGTTCCTTGTGCCCAGTAAATGTCTTTTGCTATGTAAATTCCGTATTTGTTATAGCTTAAAAACTCATTACATTCAAATTGTAATTCAGGGTTCTCTATACTTGCAATACCGCAGTAAAGGTCGCTTAATTTATTTTTGTAAATAGTATTATTGGTTTGTTTATTATTGTATAGTAGTATGCCTGTGGGCGAAGACGCATTGGTTTTTGTTGTTATGGTATTTTCAGATATATTGAAATCTTTACAAGCATTTACAGCTATTCCTTTAGCTGTGGAAATATTTGAACCGGAGCAATTTATAAGATTACGAGTTACTATTGCATTATGAGTTCCATTTAATTGTATAGCGGTGTAATTTCTCGAAAAGTTGCAAGTATCTATTTTAAAAATTGATAGTTCTCCAAAACCATCTGCATAAATTCCATAACGCAAATTTTTAAAAGTATTGTATTGTGAAATATAATTTGCCGACCATGTTCTTATTCCTTTACCCGGACTGTAAGTTTGGAATGCTTCGGGGTTTGAATTTTTAAATGTATTGCCTTTTATTACTATTCCGTCTACACCCCAAAGAGCAATAAAACTGTAAGGTGTTTTGCCCAGTTGAGCAAGATAATCAGTTGTTTCAAAAGTACTGTTGCGTATATAACAGACATTACTTATAGGGGTGGGATTGTTATAGAAAAAGTTTTTATACTTGGGTATTTCTACACCTCCGACATTATTCCTAAATGTTGCACCGTCAATGTAAACCATACCGCCCGTATTGTTATCGCCCGGGTTATTCGGATTGCCGACATATATTGCTCGTTCGGCATTTTCTATTACTGCACCGTTCTGCACCCTAAGAACTCCCTGATTAGAGGGTATTTGTATGGCATTTTTATTTCCCATAACTCTAATTCCTTGCCATAGTTTGCCACAGGAATTAGTAAGTTTACCACCATCTATAATTAACTCTCCGCCGGGCTGAACAACGATTTTAGCATCGGGCGAAAACTTTATTTCTGCGTTTGATTTGATTGTTAGAGTTGCACCTTGTGGTATTACCACTTTTTGGTTAACAGACATTGAGGAGTTCCATGTAGGGTTGCCTGAAATTATATACTCTTGGTTGTTGAAAATACAACCTAAATCTGCTCGCCAAACTCCTCCGCCGTAGCTTGCTACAATTAATTGACGTGTTTTTTTATTTATTTTTATATCACTGGCAATTAGCAAAGGAAAATCGCCGTAGCGTTCCCACGTTTGGTCGCTTGTCCCAATAGGGTCGTTTAAATAAAAAACGCCCACATCTGTACCCACATATAGTTGTTCTAAGACATCATCATAGGCAACTGTATTTACAGGAATGTTGGGTAAATCATAGCTTATGTTTTGCCAAGTTAAACCACCGTCAGTTGTTTGGAATACTTTATTGCCACCGGAAAAATTACCAAAAGTTATCCAAACAACATTTTCATTATTAGGGTGTATATGTATTGCGGTTAATCTTGCCTCTTTTGTTACTTCTGAAGAAGTATTTTTAAGATTATCGGCAATATCAATCCAATTATTTCCATCATTTTCTGTTTTCCCAATAGTCCGTTACATTTTTTCTTACTATGCTGAAAACCAGTAAAATAAATGAAAAAAAAGTGTTAAAAAATTAGGATAAAAGCCTGAAAATCATTATT
>PDWJ01001173.1_pt1 | contig 33920 bp, 25 predicted proteins | sample 1430881 | NCBI WGS metagenome assembly PDWJ01 (sample SAMN01162460, study PRJNA174530) | Oral metagenome, whole genome shotgun sequencing project. | biome: Marine environment; feature: Marine mammal; material: Swab sample of the gingival sulcus; isolation source: swab sample of gingival sulcus...
GGCGTTTAGACCCAAAATTGCGGTCAGCTGGTGGTTGTTCGGGGCGTAACTGTAGGTGTCGGTGAACGAGAAAGGGGCACCGCCAGGCTCCAGGATTTGACTCAAACGATTGCCAACGCCGTCATAGGTGTAAGAATGGGTGGTGCCTCGATTCGATGAGTACACCGACGTTAACCGGTCCAGGGCGTCGTAGCCGAATGTGAAATTTTTGCCCGGATAGATTGGCCGTTCGTCCTGGATCGTGCTGATAGTGTCGGTGACCGTGTAGTCCAGTTGGTATCCTGCACGGTACCGCCATTGCCGCTGACCGTATAGGCGTCAATCCGTCCGTCGAGATCAAAATTCACGGTGCGCTGCATTTCGTTACTGTAAGTCAGGATTTGGCCGAGGCTATTGTAGGTGTAACACCAGGTGCGGGTCGCACCGGTATCCAGCGCCGTTTCGGTACGGCTGAGCCGATTCCCTTGGTCGTCGTAGCTGAATTCTGTACGTTTGTTGGGTTCGACGATTTGGGTCGGCAGGCGAAAGAGCGGATGCCATTGGGTGGCATGCGGCGAACTTTGTTCGGTGGATAGGATGGATTCATGAAATATGAACGAGTAGCTGCACCGCTTGCACCGCGTTCCATCCTTAATACTTCTGAACATGCTCGCATTCTGGACAACGCATGGCGTACCCCCTCCGCTCTTTAAGCTAAAGAGCTGAAGCTAAGCAAGTCTCGTGTAGCATACAACGATACGCTAGCAATGTTTCACGTGGAACATCGCCTGAACTATTGGATTGCTGTTTCAGGATGAATCTATTAGCCCTGTCGAGATATACTGAGCTATAAAATTTAGAGAGTATTCACGGGCGGTCAATCCGTCTTTTTTCAGCTTTTGGAGGCGCCTGTGCGCGATGTATCAACCTTCCAGGGACTGATCCTGGCCTTGCAAGACTACTGGGCACGCCAAGGCTGCGTGCTGTTACAACCTTATGATATGGAAATGGGGGCAGGTACATTCCATCCTGCCACATTCCTGCGTGCTATCGGCCCCGAACCGTGGAGCGCTGCCTATGTACAGCCTTCCCGTCGCCCTACCGATGGTCGTTATGGCGAAAACCCTAATCGTCTGCAACACTATTATCAATACCAGGTGGTTATTAAACCCTCGCCATTAAATTTGCAGGATCTTTATCTTAGCTCGCTGCGTGAACTCGGTCTTGATCCACTAATTCACGATATTCGCTTTGTCGAGGATAACTGGGAATCACCGACGCTCGGTGCCTGGGGCCTGGGCTGGGAGGTCTGGTTAAATGGTATGGAAATTACCCAGTTCACTTATTTTCAACAGGTCGGTGGACTTGATTGCAAGCCTGTAACTGGCGAAATCACGTACGGCCTTGAACGCATTGCCATGTACCTGCAAGGTGTGGAGAGTGTTTTCGACCTGATCTGGACAGATGGCGCTCTGGGTCGAGTAACCTATGGTGACGTGTTTCATCAGAATGAAGTGGAAATGTCTACCTATAACTTTGAGCATGCGGATACAACATCGCTATTTGCTTGGTTTGACACCTGTGAGTCTGAAAGCAACCGATTAATCGAAGCAGGACTTCCCCTGCCCGCCTACGAAATGACCTTGAAAGCATCACATACCTTCAATCTTCTGGATGCCCGCAAAGCGATTTCTGTCACCGAACGCCAGCGTTATATCTTGCGGGTTCGCACGCTGGCACGCGCCGTGGCACAAGCCTATTATGATACTCGCGCAGCACTGGGTTTCCCGATGTGTGCGCAGACTACCCATGCGGGGGTGACCCGTGACTGATACCCGTGATCTGCTCATTGAAATTGGCACCGAGGAATTGCCGCCCAAAGCGCTGGCAGAATTATCGCTAGCCTTCGAGCGCGGTATTATTGAAGGGCTGGAAAAGGCCGGATTCCCGGATAGCGACACCAGGCGCTTTGCCACCCCACGACGCTTGGCGGTTCAAGTCAATGCCCTGCCTGTCAAGCAGCCTGACCGTAAAATGGAACGACGTGGCCCAGCGTTGAGCGCCGCCTTCAATGCCGATGGCCAGCCGACTAAAGCCGCAGAAGGCTTTGCCCGCTCCTGCGGTGTCAGCGTTGCCGATTTACAGCAACACGACACACCCAAAGGTGCCTGGCTGGTTTATACCAAAATGGAACCGGGTGCAGAGACCGCCAACAAAATCCCGGACATTGTCAAAAACGCACTGGCTGCCTTACCGATTCCCAAGCGAATGCGTTGGGGTGATCGTGATGATGAATTTGTACGGCCTGTCCATTGGGTGGTGTTACTGTTTGGCAATACCGTGATTCCGGCCACGATCATGGGTGTCGATACCGGTCGAGAAACTCGTGGCCATCGGTTCCACCATCCTGACCCTATCCAGATCACCAGCCCGGCTGACTATGCCCACCAGCTAGCCACAGATGGCAAGGTCATCGCTGATTTCAATGAACGCCGCGAACGAGTGCGTACACAAGCGGAAGCAGCAGCGCTCAAATTAGGCGGTTCTGCGGTCATTGATTCCACCCTGCTTGATGAAGTGACCGCACTGGTCGAATGGCCCATCGCCCAGGCGGGTAATTTCGAGCAGCGTTTTCTCGATGTACCGGCTGAAGCGCTTATCAGCACCATGCAAGACCATCAACGTTACTTTCCAGTCGTCGATGATGACGGTCACCTGTTGCCGCACTTTATCACCATGACCAATCTGGAAAGTCGCGACCCCACCCAGGTACAAGCGGGTAACGAGCGGGTTATTCGTCCACGTTTCAGTGATGCCGAATTTTTCTGGAACCAGGATCGCAGGCGACCCCTGGCTGCCCACCAGCATACCCTGGAGCATGTCGTGTTTCAGCAACGGCTGGGGACTGTGGCACAAAAAAGTGCGCGGGTTGCAGCATTAGCCCGCCTCATCGCGACCCATAATCACACCAATCCTGACTGGGCTGAGCGGGCGGCACTGCTGGCAAAATGTGACTTAATGACCCAAATGGTACAGGAATTTCCGGAGCTGCAAGGGATCATGGGGCGCTACTATGCATTGCATGATAAAGAAGTTGCTGAAGTCGCCCAGGCACAAGAAGAGCATTATTGGCCACGTTTCGCCGGCGACCGCTTGCCTGAAACAGCAACTGGCCAGGCACTGGCACTGGCCGATCGCCTCGATACCTTAGTGGGTATTTTTGCGATTGATCAAGCACCTTCCGGCACTAAGGATCCTTTTGCCCTGCGTCGTGCTGCACTGGGAGTATTACGCATTATTATCGAAGGCCAACTTGATCTCGATCTGCAAAGCCTGCTGAACCAGGCGGCCAGCCACTTTGATAGTACGCTCAATGCCGAGAAAGCCATCGAAACGGTCTTTCAATTTATGATGGAACGGCTGCGTGGCTATTACCTGGATCGTGGTATTCGTGCCGATACTTTTGAAGCCGTGCTGGAATGTTGCCCAACCCGACCACTGGATTTTGACCACCGTATTCAGGCGGTAAGTCGCTTCAGGGAGCGCCCTGAAGCAGTCAGTCTGGCGGCAGCGAACAAACGCATTCGTAATATCTTGAAGAAAATAGAGACAGCACCACCTTCCGAGGTGAATCCTGATTTACTTCTTGAGGATGCGGAACATGCGCTGGCTGCACGCTTGACAATCCTTTCATCTGAAGCTATGCCATTGATGGAACACGGCGCATATCATGAAGCGTTAACGCTGCTCGTAGGTTTGCGTGAACCTGTTGATACGTTTTTTGACCAGGTGCTGGTTATGGTTGAAGACATGGCCTTGCGTAAAAACCGGCTTGCCTTGCTGAATAGGCTGGGTAATTTATTTCTGAAAGTTGCTGACTTTTCGCGCCTGCAAGATTGAGCTTTCTGCTTATGCCATACCTTCAGGACAATCTTTGAATAATGTTTCACGTGAAACATGTATACCCATGCTTCAACAAGTCGAAACCCCACCCGATGTTCCACGTGGAACATCGGATTAACCGGCTTTCCCAAATACGATGAAACTAATCATTCTGGATCGTGACGGGGTTATCAACGAAGACTCCGACGACTTTATCAAATCACCCGATGAGTGGATTCCCATTCCGGGCAGTCTGGATGCTATCGCCCGCCTTAATCACATGGGCTACCGCGTTGTCGTTGCGACCAATCAATCAGGCATCACCCGAGGATTGTTCGATCTGGAAACGCTCAATTGTATTCACAAGAAAATGCATCAGATGGTACAAAATGCAGGTGGCCTGATTGATGCTGTTTTTTTCTGCCCCGATATGGATGACGCCAACCGCAATCGAAAACCACATCCCGGCATGTTGCTCGCCGCTGGCGACCGATTGAAATGCAATCTACGCGACGTACCCATGGTCGGTGATAGTGTGAGTGATATTCGGGCGGCACGCGCTGCCAATGCACGGCCTTTCCTGGTACGAACGGGCAAGGGAATTAAAACGCTGGAGCAAGAAAAGGAGCTTTGCGCAACAGTGCAAACCTTTGATAATTTAGCTGCTGTCGCCGACTACCTGACGTAGCAACATTATGGATAACACATACACCGAACCTGAACCGCCACCGGATTCTGGCGCAGCCACTCGTACTTTTATACCTATTTTGCTGCGCTCGTTTCTGTTTTCAATCGGGATGGTACTTTCAACAGCCATTATCAGCACAGCCGTCCTACTGTGCTTTCCCCTACCTTTCGCCTACCGCTACAAAGTCTCGCAATTGTGGAGCCGTTTCAATCTTTGGTGGCTATCGGTAACCTGTCGGATCAACTATCAAGTTCACGGTGCAGAACATATTCCAGATCATCCGGTGGTCATCATGTCCAAGCATCAATCCACCTGGGAAACGCTATTTTTTCAGCAATACCTGCCACCGGTTGCCTGGGTTATCAAGCGTGAATTGCTGTGGATACCCCTCTTCGGCTGGGCTTTATACCTACTACGTCCTATCGCTATCAATCGTCAGGCCAGTATTTCATCCGTCAAACAGGTTATCCGCCGCGGCGGGGCGCATTTAAAACAAGGCCAATGGGTAGTGATCTTTCCAGAAGGGACCCGCACTGCACCTCATACTCGTCAGCGTTATGGTATTGGTGGTGCTGCACTCGCTTCGCAAAATGGTTACCCCGTTTTACCCGTTGCACTTAATGCGGGTGAGTACTGGCCACGAAAAAGCTTTATCAAGTACCCCGGCACGATCAAGGTTGTGTTTGGGGCATCCATTGAGACTAAAGATCGTTCACCACAAGCGATCACCCGGCAGGTTGAGCACTGGATCGAAGATACCATGGCACAGATTGGCTGTGCGGTTGCCAACGACCAAAACAATCAGTAACCATGGGCACTGTCTACTATAAGCCTTTGCCCATAGGCATTACTCTTTCAATGGGCCATGGAGATCACCTGATAACGTCTTTTGGTGCCATCTGACAACACTGGCGACACTGACAACAGTTCGCGCAAATCCTGCAAATGATCAAATATCCGCCTGTTTGCAGGCTAAAACCTGCTATCATGGCGTGCACTCAAAACCCGCCTCGCGCCCCGAAGGCTGTGGTCAGTATAATCAATACGCCCAGCAGCAAATTTGTCCAGACCAGCCGCTGCACCCACACGACCTGCCGTCCTGCGGCTGGAAAATTCTGTGCAGTTACCGCTCGACGTAACCGCAAGAATATGACGAAATACAGCACCAGATAAATCAGCACCATCACCATACCCAAGGCGGTCATCATATGAATATGCCAGCCCAGATTGCCCATGCCGCCGTAGCTCGCGATAAGCCAAAAACCGGTCACTGGCAAAATAATCACTGCTGCCCAGACACTCCAGAAAAAACGCCCTAGCACAGCCGTGAGTAATTGCAGTCGCTGCGGCGCTTCCAATTGGGCAACCACAACTGGACGTAGCGCCATTTGCGAGAAAAACATGCCGCCAACCCAAATAACAGCAAACAAGATATGCAGCGTATAAGCAAGTGCCATCAGTTTCACACTCCAATCAGACTCAAGATGGTGTACTTCGAGGATAGATCAAAAGCAATAAATCAAGTGGCTTATAGCCAGTTCTAAAAATATAGCGGAACCCATTAAATTTGATTAACGGGTTCCGCTATATCCATCTGTTTTAACGCGCAAACACTATAAATCGTTCCAGTTTATAGTGTTTGCGCTATACCGGCCTGTATAGTGACAGATGTCGGGTTTCCTGCTTTCGCAGGAGTGACAGGATTGATCGACATACCGTCGTCATGCCCGCGTTGGCCGGCATCCAGCGATATCGCCCGTGGAGGCGAGAAGAAAACCCTTGTTCGTTCACCTTAGCAGTATTCTTGCGGTTGGCTATCGCTATCACCCGGTGATTGAGGCCAGTCACGGTCGCGCATTGGGAAATACGAAAACAAACGTTTCAATCTCAATGCCCAAGACTTTTATTGGGTCACGCGACCTGCTCGTAATTCACGATCCAGTTCAGCCAGGCGTCGTGGCGTACCAATATCGTGCCAACGACCCTGGTAATGTTCGCCGCTGACCATTCCGGCAGCTATCGCACGTCGTAGTAATGCCCCCAACGGGAACCGGCCTGCGCTGCAACCTGCAAATAACTCAGGCCGCAATACACTGATACCGCTAAACGTTAAACAGGATTCACCCTGTGCTGTCACGCGCCCCGCCGATGTCAGAAAAAAATCGCCTTCGGGATGATGAGGTGGGTTATCAATTAATACCAGATGTGCGTACCCATCCAGTGAGCCTGGCAATTGGCTGAATTGAAAATCCGTCCAGACATCACCATTGACCACTAAAAAAGGTTCTGGCCCCAATAACGGTAATGCTTGGAAAATGCCGCCCCCGGTTTCCAGCGCATCCGGTGGTTCTGCCGAATAAACAATGTTCACACCCCACCTGCGGCCATCACCCAATGCCAACGGCAATTGTTCACCCAGATAGCCTGTATTGACTACAATCTCGGTAATACCTGCCACACACAATGCTTCCAAATGATAGGCAATCAACGGCTTATCGGCTATCAACAACAAGGGCTTGGGGGTATGATCTGTTAGCGACCGCATCCGATTGCCCCGTCCGGCAGCAAGAATCATCGCTTTCATGATGCAGGCACCCAACGATCCACTGCCCTCGTTTGCAACAACTTCGCCAGCCCGGCCAGTTCAGGATAACGCACTGATACCTCCAATATATATCCCAGGGTGCGTGGTATGTCATGCAAATACCCCGACTTGCCATCACGCAGATTTAGACGGGCAAAAATCCCTGTAGCCTTGAGATGGCGTTGTACACCCATCAGATCAAACCAGCGCATAAACTGATCGGCATCCTCTAATCCGTCCATACCCAATGCCTGCAACTGCAACCGATAATCCAATACCCACGCCGCAACCTGCTCCTGAGGCCAGGCAATGTAGCAATCTCGAAGCAATGACACCAAATCATACGTCACCGCCCCGATAACAGCATCCTGAAAATCGAGTACGCCCGGATTGTCCGGATGCGTAACCATGAGATTACGGGAATGATAATCACGGTGAACCCAAACTTGCGGCTGTTCCAGCGCATTCCTTTCCAGCAGCGTGAAAACCTGATCAAGGATACCGTATTCGTCTTCATTGAGTTTCAAACCCAACAGCTTTTCCAGAAACCATTGACGAAATAACAGCATTTCAGTCTGTAGAAGTTGGGAATCATAAGCGGGCAACAACGATGAATCCGGCTTATCACCCATCTGTAAGCGAGCCAATGCTTTCAGGGCATCACCATACAGCACGGACACATTATCAGGGGTCAATGCACTCAAATACTGCCGGGTGCCCAGGTCACTCAATAACAAAAAACCTTGATCAAGATTATCTGCAAATATTTTGGGAGCGTTCAATCCAAGATCACACAATGCCTGAGCAATGGTCATAAAAGGCTGGCAATCCTCTTTATCCGGCGGTGCATCCATTACAACACGGGTTTGATCGCCGTACCAAACCCGAAAATAGCGACGAAAGCTGGCATCGCTGGAAGCTGGAGCCATTTTAATCAATGTTGTTGGTAATACATTGTCTAGCCATTCCAATAATAATTGCTTGCGGTCATTCACCCAATTTGACTCCCTGAATAAGTGCATTGCGACAAATATCAATCTATGCGATGTTAAGGCACTTTGAGTAACGCGAAAAGCCTGACCTGTGAAGCCCTATTCCCTAACGTTTATTATTATCATCCTATCGATAGTGCTATCTTCACACAACGTGCAAGCACAATCCGCTGATTTTCTCGACCCCTGGGGTTGGGGGCGCTGTGAACCTGATGATCTGGCGCGGGAAATTGTTGTTCCGAACCGGAATGCGCCTTTACCCAATGCGCTACCGATTCAGGCAGAAGCCGATCGCGCTGAATCCTCAGAGACCCAATCCGTGTTAGCTGGTGATGTCCGCCTGTCATACGGCAATCAGCGATTGCGTGCTGAACGAATCATAGTAGAACGACCTGCCAATCGGGTAATAACGGAAAGCGGCTTTATTTACGGTGCACCCCGTCAGGCCTTTCGCGGCCAGCGAGCAGATATCAATCTGAATGCCAGGACAGGTCGCTTCGATGATGTCGATTATTACCTGCCAGAGCGCAATGCCCAAGGTTATGCTGAAACCGCACGTATTGATAAAGCGCAGCAAAAAAGCCAGCTGGAGGATGTTACGTACTCCACATGTCGGCGCGGTCGGGAAGATTGGCAGATCCGTGCCCGTGATATGAAGCTTAATCACAAAACAGGGCGTGGCTCAGCCCGTGATATTACCCTGCGGCTTCGGAACATGCCGCTGTTCTATTTTCCCTACCTGTCATTTCCGATCACGGATGAACGGCAATCCGGTTTCCTGTTTCCACGCCAGGGATTCAGTAGTGAAACCGGTCTTGATGTGCAAATTCCCTATTATTGGAATATTGCTCCAAACCATGATATGACCATTACACCTCGATTAATGTCTTCGCGCGGCTTGCTGGTGGGCATGGAATACCGTTATCTACGTCCCGATCGTCGTGGTGAAATCAGCTTTGAATACCTGCCTTATGACCGCCGCTACGGTGATGCGCGTGGATCGTTCAATATTATTGACCAGGCACAGCCCCTAAAAAACACCTACACCAACCTGCGCTTTGAGTACGTTTCTGATGACAATTATCTTAAGGATTTAAGCAACAACCTGGACTTTCTCACAGTCAATTATCTGGAACGGCATCTGGAAGCGCGCTACTACGGCACCTGGTGGCAGGCGCGAGCACGGTTACAAGGATTCCAGATTCTCAATCCGGCCTTATTCAGGCTCAGTGGCACAGCCTACCAACGCTTGCCACAATTGCGTTTTGATGGCACATGGCCTGCTTTCGGTAATACCGGATTGAGTTATCAGATTCATAGCGAGATGGTCTATTTTCATCAACCGGATGCTGTAACCGGTCTGCGACTGGATGTGTGGCCCGCTGTTGCCTGGACACTGAAAAAGCCGTGGGGCTATATAAAACCGCAAGCGGGCTTTCGCTATACCGGCTATCAATTGAATACTACCAAATTGACCGCCCCTGAAATTAACAGATCACCTTCACGTATAGTACCGGTGCTGGATATCGATAGCGGCCTCTTCTTCGAGCGCCCTTTACAGACCAGTTGGTTAGGCATGGCTACCGGCACCCAGACACTGGAACCCCGCTTGTATTACCTCTACGTGCCTTACCGCAAGCAAAGCGATATTCCGCTTTTTGACAGTAGCCTGATGGATCGGGACTACGATTGGTTATTCCGCCAGAACCGTTTTACCGGCGCAGATCGTTTAGGTGATGCCAATCAACTGACACTTGCATTAACAACCCGCCTGATTGACGGCACCAGTGGTCGTGAACGATTGAGTGCCAGTATCGGCCAAATCCAGTATTTCGAGGATCAGCGCGTCACACTCACTGCCAGCCAGCAACCAGAGACCGCCGCAACTTCAGGCTTGATTGCCCAAGGAAGACTCAATCTATCGTCAAGGTGGTCAACGCAATTTGGCCTACAGATGGAACCCGACAACAATGACATATCGCGCACCACTTTTGATTTACATTATTACGCCAATCCTCGGCAATTATTCAACATATCCTACCTGCTGGATCGTAACCAGCCGCATCGTGGATTAAATGACCAGATTCATTCCCTGGACATTTCCTTCCTGTGGCCAATCAACGCACAATGGCGGTCAATGGCTCGCTGGAATCAGTCACTCAGTGCCCATCGAAATCTGGAAACACTTGGCGGTATTGAGTATGAAGACTGCTGCTGGGCACTACGAGCCGTGGCGCGTCAATACCGCAAGAGCCCGCTGGATGCGGATACACAAACCAATTTTTATGTTGAGCTGGAATTAAAAGGCTTATCCCGTTTGGGCAGCGGCCTGGAAACTATTTTGCGTAACTCCATTTTTGGCTACCAGCCAATCCGTTACTGATGCCATCTGATCTGACTTATGACGATTCGTATGAATAAACTGCTATTACCCTTTGCTTTATTGCTTCTTGCACTATCAACAACCAGCCTTGCCGAACCACTGGTATTCGGCCCGGGACCTGAAGCGCCTGCAACCTCGCTGGACACCATCGTAGCTGTTGTCAATAACGATATTATTACCCGGCACGAACTCAATGTTGCCACAGCGGTTATCACCCGCCAGATGCGGCAAAATAAAGTACCTGTTCCACCCAGGGCCATACTGGAAAAACAGGTGCTGGAGCGGTTAATCCTGACTAAACTGCAAATGCGTACGGCTGAGCGCAATGGCATTGTTGTTGATGACGCAACATTAAATGCGGCGATAAATGCTCTCGCACAACGCAATAAACTGTCGCTTGACCAACTACGGCGCACGGTTGAAAAAGACGGCATTGCATTCGCTAAATTCCGGGATCAGGTCCGACAGGAATTAACAGCTACGCGACTTCGACAAGCCTTGATAGACAGCCAAATCCAGATCTCTGATCAAGACATAGAAAGTATGCAGGCACAAATGACCGGCGCAAGCGGATCTGGCCGTGCCATCACTGGCAACCGCCGCGCTGGTGTGGGCGGACAAAACCGTCGGTATCATATCGCTCAAATCCTGATAAGCGTTTCAGAGGGCGCTTCACCTGATGAGATTGCAGTATCGAAACGACAGGCCGAACAAGTACTCTCACAGCTACGTAGCGGTGCGGATTTCCGGCAATTGGCTGCCCGTGTTTCCGCAGGTCAACAGGCATTAGAAGGCGGTGATTTAGGCTGGCGACGCACTGATCAGCTACCTTCACTATTTAGCAAGGTCGTACCGACGATGCAGGCCGGTCAGGTTAGTCAACTGATTCGTAGTCCCAGCGGCTTTCACATCGTTAAATTACTAGCAGTGGAAGGTGGCAACCATGCAACAAACCCCCAACAGACGGCTGCCGCACCCAAAGCGGCAACCATTACACAAGCACGTGTTCGTCATATTTTACTCAAAACCTCACAAGATCGCTCTGACAGCGAAACCCGTCAAAAACTGGAGCAATTGCGTCAACGCATTCTGGATGGCGAGGATTTCGCAGCCCTGGCACGTGCTCACTCGAATGATCAAGGGTCTGCTATCCGTGGTGGTGATTTGGGTTGGGTATCGCCAAGCATGCTGGTACCACCCTTTGAACGTGCAATGCAGCAGTTACCATTGCAAAAAATAAGCCTACCGGTCCAAACCCGGTTTGGTTGGCATCTTATCCAGGTTCTGGAACGTCGGCAGGTTGCAGGAACATCAGTGACCGAGCGCGCCCGAATCCGTGAAGCGCTATTCCGGCGCCGTGCTGATGAGGAATGGGATCTGATATTACGTCGATTGCGTGAAGAGGCTTACGTAGAAATCCGCTTACCCAAAAATCTGGAGAATACTGACAGTCAAATTGAAACGGCGCACCCGTGAGTGCTTCCCTGCCCCACCGCCCCCGCAAGCGCTTTGGGCAACACTTTCTGCAAGACCCCAATATTATTACTCGCATTATTGCTGCGATTCGGCCCACCACAGAACATCGACTGGTTGAAATCGGCCCGGGTCTGGGTGCCCTGACCCGCCCACTGCTCGCAGCCGTGGGTGAACTGGATGTCGTCGAACTGGATCGGGATGTTCTGGAACCCTTGCAGCGATATTGTGCTGGTGCAGGCATATTGCGTATTCATAATACCGATGTGCTTACTTTCGACTTTGCAGCTTTGCGGGGTTCCGGCTCCCGTTTGCAGCTTGTGGGTAATCTGCCTTACAGCATATCAACCCCGCTACTCTTTTACCTGCTAACCCATGCCGTACATATCGATAGCCTGCATTTTATGCTACAAAAAGATGTGGTAGATCGGATAGTCGCCGCTCCAGGCGAAAAAGCTTATGGCCGATTATCGGTCATGTTGCAATATCGCTGTTACGTTAATGCCTTATTCACGGTTGGACCCGAGGCATTTTATCCGCCACCCAAAGTATGGTCATCTGTCGTACGTATTGTTCCACGTGAAACATCGGCTGTTGAAGTACAGAACGAGGGTCACTTTGCTGAGATTGTTAAACGAAGCTTCGCCCAACGCCGTAAGATTTTGCGTAACAGCTTACATGGTTTACTGGATGTCAAGCACATCCAGGCCGCTGGTGTTGACCCCGGCGCTCGTCCGGAAAAACTTGATCTCGCCGCATTTGCAGCGTTAAGCAATCAGCTTTAACTATTTGATTAGTATAGTTTAGTTTCTTGCTAAACTATAGAGATTACGGTTCCGGGCCACACTGAACGTGCGCGGCAGGCCACGCAGCCGGCTGCGTTCCTGATAAGCACGCATAATCATCTCGCGTTGCGCCGCCGTATAGCGATTGGAGCATACCTCAGCGCGATGATAACGGCAGCAGGTACGACACAAGCAGCGCTGGCGGCCGTCTTCGGTACGGCCGTTTTCCATGTGTCGGTCGCTTTGGCAGCAAGGGCAATGCAGGATTATTTTAACCATCGGTTCTACGCGTACGTATTGAATGACATAATAGCCTGTACAAAATCACCCAAAATTGAGCCACTACCCGCTATATGAGTTGCGATTGTAGCAGCTTGATTTTTAAAGGTTACTATCCATCATGGAAAATTCTGCCTGATTCAGGAGAAGCCCTGCAATGCTGTGTTTTCGAGGAAATCCTGCCTTATCACCGTTTCGTGTGGAAAAGCTACTGGCCACCTTGCGCCAGCGGGTTCCCGCGATAACCGATGTCTATGCCGAATTTATCCATTTTGTTGACGGGAGCCTGAGTGATCATGAATACGAACGACTCGATCAATTACTACACTACGGAGCAAATACAGCACAACAGCGTCCAGATATCCGGCCAATTTTTTTGATAATACCACGCCCGGGTACGATTTCGCCCTGGTCGTCAAAAGCCACGGATATCGTGCGTAATTGCGGATTGCAACATATTCGACGCATTGAACGAGGTATCACCTACACCCTTGAAGCCACACAATCGTTGACTGACCAGGATTTGCAGGCGGCGCAATCATTGCTGCATGACCGCATGACCGAGGCGGTGCTGTCACCTGACGATAATCCAGAGATATTATTTGCCAAAACCGAAGCTCTGCCTTTGGTACGTATCGACGTGCTAGATAGCGGCCGTCGTGCATTGGTTACCGCTAATCACGAGTTAGGGCTGGCTTTATCAGAGGACGAAATTGACTATCTGCTGAACAGCTTCATGCAGTTACAACGAAATCCGACTGATGTCGAATTAATGATGTTTGCCCAGGCGAATTCCGAGCACTGTCGGCACAAACTATTTAATGCTGATTGGATCATTGACGGTAAACCGCAAAATTATTCGCTGCTTGCAATGATTCGCAATACGCATGAACGACATTCTGATAATGTGCTATCGGCCTATATTGATAACGCAGCCGTAATGACAGGTTTTCCTGCCGGACGTTTTTTTCCCGATCCTGTCAGTCAGTGTTACCACTATCATCTTGAAGATATCCATATTTTAATGAAAGTGGAAACGCATAATCATCCAACAGCGATTTCACCTTTTCCAGGGGCTGCGACCGGTTCGGGTGGTGAAATTCGTGATGAGGGCGCAACCGGACGGGGCTCCAAACCCAAGGCCGGATTATGCGGATTCTCGGTATCCAACCTGCAGCTTCCTGATTTTATTCAACCTTGGGAACACGATTACGGCAAGCCTGATCGTATTGCATCAGCACTACAAATCATGCTGGAGGCCCCCATCGGAGCGGCAGCGTTTAACAATGAATTTGGCCGTCCGAGCTTGGCGGGTTACTTTCGCAGCTTTGAACAACATAGACCTGATGGCCAACGACGTGGCTATCACAAGCCCATTATGATCGCCGGTGGCCTGGGGACTATTCGTGCACCGGATATTCACAAAGTACGCTTCCCCTCAGGAACAGCGATTGTCGTGCTGGGTGGAGCGGCCATGCTGATTGGACTTGGTGGTGGTGCCGCTTCCAGCATGGCGGCCGGACGTTCACATGCTGATCTGGACTTTGCATCCGTGCAACGCGGCAATCCAGAACTTCAGCGTCGTGCTCAAGAAGTGATTGATCGTTGTGTGGCATTAGGTGAGCTCAATCCGATTCTGTCCATTCATGATGTCGGCGCTGGTGGCTTGTCCAATGCGGTGCCAGAAATTGTCCATGATGCACAGCGCGGCGGGTGTTTCGAGCTACGTGCAATCCCCAATGATGATTCAGGCATGTCGCCCATGCAGATCTGGTGTAACGAAGCACAGGAGCGTTACGTGCTGGCGATAGCCGCCGAACATCTTGATACCTTTCAAGCACTCTGCGAGCGCGAAAGGTGCCCTTATGCCGTTATCGGAGATACGACTGAAAACCCTCATTTGACCCTGAATGACCAACAGTCTGGTGACTGTCCAGTGGATTTGCCAATGAACGTGTTATTTGGCAAGCCCCCGAAAATGCGACGTGATGTCATTCATAAACCAATAGTGACCGATCGGTTCGATCTATCCGGTGTTGATATTGATGACGCTGTAACACGGGTATTGCGTTTTCCAGCAGTGGCTGACAAAAGCTTTCTCATTACCATTGCTGATCGTACTGTGACAGGTCTGGTTTGCCGCGATCAAATGGTAGGGCCCTGGCAAGTTCCAGTGGCTGATGTCGCTGTCACTGCAACCAGCTTTGATGCGTATACCGGTGAAGCGATGGCTATGGGTGAACGTACACCACTTGCGTTATTAAATGCGCCGGCATCGGGACGTATTGCCATTGGTGAAGCCATTACCAATATTGCTGCCGCCTCGATTGAAAAATTAAGCGATGTGAAACTGTCGGCCAACTGGATGGCAGCCGCTGGCCATGGTGATGAGGATGCCCAGCTGTTCGATACGGTACACGCTGTCGGCATAGAACTATGCCCCGCATTGGGAATAGCCATTCCCGTCGGCAAGGATTCCCTGTCGATGAAAACAGTCTGGCAGGATGCCGATACACAAAAAAGCGTTGTTGCACCACTATCGCTGATTGTCTCTGCTTTTGCACCCGTTCAGGATGTACGACACACCCTGGACCCACAATTAAAAACAGATCAAGGTGATAGTGATCTGATTCTGGTTGATTTGGGGCGAGGTAAAAATCGTTTGGGTGGATCTGTACTGGCACAGGCTTACTCTCGCCTGGGTGAGGTGGTTCCTGATGTCGATTCACCTGATGATTTGCAGGCGTTTTTTACGGCAATCCAATCGTTGAATCGTTCAGGTAAATTACTGGCCTATCATGACCGTTCTGACGGTGGCCTGTTAGCCGTATTGGTCGAAATGATGTTTGCCGGCGGCTGTGGTATCACCGTGTTGCTTGATGATCTCGATGGCAGCTCATTGGCAGCACTGTTTGCCGAAGAGCTGGGCGCTGTTCTACAGGTACGCGCCACTGACCGTATCGCTGTCTTGAATCATCTGGCGGCAGCAGGTCTGGGTGCATGCTGCCATGTCATTGGTATGCCTAATCATGACGACTGCCTGCTTGTGCGTCATGCCGGTGAAATTATCTTTACCGCCAGCCGGTTGAAACTACGGCAACTATGGTCAGAGACAAGTTACCGAATGCAAGTTTTGCGTGATCATCCAGACTGTGCTCGCCAGGCTTTTGAGACAGCATGTAATGTCGAGGATATAGGGCTGAATGCGCAATTAAGCTTTAATCCAGATGAGGACGTTGCTACCCCTTTTATTGCACATGGCGCCCGACCACATATTGCGATTTTACGCGAGCAAGGCATCAATGGTCAGGTAGAAATGGCTGCAGCTTTTGATTGTGCCGGTTTCACTGCGGTGGATGTCCACATGAGCGACATTATGGCAGGTCGGGTATCACTAGGCCTGTTTCATGGTGTCGTGGCTTGTGGCGGCTTTTCTTATGGTGATGTGCTGGGTGCTGGTGAGGGCTGGGCAAAATCGATTTTGTTTAATCGCCGCGCCCGTGATGAATTTGCCGCCTTTTTTACACGGCCGGATACCTTCGGCCTGGGTATATGTAATGGCTGTCAGATGCTTTCCAGCCTGCATGAGCTTATTGCCGGCACCGAGCTGTGGCCACGCTTTGTACGCAATCGGGTCGAGCAGTTTGAAGCCAGATTAAGTCTGGTCGAAATCTTGCCATCACCATCATTATTTTTACAGGGCATGGAAGGCTCACGTTTACCAATAGCGGTAGCACATGGTGAGGGCCGTGCCGAATTTAATGATGCTCATGATATGGAGCAGGCGCTGGCAACAAGGATTGTAACCTTGCGTTATGTGGATAACGCTGGACAGGCGACAGAGCATTACCCTGAAAATCCTAACGGCTCGCCGGCAGGCATTACCGGACTGTGCAATAACGATGGTCGTTTTACGATTATGATGCCGCACCCGGAACGGGTATTTCGCACAGTACAGTATTCCTGGCATCCTGATGACTGGAACAGGGATGCGCCATGGTTGCGCTTGTTTCGTAATGCCCGCAAATGGTTGGGATAACCTGTTATTATTAAAATATCCTGTTAAGATATATTATTGATATAAAAAATAAATATAAATCTTTTGAAGAATTATAAAATCGAGAAAAAAATGATAAAATCATTCGAAAATGCAGGCTACGCAAGTCTGGATAAGCCCACAAGCCAGTAGTTAATTTAATATATTTTTCAAAAAAGTATCACTTTCTTGTCCGAAATTTATTTTTTTGACTATCAGATAAGGAATAATAAAAATGCCTTTTGCAAATTGGAAGGAATTCTATAGCCTTAACATGCCTGATATTGATGAACAACATAAAAAGTTATTTGAACTGGTTAATCAGTTATGGGATGCTATCGCATGTAAAAGGTCGCCTGAAATCCAGTTAAAAGCTATCGAAGAACTGGAGTTATATACAGATTATCACTTCAGGCTGGAAGAAGATTTTATGCGTGAAATAGGGTATCCTGAGTTCGATGCTCACTATGCCATGCATCAACAGTTTATTAAAAAAATTGCTGACTCCAGGAAGGAAATGATTAGCGAAGGTAACTTGCCTATCGATCTTTTATCCTTTTTTAATAACTGGCTGGCTAACCATATCCTGATTGAAGACAAAAAATATGTGCGCTTTTTTTCTGATAAAGTCAAGGCAAATTCATCCAGGCCATCTTTGGTCGGTATGTTCTTCAAGAAAATGACCGGCCGTTAAATCGGTCATCCAGAAAGAAGAGTGCCATTGTTAAACGCAACCAGGCCTAAAGTCATTTTGGCCTGGTTATAGAGCTTTCTGGCAATAGCTTCAATCCGGTGGTCGTGAACGTATCTACCAGAGTGCTCGTATATTCCCTCCAAAAGCAAAGTAGCCGAGCAGCATATTTGACAGCATCGCTCGACTACAACTTTATTTTTTACAATCTCAAGGATGCACTTTTTTATAATGGCTCGCGTCAATCATGAGCCACTTGTCATCCGGCTCATCAATCAACAGGAATCTCATAATTCCTTAACCCGTGCACTGGATGTTTAATTTTGCACTGTTTAATAAAAAACAGGCACAATCCACCACAACACCAATCCTGGTGTGAATTATCATAATCATCTACAGATTCGGAACACTACCCTAAATCCGGAGAATCACCCGTGGCGCATCCCTTATGGAAAGCTTGCCTGAGCCGTTTGGAAAGCCAGTTATCCGAACATCAGCTCAATACCTGGATTCGTCCACTTCACGTACGTGAGGAAGCGGGTATTCTGCGTTTACTCGCACCAAACCGCTTTGTACTGGACTGGGTACGCAAACATCATCTTGAACAGATTGAAACCGTCCTGAAACAACTCGCGCCCGAACAACCCTTGAGTATCGTGCTTGAAATCGGCAGCAGCGCTATTCCATCCATATCACCTGATCCCGTTGAGGCCGTGCCACAAGCGAAAACAACCGGAACCGGCGAGCTGCTTAAAAGCGGTGCACTCAATCCCGATTTTACCTTTGCTACCTTTGTTGAAGGTAATTCCAATCAGATTGCTCGGGCAGCCTGTCTGCAAGTCGCCGAAAATCCTGGCCAGGCCTATAACCCACTCTTTATATATGGCGGTACCGGACTTGGAAAAACCCATTTGATCCATGCCGTTGGCAACATATTGCGCGAAAGCGATCCTAACAGGCGTGTGGTTTATCAAAACTGTGAACATTTTGTCGCTGATATGGTGCGTTCTTTACAACATAATGCTATCAACGAGTTTAAACGCCGCTACCGGCAGCTCGATGTTTTACTGATTGATGACGTGCAGTTCTTGGCTGGCAAGGAGCGTTCTCAAGAGGAATTCTTTTATACCTTCAATAGTTTGCTTGAGAGACACCAACAAGTCATCCTCACCTGTGATCGCTATCCCAAAGAGGTGTCGGGATTGGAAGACCGCCTAAAATCCCGCTTTGGTTCAGGGCTCACCGTCGCTGTGGAACCTCCCGAACTGGAAACACGGGTGGCTATTTTGAAAAGCAAATCAGAACAAAGTGGCTTGAGACTTCCCGACGAGGTGGCTTTTTTCATTGCTCAGCGCATTCGTTCCAATGTCCGCGAACTGGAAGGATCACTCCGACGGGTTTACGCCCATTCCCAGTTTACTGGCAAGCCAATCACGCCTCATTTTGCCAAGGAAGCTCTGAGTGATCTTTTGACCCTGCAAGACAAGTTGGTAACCATCGAAAATATTCAAAAGACCGTAGCCGATTATTACGAGATTCAGGTTAGGGATCTGTTATCAAATAGCCGGCTACGGACCGTGTCACGACCTCGACAAATAGCGATGGCACTGACCAAGGATCTGACCGATTTGAGCCTTCCGGATATTGGTGAAGCTTTTGGTGGGCGTGATCACACCACCGTCTTGCATGCCTGCCGAAAGGTGCAGGAGTTACAACGAAAAGACCCCGAAATCCACGATGACTACAAAAATTTGCTCACAACACTCACAAATTAGCAAAATGCCTGTGGATAACTCCTGTGGATAAGTGGAACAACTATAGCGCAAACACTATGAACCGGAACTGTTTATAATGATAATTTACTTTTTAAAACAGATGGATATAGTGGAGTTAATTAATCATTCTTAATTGGTTACGCTATATGTCTCAGGGCTATTTTGGAAATAGTTTTTTGCTAAAATATGTAGGGTATGAATACTTAAAAATCATTACCTTAGCTAAGAAATATTTGCTATTTTTCACTGTTTATCACGTTTTTGCTGAAAAAGATGATTATTTTTTTTTTGAAAAGCCAAAAACCTGTGGATAACTCTGTGGATAACTTTGCCATTTCTGTGGATAACTCGCCAAAACCTGTGGATAACTCTGTGGATAACTTTTGGGGAAAAAAAAGTTATCCACAGGAAAACCGACTTATCCACATTTTATCCACAGACTTATCCACAGGCAAAAACGCCGTAACTAATTAATTTAATTAAAATAAAAAAAGTTATCCACAGAAAATGGCTTCCTTAATAATAATAATCTTTAAATACTAAAGAATTATTGTTAACAACGGCGTTCCATCCTGAATAGTACGAAGCCAAAAAATGGGAAAAAGTGTAAAAATTAAATCCCACTAAAAAAGTAAGCTAATTACCCAGGCACGCAGATTAAGTACTATGGATAGATCAACCTCATTTTGGAGAACCTGATGAAACTGGAAGCCAAGCGTGAGCAATTGCTCAAACCGCTCCAACATGTCATTGGTGCTGTTGAGCGTCGGCAAACCTTGCCTATTTTGAGCAACGCGCTGATCATTGCACGTGAGCAAGAATTAACCTTGACGGCGACCGATCTTGAAGTGGAACTATCGGTACATACCCAACTGCCGATAGCCGAACCCGGAAGCGTTACAGTACCTGCCCGCAAACTGCATGATATTCTCCGTGCGTTACCAGAAGATGCACCCATATCACTCACGGCTGAGGGTGACAGGGCGATTGTCCGCTGTGGCCGCAGCCGCTTTTCATTGGCGACCCTGCCGGCTCATGACTACCCCACGTTGGAAGATTTGCCTTTCGAAAACGATATCCAGCTATCACGAAATGTGTTGCGGGGCTTGATTGAACGTACCCATTTTGCAATGGCGCAGCAGGATGTGCGTTATTACCTCAATGGGCTGCTGCTGGAAATCAGCCCCGGTGTCTTGCGGCTGGTGGCTACTGATGGCCATCGATTGGCATTTCAGTCATTGCCGGCCGAGACTGATGCAATGCTCGAAACACGTCAGGTCATCGTGCCCCGTAAAGGCGTGCTGGAGCTGATGCGGCTGCTCAGCGATAGCGATGACCATGTGGTGCTGCAACTGAGCGCGAATCACGTTCGGTTGCTGATGGGCGATATCCGTTTCACGTCCAAACTGATTGACGGTCAGTTTCCGGATTATGATCGGGTGATTCCGCAAGAAAGCAATCGGGTCATGCTCGCTGATCGGCTGGTGTTACGCAGCGCGTTGGCGCGTGTCGGTATTGTGCTGAGCGATAAGACCCGGGGTATTCGCCTGCAACTGGAGGACTGGAATTTGCGGATACAGGCGCAAAATCTGGAACAGGAAGAGGCTGAGGAAGAGGTCGAGATCAACTACAGCGGTGGTTCGATGGATATTGGTTTCAATATGGCCTATTTGCTGGATGCACTGGGGGCGCTCGATGGTGAACTTGCCAAGCTGTCGTTCAACGATGCTGGCAGTAGTTGCCTGATTGAGGAAGCTGAAGGGACAGGCGGCAAACATGTCATCATGCCCATGCGGCTCTGATCGGCGGGCGATGTCAAGGGGTGCAGGGCGCTTAAGCTGAATGCGTGTTTCTACCCTGACAATTACCGGGTTTCGTAATCTGGAGCAAATCGATGTGTCCTGTGCACCTGACCTGAATCTGGTGATCGGTGCCAATGCCTCCGGCAAAACCAGTTTACTGGAAGCATTGTATTTCCTGGGATGGGGTCGTTCCTTCCGAACCCGACAGCCAAATGAGATGATCAACGATGAAGCATCGCTGCTTCGGGTAGTAGCCGCAATGCGTGATAGCGAGGGACATTCGATGCCGGTAGGGGTCGAACGTAATGCCCGGACGTTCAGTGCCCGTGTTGGTGGTACGACGACCCGTTCGCTGGCAGAATTGGCGCGACGGGTACCCGCGCTGTTACTCAATCCTGATAGCCATCGCTTGTTTGAGGACGGCCCGCGTCAGCGTCGCCGTTTTATGGACTGGGGGTTGTTTCATGCCGAACCCGCTTTTGCCGATATTTGGCGACGCTATGAAACGGCATTACGCCATCGTAATGCCGCACTTCGTTCAGGGCTGGATGATCGGACGGTCGATGCTTGGGACGGTGAGCTGTCGATTGCAGCAGCAAAGCTTGATACTTTACGCGAAGCTTTCTGTAAGGCGCTGGAAGGTGCCTTGCTGCCATTTTGCAGCGAGATCCTTGGTCAGGTATCAATCACACTCAATTATCGCCGTGGATGGCCTCTGGAGCCGTTTAAACACGATTTTATCGGGTGGCTACATGCAAACCGCACGCAGGACCGTCGCCAAGGCTATACCCGATCTGGCCCTCATCGTGCTGATTTTGCCGTGCGTATCACCGGACGTTCGCCGAGCGAGGCACTGTCACACGGTCAGCAGAAGCTGCTGATTATTGCCCTGGTATTGGCTCAGGCGATGCTGTATCAGCAGCACGTCAAGGATTCGTGCATTATGCTGATTGATGATTTACCAGCAGAACTTGATGCCAATAACCGGCAGCGGATTATGCAAACTCTGGTCGCGCTTGATCTGCAATTGTTCATAACGGCTATTGAACCCGAATTGCTGGACACCAGGGGATGGCCGCAGGCAAAAAAATTTTACTTAAAGGCAGGCCGGTTAGTCACTGACTTATAGTATTAGGGGTTACGCAATTGACGCTCATTTGGTAGGCGAGATGAGTTTCAAACTACATATATGCTATGCTTGATCCTGCCAACTGCGTAACTCCCAAAACTGATGGTATAGTGTTTGCGCGACTTATGGATCTTGCCGTTTTTGACGGCGCGACTAGCCGTTCGGACAGTTCGGCACTGCATAGGACCCTCTCAGGGGGGCAGGGCTTTAGTAGCATGTCCTTACCTTATCAGGACTACCAAAAATCCTTGCTCCTGTTACGCTACGGTTACTACTCTACCGTGACCGATTTTGCCAGATTACGCGGCTGATCCACGTCGGTACCTTTGAGCACCGCTACGTGATAAGCCAGCAGTTGCAAAGGGATGGTAAACACAATAGGTGCAATCGATTCAGGTATTGCCGCCAGCGGAAGTACATGTGTATTGATTTCGCTAAAATTGGTGTTGACCTCGCGGTCGGCAAACAGGAACAGCTCACCGCCTCGTGCCTGCACCTCCTGAAGATTGGATGCTATTTTTTCCAGTAAACCGTCTTTAGGTAATACACAAACCACAGGCATGTCAGCATCCACCAGCGCCAGGGGGCCATGTTTAAGTTCACCGGCTGGATAGGCTTCCGCGTGAATATAAGAGATTTCCTTGAGTTTCAGCGCGCCCTCCATTGCGATGGGATATTGCGGACCCCGCCCTAGAAACAGTGCATGGTTTTTCTCGGCGAAATGAGTAGCCAGCTGCTCGATGGCATCATCCAGTGCTAACGCTTCTTCCATTGCCCGTGGCAGCAACTCCAGTTCCCGCACCAGAATCTGCTCATTTGATGCACTCAAGCCGTATCGGCGCCCTAGTATCAGTACCAGCAATCGCAATGCTACCAACTGTGTGGTGAACGCTTTGGTGGAGGCGACGCCAATTTCTCGGTCAGCGCGTGTCAGCAATGATAAATCGGATTCACGCACCAGTGAGCTTTCCGCAACATTGCAGATGGCCAGGGTCGATAGGTAATCTCGCTTTTTGGCGGCGCGCAAGGCTGCCAGCATGTCAGCCGTTTCGCCCGATTGCGAGATACCTACAAACAAGGTATCCGGTGGCGTGACACTACGTCGATAGCGATATTCACTGGCTACCTCGACAGTGCAAGGTACGCCGAGGCTCTCCAGCCAATAACGAGCAACCAGACCTGCGTGATAGCTGGTACCACAGGCAACGATATGTACACCTTTGACATGCTCAAAGCATCCTGCGGCTGCTGAACCAAAACTATCTTCCAGTAAATGCCCCTGATGAATGTGTCCTTCCATGGTTTCAGCGACCACTGCCGGTTGCTCAAAGATCTCCTTGAGCATGAAATGGCGATAACCACCCTTATTCGCCAGACTACCTTGCTGTCCGGTATAGGACACAGGTCTTTCCACGACCTGTCCATCGCAATCATAGACGGTAAAGGATTCCCGACGCACTTCGGCGATATCACCTTCTTCAATAAAAACAAAGGTCTGGGTCACAGGTGCCAGTGCAAATACATCGGAAGCGATAAAGTGTTCTTCGATACCCACACCTAATACCAATGGGCTGCCTACCCTTGCCACAATGAGTCGCTCCGGATCCTGGCGGCAAATCACGCCCAGGCTGTAGGCACCGCTCAACTGGGCAACGGTTTGCTGCACGGCTGTTAGTACATCACCGGTTTGCTGCAATCGCTGCTCAACAAGATGGGCAACCACTTCGGTATCGGTGTCTGATTCAAAACCATACCCCGCAGTGATCAAGCGATCTTTAAGCTCACGGTAATTTTCGATGATGCCATTATGTACAATGGCTACCGAATCATTACTCAGATGAGGGTGAGCATTGCGCTCGCAAGGCTCACCATGGGTTGCCCAACGTGTGTGGGCAATACCCAGTGGCCCCCGTATTGGCGTTTGCTGTAGCCGAGCTTCCAAAGCTTTAACCTTGCCTGCTGTGCGAAGTCGGTGCAGTTGACCATCCCGGCTGTCCAGCGTGACGATCCCTGCTGAGTCATAACCACGATATTCCAATCGCCGCAGTCCTTCGATCAAAATAGGCGTAACATTACGCTCAGCAATAGCACCCACAATTCCGCACATGATTTTTACTCATTGGTATAGCGCAAACACTATAAACTGTTCCAGTCTTAATAGTGCTTGCGCGTTAAAACAGATGGATATAGCGGAACCCATTAATCAAATCTAATGGGTTCCGCTATATTTAATGATAAATTAAGGAGACAGCTTAAAAAATCATCAAATTTTAATATCAATAATTCGTGGTAAGGCATGAGCCATATTGACATGCCATTTGATAGTCCGTGTCAATCAATTTCGGTCGATCAACAGCCATTTAGCCGTTGTGGTAATGCCTTTAAATAATTACGGAATTCCCCACCCAATTCTGGATGGCGTAGGCCGTATTCAATCGTGGCCATTAAATAACCCATTTTGCTACCACAATCATGACGCTGTCCTGAAAACTCATACGCCAGCACTTGCTCATCATGAAGCAAGGCGGCAATACCGTCGGTCAATTGAATTTCATTACCCGATCCACGGGGTATATGTTCCAGAAAATCAAAGATGCGTGGCGTTAAAATGTAACGTCCTACCACACCAAGATCAGAAGGGGCATTCGCAGGTTCGGGTTTTTCAACAATGCCTTCAACATTGTTTAGCCGTTTGGCGAAAGGCAAGGGCTGAATAATGCCATACTTGTCAGACTCTGAAGTCGGTACACGCTCGACACCCAGGATCGAGCATTGATATTTATTGAAAAGGTGAGTCATTTGACTCATCGCGCCGCCGTCTACCGGATCTTCTTCAATCAGATCATCGGCCAAAATAACCGCAAACGGCTCATTACCTACCACGGGTTTGGCGCACAAGACAGCATGACCCAAACCCAGCGCTTCAGCCTGACGGACATAAACAGATTCCACTCCATTGGGCACAATGCCACGTACCACTTTCAGCAGATCCGTTTTGCCACGTGCTTCCAGTTCTGCCTCTAGTTCGTAGGCCTTGTCGAAATGGTCAGCAATAGCATTTTTGGTGCGTCCGATGATAAATACCAACGTATCAACCCCGGCGGCAATCACTTCTTCAACCGCATATTGAATCAAGGGTTTATCCACAATCGGAAGCATTTCCTTGGGGCTAGCCTTGGTTGCTGGCAGGAATCGTGTTCCCAAACCTGCAACTGGAAATACTGCCTTACGTACTTGCCGTTTCACTTGATTATTTTCCTTAGGCTACTAATTAGATTGCATTGACTGATAATGCTGTATCACCCTATATCTCATTGGGTCAGACAAACATTGTCTAATCTACTATTACTCAAGTGTAAAAATTAAGGGATACTGCTAATTTAGCCTGGCTGAATTTATAGCGTGGAAAGGCTTAATTTAGAGCTAAGATTTTGTTTTTAAATTGAAACGTATTCTGTTAATCGCATTTACTTATCAGAAATACGCCATCAAAATTATATAAAGATAACATACGAGCTACTACATAAAGGTTAGCAGCTACAGAAAAACCCGACACTCATATCGATGCTGTTTGGAACTTCATCCACCACTATAATTTCACCAAAGCCTTACTTTTTTCAGGACTGCCAATTTTTCAATTCGGAATCAGGCAAGCTGTCAGTGACATCGATATTCAATTCAATGAGTTAACTGATGATATAGAGATAGGGCCCGTTATTTTGATTGATCTGTACCAATTTTATTCTCAGTACCGGCCAGCAGTTGAATAATATTGGTGCGATGTCGCCAGATGAGTAACACTACTATAACCATGGTCACAACGCTATAAATATGTGGCAGGTTAAACAGCCAGGCAAGAACGGGAGAAGCGGCCGCAGCGGTTAATGCTGATAAGGAAGAAATACGGACAACGAAGGCCATAAATAACCAGATAGCTAGCGCAGCCAATGCCAACCAGTACGATAAACCAAGTATCGCCCCAAAAGCAGTTGCGACACCTTTACCACCCTTAAAATCAAAAAAAACTGGATAGAGATGTCCCAGAAATGCAGCCAGTGCTGTCAATGCCAATCCAGTGTCATCAATGCCAGCCAGCCGTGCCAACACTACCGGCAGTACACCTTTGAGAAAATCACCGGCCAGGGTGATAGCCGCTGCTTTTTTACCACCGAACCGTAGTACGTTAGTTGCGCCAGGGTTGCGTGAACCTTCACAGCGTGGATCAGGCAGACCCATGGCCCGGCACACGATAATGGCGGTAGAAATAGAGCCGGCCAAGTAGCCAAGAATGATAAACAGTGAAGTGATCAACATGAATTTCAGCACCTAAATACCTTAAAAGTGTTCGATCAAAACCGGCATTCGCCGGGACAAATCAGGGCAAATTTGAACGAGCAGCCTTACAATGAGATGAAACGATAACGTACGGTTCAAATTTTCTGCTATGGATATCATCTTTATTCGTGAGTTGCGCGTCGAAACGATCATTGGCGTTCACTGCTGGGAGCGCCAGATCCGTCAACCGTTACTGCTTGATCTGGAGATGGGAACCAGTATATTGCCGGCAGCAACCAGCGATAAACTGGATGATACGCTCGATTATCAAGCCGTGGTGCAGCAGGTTAACGAATTTGCTGAAAAAAAACGCTTTCAACTCATAGAAACTTTTGCTGAGCAACTTGCCCGGTTGTTACTGCAAGAATTTGCCTTGCCTTGGCTGCGGCTGACATTGAGCAAGCCTGGTGCAATACGTGATGCACGAACAGTGGGTATTATCATTGAGCGTAAAAGTTGTGAAGCGTGTGATTAACCGGACGGTGGCGCGTGTCTACGTGGGTATCGGCAGCAATGTTGAGCCTGAGAAGCACGTGAGTTTGGGATTGAGGCAACTTCGCCAAAAATTTGGCGCACTAACGGTCTCTACAATCTACGCAAATCCGGCTGTTGGTTTCAGGGGTAACGATTTTTTTAATCTAGTCGTTGGGTTTGATACTTCGCTAGCTGTTTTTGCTGTTGCTGCTACCTTGCGAGATATTGAGGCACATTTTCAAGCGCGTGGTAACGGCACCAAGCAGACATCACGGGCGCTGGATCTGGATTTACTGCTTTATAATGATTTGGTATTACAACAAGGGACACTGCATATCCCTAGAGAGGAAATTACCCGCTACGCTTTTGTACTACGGCCTTTGGCTGAAATCGCTGGAGAGCGCCAGCACCCGCTGCTGGGTACTACCTTCGCGGAGTTGTGGGCAGCCTTCGACACCTCCTCGGCGGAAAAACTAACACCGGTAGCGCTGGTTCCTGAACAGTATGACAGCGACGACTGCAGGTCGCGATGAGCGGCATTGCCTATAGCCGAGTCCACTGGGCGCGACGCTGCGCTCGAATCCTTGGGATGAAGATTACCGTCAACAAACCCATACCTACGAGTATCAGCACCATCAACATTCGAATCGTTTGATTATCATAGTGTAATGCCTGGTTTTCCTGTTCGACGACCCGTAATTCCCGCTCTAGCATAATCGTTCGTTCCTCCAAAAACTGGTTACGCTCATCAATAATCACCGTGTCAGCCGACATCTTGCGGTATTGCGCAAAGCGTTGTCGCAATTTTAGAAATTCCTTGTAAAGTTTTGTATAAGCAATTTTTTCCTTACCGGGTTGCTCGATGATTTCTTCCATGTAGCGTTGCAATTCATCGTATTGCGCCTGTAGCCGTTCCAATTCCTGGCGCACTTCAATCAATTGAGCCTGGCCACTGGGTTCATTGCTAAGATGTTGGGTTGCAATCCAGCCTTTTACGCCTTCCCCGGTACGAATTCGAGTAAAACCTGCCCTGGAATCAGATTGCAATACTTCGACCACCGAACCCCCACGCGCCTTGCCAATAATCCGGTAACGGCTGGATGCACCCGCTCGTAACGGTACTTCTAAAGTATCGCTAATATAGGCAATTGTTTTGGATTGTGTTGTGGCCGGTGTCAGTACCCCTGCCAAGACAGGTGACACTATGCCGGCAATTACAATCCAAAAAATAAGGAACGCTCTTTTTTTCATCAAGATGTGGCTACACATTTTCAGAAATACATGCAAATTATAGAAATGCCGGGTTTACGTGATTCTGACTGCGCTTTGGAATCTTTATACATGATGTCCCGGCTTGGTTATATGCCCAAAAAAAGATATTATTAACGTTTTTTATTTATATTATATAGTTGACTTATAGCTTCCCCTTTATCTTGCCGATCAAATCTCTCCTTGCCATTGAACCTGATTGTGCTGCTTTAACGAGGGGGGAGAATAGAAGTAAAGCTGCTAGAGCACCCGCAGTAAAAACCCTAATACCGTTATAGCTGGTAGCAATCACGTAATCTTCCCAGGCATTTATGGCAAAAATCGTAAATAAACCTTTATCCATTTCACAACCAATACGTCTAGTTTGCAACAGTTATGACAACCCATCCGTTTCAAATATTCCCCGAACCCGATGCCGTCGCTGCTCGCCACAGCGCCCGACTGCTTGATTTCATTTGTACTGAAATTGCAAAAACCGGTGCAATCTCTTTTTACCGGTTTATGGATTTAGCGCTGTATGCACCTGAATTGGGTTACTATCGTGCCGGGACCGGCAAATTTGGTGCGGGTGGTGATTTTATCACTGCACCAGAGTTATCACCCTTGTTTTCGCGTTGCCTGGCTCATCAGTGTCAGGAAATTTTGGGCGCGCTCGGTGGCGGGACCATTCTTGAGCTTGGCGCAGGCACCGGGATCATGGCGGCTGATATCCTGCAAGAATTACAGCACCTCAATGGATTGCCAGAACGTTACCTTATTCTGGAACTCAGCGGCGAGCTGCGTCAGCGTCAATATCAAACATTGAGCAAGTATGTTCCTGAATTGCTGGAGCGGGTTGTGTGGCTCGATACGCTGCCCGAATCGAGCTTTCGCGGTATCATCCTTGGTAACGAGGTGCTGGATGCGCTACCCGTTGAACGATTTCATATCACGGCTAACGGTAGCCGTCGGCTGGAAGTGATTAATACCGATAGCGGTCTTGGGTGGCGTGACGGTGAAGAGGACCCGATAGTAACCGCCGCTGTTGCCCGCATTGAGGCTGATCTTGATGCGCCTTTAGCTGAAGGCTATGTTTCTGAGTATGCGCCTCAGCTAGGTACCTGGTTAGGCGCTATCGCCGAATCACTTGCAGCAGGTGCATTGCTTTTCATTGATTATGGTTATCCACGCCGCGAATATTACCACTACGAACGAGCTGCAGGTACCTTGCTCTGTCACTATCGCCACCGTGCGCATGAGAACCCATTTATTTATACGGGTTTGCAGGACATCACAGCCAACGTTGACTTTACCGCTGTTGCTGATGCTGCGGTTGAGGCTGGGCTGGCCGTCGCGGGTTACACGAGCCAGAATCATTTTTTATTCGGTTGCGGATTGATGAATTTACTGAACGATGTCAATACACCCGATACGCTCCGTTACCTGGAACAGGCGCGCCAGGTCAAACTGTTGACGCTACCAGGCGAGATGGGCTGCCGTTTTCAGGCCATCGCATTAACCCGAAATCTGGAACAACCCTTACGTGGTTTTGCCTTACACGATGAATGTGGGCGACTATAGTTTTTTTCTTAATCAAGCCGTTCCTTTCATTCAGAGACACTAAATTTTATGGGTCAGGATATTTCCAGTTCAGATTTCACCTGTCAGGATTTCCAGCGATATAAAGTGCGCCTGTATCAGGAAACCGAGCAATTAGCCGACTGGTTCAAGCGGGGCCAGCTTAAGCAAACAGGTCGCGTGGGTGGTTTTGAAATCGAAGCCTGGCTGGTTGATCGCTATGGACAACCCATACCGCAGAATGAGCATTTTTTAGCGCAGATGAACGATCCGGTGGTTGTACCGGAACTGAGTGTATTTAATATCGAACTTAATACACCGCCTTTGTTATTGCACGGCGATGCCTTGCAGCGAATGCATACCAATCTTGCCGAGTTATGGCAACGCTGCCAGCAGATAGCGACCGGTATGGACAGCACACTGGTATTAATTGGTACGCTGCCTACTTTACGTAAATCTGATCTCAGCTTGGCGCATATGACGGATCGTCCACGCTACCGGGCAATCAACGAACAGATCATGCTACGGCATCGTGGTCGGCCAATGCGGATTAATATCCATGGTATCGATACGCTCCAGATGACCCATCATAATATAATGATGGAGGCTGCGGCCACATCATTTCAAACACATTTGCAAGTCGGTGCCAATGAAGCGGCTGCGTTTTTCAATGCCTCGACAGTGTTGGCAGCACCCATGGTGGCATTGGCTACCAATGCGCCGTTACTGTTTGGCAAACGATTGTGGAAGGAAACAAGAATTCCCCTTTTTGAACAAGCCGTATCATTGGCGGATGACCCGCTTTATCAGCGGGTTACTTTAGGTAGCGGCTACACCCGCAAGTCATTATTAGAGCTGTTTACGGAAAATCTGGATCACTATCCGCCATTATTGCCCGAAGACTTGCATACAGAGATTGATCCGTTGCCGCATCTTCGTCTGCACAATGGCGCGATCTGGCGTTGGAACCGCCCGCTCCTTGGTTTCGAAAACAATGGTATGCCGCATCTACGTATTGAGCATCGGGTTATGCCCGCCGGTCCTAGTATCCCTGATACTATTGCTAATGCGGCACTGTATTACGGTCTCGTACACAGGCTCGCACGGGAAATGCCAGCGGTTACTGAAACACTCGATTTTGCGGATAGTCGTGCTAATTTTTACGCTGCGGCACGGTATGGTTTACATGCAGAAGTTATTTGGCGACAAGGTCGTCGGGTGCCATTGCGGCAGCTGCTACTGGAAGAGCTGTTGCCACTGGCACGGCAGGGGCTTCAGGAATTAGAGATTGATCTGGCGGATATTACGCTTTATTTGGATATGGCGACTGCCCGCATTAAAAATGATTGTACAGGTGCTGATTGGCAACTCCGTTTTTTTAGGAAAAACGGGTTCGACCCAACGATCCTGACCCTCGCCTATATTGAGCAGCAGCTTAACGGCCAGCCTGTTCATGAATGGCGCTGTTGATTTTTGGGCGATGGCTTGCAGCAATTTGGCCACGATACGTCAGATGGGGCATCGGGTGTTTTTATTCCAATCGGTTGGCTTGCGACTACTCATCCAATTTCAGGATACACCCTTTTCTGAAAAGGGTATTAATTTATTGGGAGCTCACTCTATTCGCTGAATACACGCATTCTACGTTTTTAATCCTTTGACCTTGCTGATCATTGACATGATTAAATCAATAAAAAACCACCATTAATTTAAGGATTAAGGGGAATATTATGTCAAAAGCAATTTGTATTCATCAGTATGGTGGCCCTGAAGTATTATGCTGGGAAGAGGTTGAGGTGGGTGAACCTGATGCGGGTCAGATTAAGATTCGCCATCGTGCTGTAGGACTTAACTACATTGATGTTTATCACCGTACGGGCCTGTATCCTTTACCCTCATTACCCTGGACACCCGGCATGGAAGCAGCCGGTTATATCGAAGCGCTTGGTGAGGGGGTAACTAACCTCAAAGTGGGTGATCATGTCGCGTATGCCAGTCCGCCGGTCGGTGCTTACGCGGAAACGCGAATTATTCCGGCTGATCGGGTTGTAGTGTTGCCGGGTACTATTGATGATCAAACGGCTGCTGCAATGATGTTGCAGGGTATGACGGCACAGTATTTACTGCGGCGTACCTATCGGGTGCAGGCAGGCGATGTTATTTTGCTTCATGCCGCTGCTGGTGGTGTCGGATTGATCATGGTACAGTGGGCACGGCATCTTGGTGCAACGGTGATCGGTACGGTGGGCAATGACGAGAAAGCAGAGCTGGTGGCAGCACACGGTTGCCATCATGTCATCACCTACACACGTGAAAATTTCACCGAGCGGGTTCGCGATATCACTGATGGTCAGGGCGTAGCCGTGGTCTATGACTCTGTGGGTAAAGATACTTTTATGGATTCACTGGACTGCTTGCAACCTATGGGTATGATGGTCAGTTTTGGCAATGCTTCCGGTCCTGTCTCTACTTTTGATCCTGCTATCTTGGCGGCTAAAGGCTCATTGTTTCTTACCCGGCCAACGTTGATGACCTATACGGCGAAACGTGCTGATTTGGTTGCTGGCGCAACTGAATTGTTCGAAGTTGTTCGTCAAGGTGTGGTTAAGATTGAAGTTCATCAGAGCTATCCGCTATCCGATGCAGAGCAAGCACACCGTGACCTGGAAGCTCGGAAAACTACCGGCTCCACTGTACTGTTGCCTTAAAGCCGAGGCTATGGCTACTGTTTTTTTGCAGCTCAGCGAAAATCCTGTAATACAATAGCACCATGATCTGATTTTATACTCCTTGAGGTGACGGGCAAGTTGGCTGAACCATGGCTGGTTTTTTATCCGATAGCGCTCAACCCCAAGAAATTGATGACTCTTTTGAGCCAGGTTGTCTGTCAGGGCAACAAAGCGACAGCACGAACCTGTCTTGTCAAAATAGAAGCGTTTCGCTTCTTTTTGGTAGTTGGAAAAATGTAGCGGCTGCAAAGAAACAATGCTATCGAAATCTTCCCTAAAATCATTCTTGCATCGTCGCTTATCCGATACACATGCATTGCGTACACACAAGCGCCTTCGTTTTCTTGGAGATCTTCTGCATGACCCAAGGGTGTGGCATTTCAGCCGCCGCCCTACTGTGCGAGGGTTAGCCGCAGGTGCTTTCTTTGCGTTTGTTCCCTGTCCCTGGCAAATGATACTGGTGGCGATCACAGCTGCGTGGTTACGTTTCAATCTGCCGGTAGCAGTAGCTATGGTCTGGATTACTAACCCCATAACGATCCCGCCTCTGGCATTCCTCACTTATAAATTTGGCGCATGGTTACTAGGTCGTCCGCTACAAGAGTGGATGTTTGAACCTTCTTTTGAATGGCTGATGCAAAGAATGGGAGATATCGGATTATCATTCCTGGTTGGTTCATTCGCTACAGCGATTTTGGCAGGAATCTTTACGTTCTGTATTGCGCACCTGTTTTGGCGTTGGCGAATCATTAACAAATTTCGCAAGCGTCGTCGAATGGTTACAGCCTGCCCTGGCTAGATTCCATTAGTTTAGGGCCATATTTTCGAGTAATCATTGTCTCTGTGCTGGTTGCTCGATTATAAGCATGGCGGTATTGATAGTGTGGTAAGCGTTTGAAAAAAATAATTATAACTATTAATTTTTGGTGAAAGGGCATGCGGCTAACTAGCTGATGGAACCCCTGTTTCCCTTTACATTTAGGGAACCTCTGATTAAGTTACCAAAAAATGCGATAATACGACCATTGTGATTTTCAGGAGTTTAATAATGGATCAGCTGACATTTTCAGAAGCAGAG
>PDWJ01002048.1_pt1 | contig 33897 bp, 30 predicted proteins | sample 1430881 | NCBI WGS metagenome assembly PDWJ01 (sample SAMN01162460, study PRJNA174530) | Oral metagenome, whole genome shotgun sequencing project. | biome: Marine environment; feature: Marine mammal; material: Swab sample of the gingival sulcus; isolation source: swab sample of gingival sulcus...
AGTGAAAGATATATTTGCTGTAAAAGATGGTGAAATTAGAATTAATTTATCTGAAGTTGATTATACGATTGATGAGAATCAATTATTAGGCATTCAAGAAAAAGTTGAGTTTGTTCCTGTTAGAGAATATAGTTTTAATTCAAACAAGTATCTAACATATGAAGTTCAAAATTTTATTTCACTAAAAGAACATCTGCAAATACTCTCTAGTGAAAATGAGGACGTTCAGTTTGAAAAATATACTGCTATTGTCAAGCAGTTGGTAAAGATATTATTAATTGGAACGAAATATCTTTTTGTTAGTCAAAACAATATTATTTTAGATTTAGATGCCATTTTTATAGATAAAAACACGACAAAGTTAAAGTTTATCTATGCACCGTTTATGAACGCGTATTATTCAAATGTAACAAAGAAAAGGCTTGCTAGTTTAATAGCGTCTATCGAACCTTATATTAAAGGCTGCGGCCATGCAGTTACTTTACAGTCTAATATAACTCAGTACTTAAATAATGATGAAGGTGACTTTAGACATTTATATAAACAGATTATAATTTGGGAGAACAAGCTACTAGGTAGAGAACCTGAATTAGAAGCGAATCAAGAAAGAAATTCTGTTTCTAATAAAGGTGTAACTGGCAAGAAAGTGTTGTCTAAAAAATTAAAAAAAGAATTTATATTAACTGCTGTAATTTTTCAGATTATTTTAGTTGTCTTAATTTTTTTATTTAATAAGATGGGTGTCTTTGCGGGGGCAACTGAAGGCAGTTTTAGTATTGCTAAATTTATTGGTGGTATTTTTGTTGTCGGTTTACTTGTTGAGTACTGTTTATATAAATTTTCTATTGAAAAGAAGAATATTTTTGACGAAGAATATGTTGTTGCAAAAGACGGAGCTGGGGTTGTAGATGGTATTAATAATAAAATTGGCAAATTGAAAGCAAAGGCAGTTGCTAAGAAAGAAAAAAGTCTCAACAAATCAGCTGCTAAAAAGCAATTGCTTAATGAAGATAAAACAAAAGATAGCGATAAAACTGAGCGTAATCAATTGGCTGATGTCAGTACAGAAGAAGTCGCTGTCGAAAGTGCTGTTTTAGTGTCTGATGCAAAAACGCTTGAAGCAGATGTGAATTTATCAGATGAACCGGTTGAAAAAGAAGAAACGTTGGCCTATATACTCTTAAATAAGGATTTTGAACAAGAAAAATATGATATAACAAAAGATCATATTAAAATAGGCCGAAGAGACGATAATGATATTATTATTCTTAAAAAACATGTTTCGAGAGTGCATGCTTACATTGAGAAAAAAGAGGATAAGTATTTTATTGTTGATAGTGGGTCTTTTAATAAAACATATCTAAATGATATTGTTTTAGGTGCTGACCAGAAATATGAGTTAAAAGATGGCGACCAAATAAGATTTGCTGATATAAGTGCTGAGTTTAAAATAGCTGTTTAATTTTTTTAGGGCATACCTAGTGTATTAGTTTAGATGGGATAGTGGATGCTGATGAAGCAATTTTTTAATGCGTATAAAACTAAGGTGCTGTTGATTTCTGTGATGACACTTGTTTTATCTGGATTTGTGATTTTTTCATACGTGGGTAGTGTTACTGCATTTTTGCCAGCAGATAAAGCGGTCATGTATGCGGCTAATAATAGTATTAATAGTGTATTGCCCTTGGCAAGCAATATTAAAGTATCAATAAAATTTAAAAAAATGAATGATCATGACTTGAACTTTGTCAATATGCTTTTAGATGATGCTGAGATGATTGGTGAAATTGTATACTTTAAGGATTTGAAAGAAGCAGATGCAAAATTTTCGGTATATTCTAATTCGTTTGGACAAGAACTTGTTTCAGTAAATTCTTTGATTAGGCAGGATAGCATTTATTTTAGAGAAGATAGTGTTTTTAAGAGATCATTTTATCAAAATATTGAAGAGGGAAAGTTAATTAACGAAGAAATGTTTGATGCTTTAATTAAAAATATTTCGTATCAGGGAATAGAGCGCGTTGAAATTAATGGCAGTAATACAAGACTAAGAAAATATATGACTAATTTTTCTATCGAGAACATTCGTTATAACTTAAAAATATTTTTATCAAACGAAGATAAGGTTAGGTATTTAATCGTGAAGGCAGACGATGGTGATGCGATCGAGATAGAGTTAGAGGCCAGTTTAGAGAATAAAAAAATAGCGAAAAAAGACTATGACACTTCTGACGCTGAAATGTTTGATATAAATAAATTGCAAGATTATCTCAATATGTAGGGTGAACATATGCAATTTTTAGTTCTTGTTATGGGATTTGTGTTGTGCAGTTTAGCTTTGATTTCAGACAATAAAACTGGCAAAATAAAAAATAGTTATACTTTTTCTTTTATGATCATTGGCATTCTATTTGCCTTTTTGACAGGCGGATTAAAGGATAGTTTATTAGGAATTTTGGTTCCTTTTGTCTTGTTGTTTGTATTTTGGAAAATCGGCGGGCTTGGTGCGGGTGATATTAAACTGCTAATGGCATTGGGTAGCTTGTTGGGTGTTGAATTAATTATAAATTATATGGTTATCATATTTTTTATCGGGTTTTTACACGGAATCATATTGTTTGTAGTTAATAAAGGTAAAGTTAAAGAATTAATGAAGTCTTTTAGGGATATTTTATACACGCGGTATGTGGTAAAAACAAAAGATAAGACGTTTAAGCTGGGGTATTCTATTTTTATAGGTTATATTATCAGTGTTGTTGTGTTCAATATATTAGGGTTGCCATTATTTTTTGTTATCTAAGAGGTGATTATGCAGATTGTAAAATTTTTATTGCTCGTTGCGACAACTCTATTTATAGTTGCTTTTAGTAAGGTTGAAAAATATGATAACAAGAAGCTTTTAATAATAAGTGTAGTAGTCAATATTTTAGTTGGCATTTTTATTGTAAATAGTACGTATGATTTAATTAATGTGATTAATTATTTGATTGTATTATTTTTATTAGTCATTAGCAGTATGCTAGATATATCGTGTCGCTTGATACCGATAGAATACTTTATTGTTGCACCAGTTATTTTTTTAATTAATACATTTTTTACGATTAATAATTTTATTTTGATTGACTTTTTAATAACGACGGCAATTGTGGTTTTTCTTTTAGTAGTTGGCAAATTTACAAAAGGTATGTTTGGTTATGGTGATATTTTTATTGTTGTCATGATGACGTTGATATTGTCGTACCAATATATGTTATCAATTTTGTTGCTTTCATTGGCATTTAGTTCTATTTTGGGGCTTTTGCTTATTTTACTTAAAAAGGCAAATCGAAAGACTGGGCTTCCTTTTGCGCCAATAGTACTATTTAGTTTTACTTTTTTTATTGTAGTGAGTTCGTTGTAATGTTAGGTGTGTATGTTTTAGTTTAAGCTAATGATATAAAGAAAGGAGCGTATACTGAAAGGGGTCAGTATACAAAAGATGACATGAAAAATAACAAGGTAGTAGCTATTTTAATTTTAGCTTTAATTGTTTCTGTTGTATTTGTAGGCTGTGGTGGCGGTAGCCCTAAGATAGCTGGCTATTGGGAGTCGCTTGGCATTGATGCGGGCGATGGCACAATTCAAACAGAATTCTTAGGTTTTTCTTATCAAGGCGTCAATACATTGCTACTAAAAAAAGATGGCACAGCGATTCAAACAGTTTTTGGCGAGGTTGTTGAAGGCGTTTGGGAAGAAAAAGACGGCAAGGTTGTGATAAGTAATTTATCTGCTAGCGTTGTCTGTTCAATTGATGATGAAGGCAGATTATATCATACGGTAAATGGCATGTCTTTGTATTATCAAAGAATAGGCGACGATAAGCCAAGTGAATAGTTGCGTCAATTTAGTATAGATTGTTCATTTTAGGTGGTTTTGATGTCTTTAACTGATAAGTACAAAGTGATACAGCGTATTTCGCACGGTGAAATCAGCAAAGCATATTTGGTTGTTGATAAAAAGACAGGTACTAAATATGCTTTTAAGGTAGTTAAGTTTAGCTCGGCTGATGATGTAAAAAATTTTGAGGAAGTAAAGATTTTAAATAGTTTGGATTATGATTCGTTGCCCAAAGTGAAACTTTTCTATGCTGATTATCAATACAATAGGGCTTGTATGTTGATGCCATACATTGAGGGTGAAAACTTAGATATTTATTTACAGCGAAATGGTTGTGTAGATATAAGGACGGCTTATCAGTGGTTTTGTCAACTTGCTAATGTGTTACGCTATATTCACATAAGAAATATTGTGCACCGCGATATAAAGCCTGCTAATGTAATTTTAGATAAAAATCAGAAGTTGTGGCTGATAGATTTTGGTAGTGCGAGCTATGAAGGTGCGATTGCCAAAAAAGTGCTAACAGTGGAATTTGCTGCGCCAGAATTACTGACTGAGCGCGCGGCACGTTATTATTCTGACGTTTATTCCTTAGGTAAATTAATGTTAGCCTTGATTGGTGAAGCTGTTTATTGTAATATTGTTAATATAATTGACAGTGAAAGTTTTTATGATAGTGAGTTGAATTTAAAAATAAAAGTTGTCAAAATTATTAGGCGTTGTTTGATGGAAGAACCATTGCTTCGTTATCAAAAAGCGTCTGATTTATTGGTTGATTTAGTAGAGGCGACGGAATAGTGAGGTGTCTATAATGGCTTTAAAGTGCGAGAAATGTAATATACTATATCAAGAAGGGGACTTTTGCGAAAAGTGTAATGGGCCTTTAAGCAAAACTGATGATGTTGTAGATGCCTTGGGGTTACTTAGCCAAGTAGATAAATACGAAGAAAACACAGTGAAAGATCTAGAAGATGAATCAGCTGAACCAGCAGTAGTAGATTACTGGTCAAAGACTGTAGCGTTACCTGATGAAAACGAAGCGCTATTAGCGCTTGATGAAGAGGCGGTAGTGATTGGTAATACGGTTACTAAACATGTTAATTCAGATATAGGCGAAAAACCAGATAAAAAATCAAATTGGAAAAAAATTGGATTGCTCGTTGGATTATTATTGATCGTCGCAGTGGGCGGTTTGTTTGCGAGCAGAGTTTTTAACAATAATAATGATGCTACGGAAGTTGCAAGCAAAACGACTGCAGTTTTAGAAAGTGAAACAGTTTCGACTGAACCTGCTACAACTGAACCTGTCACGACAACAGTAAGTAATGAAACTTTAAAAGCAGAATTGCATGATAAACTTACTAGTGAAATGGCGGTTATTGATGAATCGATTAAAAAAATTCATACTGACAAAGGCTTACCAACCTATACTGTTGCGTCAAATGGTAAGCTATACTCGGTTGCTATGCAGAAATACCTAAGTTTAGAAGATTTGAACGTTAAGGATATTAATGCCGATGAACTATACGCTGTCGATAATAGTATTTGTCTAGGTAAAGAATTAGCTGGAGAGTTTCATTATGCCACTTATAATGCCGAAGCGGGCTTTAGTGAATTGATGAAGATAAGCGATAAACAGAGCTTTTTACAAAAAATGAATTATAAAGACTTACCATTGGGTGAGGTAGCGCTTTTAGCTGAGGGAGATGCCGATAGGCAGCAAATAAATGATTTGATCATTGGCGATAAAGCTGATGTTGCCGCTGTCTATTTTAGATATTTATCGAGTGATGGAAAAAACGCATTTGCGATTTGGTCTCCTCAGAATAACTACCAAAGCATTCAATATAGCTACTTACAAAAGACTGATGAAGGTGCTTGGCAAAAAAAATATCATTATGAAGGTGATATAGATTTAAATGTGATGATAAAAGATATAGTAAGTATAGATAATCATAATTTAGCTGTAATTCCTGCTGTAAATCCTGCTGATTTTTCGGTGCAAATCTATGACCAATCGGAGCTTGATCAAATTTCTGATTATTTTATAGCTAAAAATATCGTTGCAAAAAATGAAAAATTAAACTTTTTCTCAAGAATTAATGATAATGCTTACTTAGAATTTTCGGGTAAAACGCGTTTGATTATTTTGTTTAGACCTGATTCAAAGATCGCGTATGATGAAATTATCGAATTAGATAGCAATCAGCCAAATCGTTATTACTATAATAAAATAAAGGGCTTGTCTGAATACGCGAACTATTATCCAATCCATTTGTTTACACAAGAGTGATTTTGGTTTAGTTGCTTGATATTATAGAATTTATCTTGATTGAAGTAGCCCAATTATGTCATCTCGACCGAAACGCTAGTGAAGAGATCTCGTTTTTCAGTGCGATTGAAACGAAGTACTTTCGCCTTTGTCGTGCTCCTTCGTATATTTTTAGGTGGGAGCTGCGCGCAAATGCGTAATAGAAAACGTGCTTCTTTCAGATAAGGTGGTTTAACAGCAGCTCTTACCACTACAAAACATACTTCAGTCGCACGGGCTGCAAGCACTTCTGACAATCGCTAATGCTGTCATCTCGACCGACCGTAGGGAGTGGAGAGATCTCGGGTTATAGCGCGATTGAAACGCTCTTTGTACTGAAATCGTTACGCTTTATCGTTTCGCTAGGACAACCCGCTTCGCGGAACGTTACGCGAAAGACAAAGCTTCACCGCGTACTGGCGTCGCTGACAATCGCCAACGCTGTCATTTCGAGCGCAGTCGAGAAATCTTGCTTTTGACTTTAAGGTTTTAAGTATTTGATTTTAAGGGTTTAGGTTTTCCTTTTCCCTTTCAACTTTCTACTTTCCACTTATAAAACTGGTGTAAAACTATGAAAAAGCTTAAAATTTATTTGCTGTTTGCCTTAATGCTATTATTAGTAGCGTGTAATAATGATGTTGATAACGCACAAAAATCTGATGCAGACAAGCGCACATTTAAGACATCATTTGAAAGCGTGTCTGATTTTGATGGTTTTTATATTACACCACAAAATCACCTTGAAACTACTTTTCATGAATTGACAGAATCAAATGTGCACAGCGGCGCTTATTCACATCGCGCTTGGCTCAATGGTGCGAACCCAGCCTCAACTTTAACGAGCAATAATAATCACAGGGGCTATCCAACGATACAATTTCAAAAAACAGAAAAAGGCGCTCTTAAAACACCTTGCTATGTTACTTTATGGGTTTGGCTAGATATCGACTTAAATAAAAACGCAAACGGTGAAGATGATTGGTTCAGCTTTGCGACTTTTACAGATGACGAAACTGACAATTGGGCAAGAACTGTGTTGGTCAATTTAAGTGCCGATGGCTTTGTTCATTTACAACATACCACAAACCAAGGTGAACAAAATAGTATCTTTCAAACGTTTGACATCACTTTTCCGCAAAGACAATGGGTTGAACTAAAAATTTACTTAGATTTTGGCGACGATGGCTACGCCAAGGTATGGCAAAATGGCGAACTGGTTGCGCATGCTAAAATTGGCAATATCACGAACAATTTAGCACAAGCCCATTTTGGGCTTTACTGTTCACCGCAATTATCAACTGGTCAAGTGTTTAATGATGATTTAGAAATTATTGAAGTTGATCATGAATAAAAAGCTCGGTTTTTCTTTCCTCTTTCCACATTCTACTTTTCGCTATTAACGAGTGTGCAACTTGCATTTTAGTGGGGTGTAGGCTATTGACAAAATTAATAATATCATTGACAATATAAGTGTATACATTAAGCGCGCGCTGTTTGATTATTGTTAACCACATGTTAAATAATTTTTGTGGTATAATGAGAGAGGAAAGACTATGTCAAAAAACAAACAGTTGCGTAGGCAATATCGACAATTCGATGAATTTTTTAAGTACCTACTAACGATTAATACAACGGCATTACTACCAATACTGAACTATCTATATGACGCTGATTTTAAGGCAAATGATGTCACAATCATCATTGAGAACAACGAACAGATTAATCTTAACGCGCCAGAGGGGCGCTTTGACAAGCACTTTACTGATTTAATGATAGCGGTCACAGCACAATATGATCAGATTCAACACAAACAAGTTTTTCATATAGAACTACAGAGTCGCCATGATCAAACAATGCCCTATCGCATGTTGCAGTACGGTCTACAATACGCGCAAAAGACAGCTGATTATTCAGGTAGCACAATGACGCTACAATTACCACACCAAAAGGTGATCTATCCGCTAAGGCGACCAAGTGGCAAAAATGTTGATAGCCTAGCATTAAGGCAACATGGCAAGCAGACATTTGAATTTAGCTTTGACAATGTTTATGTTGATGAGATTGACGATGAAGAAATTAGAGAAAAGCATTTGGGATTATTTGCGCTGTTTAAGCTATTTAATCGCAGTTTAGAAACAGACGATAAGATAGTAGCGCAGATATCAGTAAATTTAAGCATATTCGCAAGGAAGCAGAGCGCATTGTTGCAGAACGTCGCCGTGCCCGTGCTGAAGGAGAAGCCAAGGGATTGGCTAAAGGTAAAGTTGAAGGCAAAACGGAGATTGTTAGAAATATGTTAGCACTGGGCACTTTAAGTGATGAACAGATTATGACGTATACAGGAATTGATAAAAAAACGCTTTCTGAAATCAAGTTGATGTTATAGTAAAATGATAGGGAGAAATCTTATTTTGAAACAAAAAGCGGGTCTATGAAGACCCGCTGATGTATGCTTTTCTTTCAACTTTCCGCTTTCAACTTTTCACTTCTTACTTCTCATGATATAATAATGCGGTGAGGTCATTATGAATGTTTATTTAAAAACAACTGAAGACACCAGTGCGTTTGGCGCTTGTTTAGCGCGTTGTTTACAGGCGGGTGATGTCGTTGCATTGGTCGGCGATTTAGGTGCCGGCAAGACAACGCTTAGCCAGTCTATTGGTCAAAGCTTAGGCGTAACTGACTACATGACGAGTCCAACGTTTGCCATTGCCAATCAATATGATTTAGCAAGTGGCTTGTTTGTACATGCCGATCTCTATCGACTTGACGATGAAGAAGCACTTTACGACATCGGCTTTGAACAGTATTTTGATGATGCCAATATTGTCGTCATTGAATGGGCTGACAAGTTTCGCGATTGGTTAAATGAGCAGGCCGACGATATTTTATGGATAGAACTTAAGTATAAAGACACGGGGCGCACTGCGCAATTAAGCGGTGCGCCGCAATTAATAAATAAACTGGAGGCAGCATGTTTTTAGCGGTTGATGCGACAACCAAAACTGCCAGTGTGGCAATCTATGATGACAACGCACTCAAAGTGCTCAATACGGTTAACAATGGCTATACCCATTCGGAAACATTGCTGCCCTTAATCGACCGTTCGATAATGTCAATTGGCAAAACTGTCAGCGATTTATCGGCAATTATCGTCGCCAATGGTCCAGGGTCGTTTACCGGCATTCGGATTGCCCTATCGACGGTTAAGGCATTGGCACATGCGTTAAATATTCCAATTTATACAGCGTCAACATTGCAGTCACTGGCTTATCACGGCAAATATTATAGTGGGTTTGTTTGCCCCATTCTAGATGCCAGAAGAAGCCAAGTATACAGTGCAATTTATGACGGCGCAGGTAAGGTCATTGCGGCTGAATCAACTTATAAAATTGATCAGTTGTGCACCATGCTATTAGATTTATTAAAAGACAATCAGTCAGTTTTATTTGTCGGCGATGGCGTTGTCGTACATGCTGACTATATAAAAGACGCTTTGGCAGAAAAAGCTGTTTTAGGCAATTTAGACCTTGCCAACAACTGCGCTGCTGGCTTAATTGAGGCGCATCTAGCTGAAAAGACACAGCGCTATCAGTACGATACTGTTGCAGTTAATTATTTACGACAATCACAGGCCGAACGCGAAAAGGGCATCAAATGATTGTTCGCAAAATGACAGGGCAAGACATTGACCAAATACTCATTATTGAAAGTGCGTCATTTAAGTCGCCATGGTCACGCCAAGCCTTTGAAAATGAACTCGCTAATAATCTTGGTCACTATTTTGTGGCTGAACGCGATAACACGGTCATTGGCTACGCTGGTTTTTGGCAGATATTTGATGAAGGTCACATTACCAATATAGCAATACTGCCAGATTGTCGCGGTAAGGGGCTTGGCAAGCAGTTAGTCGGCGAAGTGATTGAACAAGCGCGTTTGTTAGGTGTCAATTATGTCACTTTAGAAGTGCGCCCCAGTAATGCAGTCGCACTCTCGCTTTATCACAGTTTTGGCTTTGAAGTAAAGGGCAGACGGCCGCGTTATTATTATGATACAGGTGAAGACGCGCTGATAATGTGGGCGCAAATAAATGAAACGACATCTGACGACTGATTTGTTATATCCGATTTAGCAGTTTAGTCATTTTAACGTTGTTTACCTTGTCATTTCGAGTGTAATCGAGAATTTATGGCGATTGAAACGAAAACGCTTGCATATATCGGCACTTTACGTATGCGGACACGGTTCCGCGTTTAACGGGGCAATCGGTGGAATTCATCGAAGCGCTTATGCTAACGCTGCCCAAGTGTCCGCATCCATTAAAGTGCCTTATATGCTTATCGCGTTTTATAATCTATGACAATTGAAACTAATTTATAAATGGAAAAAGATATGAAAATTTTAGCAATTGAAACCAGTTGTGATGAAACATCGGTTGCCGTCGTTGAAGATGGCCGCAGGGTTTTGTCAAATCAAATTTATTCACAAATTGATATACATAAACTATATGGCGGGGTTGTGCCCGAAATTGCGTCGCGCAATCACTTAGAAAAGATATCGCAGATTGTCGATAGCGGTTTAGCTGAGGCCAGCCTTACTTTTGATGATATCGATGCGATTGCCGTCACCTATGGACCTGGCTTAGTGGGGGCGCTGTTAGTCGGGGTTAACTATGCCAAAACATTGGCATATGCACTAAAAAAGCCGCTGATTGCAGTACACCATATTGTCGGACATATCTTTTCGGCGTTAACTGAATATCCTGAACTAAAACCGCCATTTATCTGTTTAGTGGCATCAGGTGGTCATACGCAACTTGTCGTTGTCGAAGATTATCACATGTTAAAAGTAATTGGTAAAACGCGCGATGATGCGGTTGGTGAGGCCTACGATAAAGTGGCGCGCACCTTGGACTTACCTTATCCGGGTGGACCGCAAATTGACAGATTAGCTAAAAAAGGTGACGGCAGTGCAATACACTTTAAACGCACTTATCTTGAAAAAGACGGTTACGATTTTAGTTTTTCTGGTATAAAGTCGGGTGTTTTAAACTACATTAATCAGCAAAGACAAAAAGATTTACCAATTAATGCCGCTGATGTCGCCGCGTCATTTCAAGAGGCAGTGGTCGATGTATTGGTCGATAAAAGCGTGATGGCGCTAAAAAACTACACTATGAATACATTGGTTTTGGCGGGCGGGGTCGCCGCTAATTCGCGCTTGCGCGACCGCTTAATGGCAGCCGCGCAAACTGAAGGTTTTAATTACTATGCGCCATCGTTAAAACTGTGTACAGACAATGCTGCAATGATCGGCTGCGCCGCCTATTACACAGGCGACGCTACAAAGCCAGTCGACTTAGCGCTCAATGCCGTACCAAGCTTAAAACTGTAGATTAGCGTCAATTACATTTCGCTATTATCAATTTGCTCTGCTAAATCTTCCCACAATTTAATCTTTTGATCGAGTTCAGTTTTTAAAGCGCTTTCTTCTTTGCTAAGCGCTTTTGCTTTTTGTGGATTGCTGTAATTTTCTACTAAGCAGAGCGCATCGCCAATTTCGCCAAGGCGCATTTCTATTTCAAAGATGGCAGTTTCACAGTCATTAAACTGGGCTTTTAAGGCTTTGATTTCAGCTTTGCGTTGTCGTTCTAGTTTCTTATTTTGTTTAAGCGCCGTTTTGGTTGTCGCCTGTTCAGTTTCTTCTATTGGCCTACTAAGCGCCGCCTTTTTTTCGACATAATAGTCGTAGTTGCCCAAGTATAAAAACGCTTTGCCATCTTTTAGTTCAATGATTTTTTGGCAGGTTTTATTTAAAAAGTAGCGGTCGTGCGAAATAATTAGCATGGTGCCATCGTAATCGATCAGCGCCTGTTCTAGAATCTCTTTGCTGTAGATATCAAGATGATTCGTCGGCTCGTCAAGTAGTAGTAAATTGGCGTCTGTTAAAAGTAGTTTGGTCAACATCACGCGCGCTTTTTCACCACCGCTCAAGACATTAATTGGCTTAAAAGCGTCGTCATTTGAAAACAAAAATCTACCCAGTATTGACCGAACGTCGCCTTCAGTGGCAGTTGGAATCATATTGTGTATTTCTTCGACAATTGTCAGCTGATAATCTAAATTATCTTGATTTTGGTCATAATAAGCAGGGCTGACGCGGTGGCCAAAACTAACTTCACCAGCATCTGCCATTAGGTCGCCGACGATAATCTTAAGCAGGGTCGACTTACCACTGCCATTATCGCCGATTAAACCAATTTTTTCGCCTTTTCGAAGGCTAAAGCTAATATCGTTTAAAACGATAGTTTCATCATAACTTTTGCTAATGCTGTCAACTTGCAGTACATCGCTACCCGAACTGTGACTGGCTTTTAAATTGAGCTTCATCGTCTTATTAGACTGCTTAAACTGGTCGGGTTGCGTCATTTTTTCAAGCAATTTTTCGCGACTCTTGGCGCGTTTTGCCAAAAGTTCGGTGCCGCGCTGCTTAAATTTTCTGATGATTTCTTCTTGCCGTTTTTTTTCGGTTTGATATTTTTGATAGGCGCGTGCCATCTGCTCAATTTGGGCTTGTTTTTTTATTTTAAAGGCGCTGTAATTGCCATTGTATAGCATAACTGTACGATTTTCGATTTCCATTGTCTTATTGCAAACGGCATCTAAAAAGTAACGGTCGTGCGATATGATGACAAGCGTTTTGGGGTACTGTTTAAGATAGTTTTCTAGCCAAGTCGTGGTGTTGATGTCAAGGTGGTTGGTAGGTTCGTCAAGCAGTAAGATGTCGGGTGCGTCAATCAGTAGGCGTGCCAATTTAATACGCGCCAATTGACCACCACTGAGCGATAGTATTGATCTATTGTGTTCACTTTCGGCAAAACCCATGCCAATTAAAATGCCCTTGGCTTTAGAGCGAAACAAATAGCCACCCATAGTTTCAAACTGTTTAGTCATATCGTCGTAATCAGCCATAAAGGCTTCAAAAGCAGCGCCGTGTTCAGTAAATTGACCCATTTTTTGTTCCATGTCGGCAAGTGCGGCTTCATGTTTGATTAAGTCGTCAAAGGCCGCTAAGGCAAAGTCGATTAATGATACGTCGTCACGCAGTTCGGTTTGCTTCATATGGCCGATTGTCAAATTTTTGGCGTGGTGAACCTCGCCGCTGTCGGCTGTTTCAAGTCCGCAGATCAATCGAATAGCAGTTGTTTTGCCGCAGCCATTTTTGCCGATTAGGGCAACTTTATCGCCTTGATTAATTGAAAACGACATATTTTCAAATAAGATTTGCTGGTCGTAACGCTTATTTACTTGGCTAAAAGATAGTGCAATCATAAATTCTCCTCTACAGCAGTTTAGCACAAAAATTGACTTATGAACAGTGTTAATAGATTGATATTTTTTGTTTTTTATCGGCGACATCGCGCTATTTTACACCGTTTTTTTTAATTGACATCACTACTATGTAATGCTATACTTTTTATGATTAGCAATAAATAGATAATAGATTATTTAACTGCTTTATGAATGATTTAAGGTGAAATGAAACGAGGTAAGATATGGCGAATAGAATATCGCGCGCGGTCATTAAACGCTTGCCTAAATACCACCGCTATTTAAAAGAGCTTATTGATAAAAATGTCAAACGCATTTCTTCAAAAGAATTGAGTGAAATAATGGGCTTTACTGCCTCTCAGATAAGACAAGACTTTAATAATTTTGGTGGTTTTGGACAGCAGGGTTATGGTTATAATGTAGAAGATTTATTTGAACAAATCGGCCGTATTCTCGGCTTGGTTAGTGATTATAAAACGATTATTATCGGCGCAGGCAATTTAGGGCAGGCTTTGGCAAATTATTCCAGCTTTGAAAAGTTTAATTTTAAATTACAGGCAATGTTTGACCTTAATCCGCGATTAGTAGGGTTAAATTTTCGTGGTGTTAAAGTATTTGACATTGCAACAATTGTCGATTATTTAAAAGAAAATCAAATTGATATTGCCTATATTTGTACAAATAAAGAATCAGCGCAATCGGTTGCTGATACTTTAGTAGAAAACGGTGTCAAAGCAATCTGGAACTTTGCGCCTGTCGATTTAAAAGTGCCAGATGAAATTGTCGTTGAAAACGTTCACTTAATTGAAGATTTATTTACGATTTCTTATTTTATTAAGGGGGCTAAAAAATAGTCTTTTGAAGGGTAGTTTATAATGTTAGAAAGCTCAAGTAATATATGAGCTAAATATAAGATGTTAGGTTAAAATTTTTGGAGGTTAGTTATGAAAGAAGTTGTTATTGTTTCTGCGGTAAGAACGCCAATCGGCTCGTTTGGTGGTTCATTGGCAAAAGTTAGCCCAGCTGACATGGGTGCACACGTTATTAAAAGTGCAATGGAAAAGGTTAATTTAGATCCTGCTAGTGTTGACGAAGTCATCATGGGCTGTGTCTTACAAGCTGGTCATGGTCAAGGTGTTGCGCGTCAAGCCAGCATTAAAGCAGGTATTCCGCAAGAAACACCAGCATTTACAATTAATATGATCTGTGGTTCTGGCCTAAAGTCAGTATCGCTTGCAACGCAGTCAATTATGAGTGGCGATAACGAAATCGTTGTTTGCGGTGGTACAGAAAGCATGAGCCAAGCGCCTTATTTGCTTAATAAAGAGCGCTGGGGTGCACGCATGGGCGATTCTAAGGTTGTCGACAGCATGGTAAATGATGGTCTTTGGGAAGTCTTTAACAACTATCATATGGGTCAAACAGCTGAAAATATCGTTGAAAAATACGGTTTAACACGTGAAGAACAAGATCAATTTGCTGCAACAAGCCAAAACAGAGCTGAAGCCGCAATTAAAAATGGCCGATTTAAAGATGAAATTGTTCCCGTTGTCATTCCGCAAAGAAAAGGTGATGACATTGTCTTTGATACTGATGAATTTGTCAAGTCAGGTGTTACGGTTGAAAAGCTAGCTAAATTGCGTCCGGCTTTCAAGAAAGACGGCACAGTTACTGCTGGTAATGCTTCGGGCATTAACGATGGCGCAGCGTGCTTAATTTTAATGAGTAAAGAAAAAGCTGATCAACTTGGCGTTAAGCCATTAGTTACAATGGTGTCGCATGCCTCAGCTGGTGTTGATCCTAAAATTATGGGTATTGGCCCAGTGCCAGCAAGCCAAAAAGCGCTTAAGTTAGCCAACTTAAAAATTGAAGATATCGATTTAGTAGAAGCCAATGAAGCTTTTGCGGCACAGTCACTTGCAGTTGCTAAAGACTTAGGCCTTGATATGACAAAGACAAATGTCAATGGTGGTGCAATTGCTTTAGGTCACCCAATTGGCGGCAGCGGCGCTCGTATTTTTGTCACACTTATTCACGAAATGCAAAAGCGCTCTGCTCAATATGGTTTGGCAACACTTTGTATTGGTGGCGGCATGGGCGAAGCCGTTATCGTTAAGAAATAACAATGTCACAATATAGTGCTGATATACATAAATTAGCGACTAAGACGCTGTTGCAGTTCTATTTGCAACAGCAAAAGGGGCGTGTCTTTTATTATAAGACGCCCCTTGACTTTATCGATATTCGACTATTATTTTTAATTTCAGAACAGCCAAAGACGATTAAACAAATGGTTGATGAAACAGGTTTTGAAAGAAAAGAGATCGCCAAACATGTCAATAAGTTTATTTTGGCAAACTTTGTTGAAAAATCTGATGCCCAAAATGATCGACGCATGACAATTATTACCATTACCAAAGAGGGGCAAGCGGCTTATCGACGCATTATTCAAAATATCGACGAAGTGTTACATAAAAGTGTGACAGGTTTAACCTTAAAAGAAGAAAAAGCGGTTCTAAAGTACTTAAATCAATTATACGAATCGTTAATCTCTTTACAAAAACCACCTAAAAAAGAATAACAAAGACAAAAAGTAACCGTTCAGTCGAAAGGCTCTACTTTGTGTCATCTCGACCGAAACGCTAGTGAAGTGGAGAGATCTCACATTTAAAACCCGAGATTTCTCGATTACGGCTACGCCTTCACTCGAAATGACAACTTGACTGAATAGTTACGACAAAAACTAAAAAAGACACTCATGCGCGGGTGTCCTTTTTAGGTTTTACTATTTGTTATTGTTGTACAGGTGCTTCTACCGGGCATACGTTTGCACAAGCGCCACAATCGATACATGAAGCTTGCTCGATAACATAAATGCCTTCGCCTTCGGTAATGCAGCTAACCGGACATTCTGGTTCGCACGCACCGCAACTGATACAAGTATCTTTGATTACATAAGCCATGATATACCTCCCAGTAGTATCATAAAGTATTGTTTGCTGTTTACATTATGAATTATAGCTCGTTCTTAAATGATAATCAATGAAAAAATACAAAAAAGTTTGTTTTTTTCGCAGTTAATAATGAATTTCAATATATTATCAAACTAGAAGTGGTCAACACTGGTATTTAACGACTTGTGTCAGTGTTTTCAGTTTAAATTTTTTTAATCTGCTAGCAAATTGAACCGCTTCACAGTGTACATTTCGTCAAGTTTGTGGTATAAAATACTTGTGGTAGACTGTCTATTTTGGGAGGCGTTATGTTTAATAAGCAGGTGACAGATGTCGCTGAAATACTAAAAAGTGATATAAAGAAAGGATTAAGCACTGCTGATGCAGCAGATAGACTGCGTCAAAATGGCGCAAACGTGCTTACGACTAAACCAGGCATTTCGCCGATAGAGCGCTTTATTAATCAGTTTAAAGATTTTATGATTTGGATATTGATTGGTGCTGCACTGATTAGCTTTTTTACACATGAAGTGGCAGACGGCTTTATTATTTTGGCGATAGTGTTATTAAATGGCATTTTGGGTTTTGTCCAAGAAAATAACGCCGAAAAATCGATGCAGGCTTTGAAAAACATGCAAGTACCCGAAGCACAGGTGTTGCGTGATGGCGCTGTGCAAAAGTTGCCTTCACCCGATATTGTAATCGGTGATATCGTGCTATTAAATGCGGGTGATGTTGTGCCTGCTGATGGGCGTTTAATTGAAACCGCAGCGCTGCGCATTGAAGAATCGCAGCTGACGGGCGAATCGCTACCGGTTGACAAACACGCTGATGTTATTCAAAGCGACGCTTTACCGTTGGGTGATCGTCACAATATGGCGTTTTCAACCTCTCGCGTGGCAACAGGGCGTGCCAAGCTATTGGTTACAGCCACTGGTATGCAAACTGAAATTGGTAAAATTGCCGGCATGTTAGACGCTGAAACTGACGAAAAAACACCGTTGCAAATTAAGTTGGCAGAATTGGGCAAAATGCTTGGCATAGCCGCGATTGTGATCTGTCTGTTAATCTTTGCAATTGGTGCTTTACAAGGGCGCGATATTTACGAAATGATGATGGTGGCAATTTCACTGGCGGTAGCGGCCATACCCGAAGGGCTACCTGCTATTGTGACAATTGTGCTGGCAATGGGTGTACAGCAAATGTTCAAAGCGCATGCCATCGTCAGAAAACTACCCGCTGTTGAAACACTTGGCTCGGCATCGGTGATTTGTTCCGACAAAACAGGTACCTTAACCCAAAATAAAATGACTGTCGTCGAACTATACAGCGACGACGATAAAAAAATTGAAAATATAACGACGCTATCTGAGCAAGATAAATTGTTGATTAAGACGGCGGTTTATTGTAATGATGGTGCTGTTCAAATAGAAGCCGATGGCAGCCAAAGGCAAATCGGCGACCCAACTGAAACGGCATTAATTATATTGGGTATGCAGTATGATATCACGCAACAAACACTTAGCGGTAGTCGTGTTGCTGAAGTGCCGTTTGATTCAGACCGCAAGTTAATGACGACGATTATTGAAGAAAGTGGTTTAACGGCATATGTTAAGGGTGCCCCTGATCAATTACTGGCGCGCTGTTCGCATTATTATTTGGCTGGTGCGCGGCTGCCGTTAAATGATGATATACGAAAACAAATAAGCACGCTGATCGCCGAAAAATCGACTAGAGCACTACGCGTTTTAGGCTATGCGGTACGCGCTTTAGATGAATTGCCCGCACAAATCAATAGTGCATCAATCGAAACCAATTTAACTTTTATCGGACTAACGGGCATGATCGACCCGCCGCGCCCCGAAGTAAAAGCTGCGGTTCAAACAGCGCATTTAGCTGGTGTTAAAACCATTATGATCACAGGTGACTACAAAGATACAGCTATTGCCATCGCTAGTCAGCTCGGCATCTTAGAGACCGGTAAAAAAGCGCTATCGGGTGATGAGCTCGATGCCTTATCAGATGAACAGTTCAACGATATCATTGACAGTGTTTCGGTGTATGCCAGGGTTAACCCAGCACATAAAATGCGCATTGTTAAAATGCTCAAACAAAAGGGTTTAATTGTCGCTATGACAGGCGACGGCGTCAACGATGCACCTGCCTTAAAGGCAGCAGATATTGGTTGTGCCATGGGTATTACCGGCACCGACGTATCAAAGGAAGCCAGCGATTTAATTTTAACAGATGATAATTTTACAACAATTGTCGCGGCAATTAAGCAAGGTAGAACCATTTATGACAACATAAAAAAATCGGTTAACTTCTTGTTGTCGTCTAACATGGGTGAAATATTTACCCTGTTGTTGGCAATTATCGCTAATTTACCAACGCCGCTACTGGCCATTCATATTTTGTGGATTAACCTTGTAACCGATTCTTTCCCTGCTTTGGCGTTGGGCGTAGAGGCCAGTGAAGTGGGCATTATGAAACGCAAACCGCGCGACCCAGAACAGTCTATTTTAGGTGATGGTTTAATGCGTGATATTCTCTTGCAAGGGGTCATGATTGGAGCCTTAAGTTTAATTGCTTTTGCAGTTGGCTTGCGCGATAACACCACAGCGGCGCGTACAATGACCTTTTTAACCTTAAGTTTGGCGCAATTAGTACACAGTTACAATGTGCGCAGTAGAAATCAATCACTGTTTAAAATTGGCATATTTAGCAATAAAAGGCTCAACCAAGGCGTACTTGTTTCATTTATAGCAATGACCGTTGTCTATGCTGTGCCTGCACTGCGTGCTATTTTTAAGTTGCAACTTTTGACAGTGCAAGAACTGCTAATTGCCTTTGGTTTAGGCCTAGTGCCATTTTTCGTTATCGAAATCGTCAAAGTTATCAAACGTCAGCACAGTGTTGGCGACAATTAATAATGGAGTGAAATATGAATAGTATTTTTCAACAAATTGCAAATGAACTTAAAATAAAAGTATCTCAAGTCGAAAAAACAGTCGCGCTAATTGATGAAGGCAACACCATTCCTTTTATTGCCCGCTATCGCAAAGAAATAACAGGTTCATTAACTGATGTTCAATTGCGCGAGCTGAACGATAAGCTAACTTATCTGCGCAATTTAGCAGCAAAGCGCGATGAAGTGCACCGCTTAATTAGTGAACTCGGCAAAATGACGCCAGAAATTGACAGTGCATTAAAAAAGGCCGATAAGCTGTCGGCAATTGAAGACATTTATCGCCCTTACAAGCCAAAACGGCGCACCCGTGCCACAATTGCCAAAGAAAAGGGTTTAGAAAGCCTAGCTAATATGATGATGCTAAGTGAAGATGAAGCCGCTATTAAAGCGCGTGCCATTGAATATATTGCACCTGACAAGGGCGTTGCAACAGCTGATGAAGCTTGCGCGGGCGCGGTTGATATTTTGGCAGAATACTATTCAGACAATGCCGATTTGCGCAAGAGTTTGCGTAAAATCTATGAAAAAGAAGCAGTGATCACAACGGCAGCTGGCAAACAGAGTGACGAAAAAGGCACTTACGACATGTATTTAGAATATGCTGAAAATGCCTATAAAATGCCAGCACACCGCGTGCTTGCCGTCAACCGTGGTGAAAGTCAAGACTGTTTAAAAGTAAATATCGAATTAGATGACGATGGTGCGTTGCTGGCAGCGCAGTCAGCAGCGCCGATTGCGCCGACGAAGAACAGCTTTTTAGAAACGGCTTATCACGATGCTTACAAGCGCTTAATTGCGCCATCATTAAAACGTGAAATTAGAACAGTTTTAACTGAGCGCGCCGAAGAACAGGCAATTGCCGTCTTTGGCATCAACTTAAAACAACTGCTGTTACAGCCACCTTTAAAGGGCAAAGTGGTCATGGGCTACGACCCAGCCTATCGCACGGGCTGTAAACTAGCGGTGATCGATGCCAATGGTAGGTTGCTTGATTATCAGACGATATACCCGACAAAACCGCAACAGGCAGTCGCAAAATCTGAAAAAGTGTTACTAGATTTAGTGGCAAAATATAAAGTTGAATTAATCGCCATTGGCAATGGTACAGCTAGCCGTGAATCAGAACAATTTGTCGCTGCGGCACTTAAAAAACAAAATAGAACTGTACATTATATCATTGTCAATGAAGCGGGGGCGTCAGTTTATTCTGCTTCAAAACTAGGCACTAAAGAGTACCCCGATGTCGATGTATCAATTCGCGGTGCGATTTCAATTGGCGCACGTGTGCAAGACCCTTTATCTGAACTTGTCAAAATTGAGCCAAAGTCAATTGGCGTCGGCCAATATCAACACGATGTTAACCAAAAGCGCTTAACTGAAGTATTAGATGGCGTTGTTGAAGATGCTGTTAACAGTGTCGGTGTCGATCTCAATATTGCATCAGCGGCACTGTTGACCCATATTGCTGGTATCAGCAGTAAGACGGCAAGTGCCATTGTTGACTATCGCCATCAAAATGGCGCGTTTAAAAAGCGGGCAGAGCTATTAAAAGTCAAGGGCATCGGTGCAACCGCCTTTAAGCAAGCGGCTGGTTTTTTACGCGTGCAGCAGTCTGAAGAAGTGCTCGACAACAGTGCAGTACACCCCGAGAGCTACGCAGTCTGTTATAAATTAATGGAGCGCCTTGCCATTAAGCCAACTGAAATTGGCAATGATACTGTCGCCGCTAAAGATAAAGCCAAGTTAATTGGTTTAACCAATTTAGCTGAACAACTCGATATTCACATGGTGTTACTGCAAGATTTATTGGCAGAACTCGACAAACCTGCCCGTGACCCGCGAGAAGACATCGCTGCACCGTTGTTGCGGTCTGATGTCATGACAATTGAAGATTTAGAAGTGGGCATGGTCTTAAAGGGCACGGTGAGAAACGTCGTTGACTTTGGCGCCTTTGTCGATATTGGTGTCAAGCAAGACGGTTTAGTGCATATTTCAGAGCTTGCTAACCGCTTTGTGAAAAGGGCGATGGACATCGTTGCGATTGGCGATATTGTCGATGTTAAAGTGATTGGCATTGATATCAAGCGTCAAAAGGTGTCGCTTAGTATTAAACAGGCTGCAAGCAACTAGGAGTAACTATGACGATTTGTTATCATGCTGGACGCGATAAAGTAAAATTAAATGAAGCGGGTGAACTATTAAAAAGCGGTGGCACGGTTGTTTTTCCAACTGAAACAGTCTACGGCTTAGGTGCCAATGGGCTTGATAGTACGGCTGTACAAAAGATATTTAAAGCGAAGGGGCGCCCGTCGGATAATCCGTTAATTTTACATATTACAACGCGCGCTTGGCTCGATAAATTAATTGCCGATGTGCCGCCGATTTTAGATGTTTTAATAAAGACATTTTGGCCAGGTCCGTTGACCTTGGTATTAAAAAAGAGCGCGCTTGTGCCTGACATTGTAACGGCAGGCTTAGACACTGTCGCTGTGCGCATGCCTAGTCACCCAATTGCACAAGCGATTATCGACGCTGCTGATTTGCCAATTGCAGCGCCTTCGGCAAATATTTCGGGTAGTCCCAGCCCAACCAAGGCAAGTCATGTCATCGCCGATATGATGGGGCGCGTCGATATGATTATCGACGGTGGCGATGTCGTACATGGCTTAGAATCGACCGTGCTCGATATTTCTAGTGGCACGCCTGTTTTATTGCGGCCGGGTGCAATTACCTATGAACAATTGGTGTCGGTGTGTGGTCAAGTTGACATCGACCCAACGATAATGGCACCATTAAAAGCGGTTAAACCACGCGCGCCCGGTATGAAATATCGCCATTATGCACCGCGGGCAGATGTCTTTGTGGTTGCATTAGAACGCACTGAAGCAGAAGTAGCAGCGATACTCTCAAAACTTAAAAGCGATGGTCACAGCGTTTTATACATCGAAAAGTCGGCAGAGCAACTTGCCAACCAATTATTTGCAATATTTCGCAATGCCGATGCAGCTGGCTATGACATTATTTTGGTTAGGGCTGTGCCGACTGATCAAATCGGCTTAGCGGTGATGAACCGACTTTTAAAAGCGGCCAATTATAAAATAATATAATTAAATTTAAACACAATATTCTGTATTCTTGACATCTTTCTAATCATTATGTGGTATAATGATAAGAAAATAAATTAATTTAGGATAAGGAGTTCTTATGCACATTGCAATTGGAAGCGATCACGGTGGCTTTGCGCTTAAAGCAGAAATAAAAGCACATCTAGAACAGTGCGGCTATAACGTTACCGATTACGGTACCGACAGTGAAGCATCGTGCGATTACCCCGATTATGGTTATAAGGTGGCAAAGGCAGTTCAAACTGCTGAGTGTGATAAGGGTATTGTCATTTGTGGTACAGGTCAGGGTATTATGATGAGTGCCAACAAAGTTAAAGGCATTCGCTGTGCACTATTGACCGATGTCTTTTCAGCTGAAATGGCAGCGCTACACAATGATGCCAATGTCATTGCACTGGGCGGTCGTGTGCTCGGCAGCGGTTTAGCCAAGCGCATTGTCGACGCATATTTAGCAGCTGAGTTTGAAGGTGGTCGCCACGCCCGTCGTGTCGACAAGATTATGGCAATTGAAAAGGAGTAATTATGAGTAAAGTATTTGAAATGGATCACCCACTTATTCAACATAAACTGAGTGTCATCAGAGATGCTTCAACGGGGTCAAAAGAATTCAGAGAATTGGTCAAAGAAGTTTCAATGCTAATGGCGTACGAAGTGACACGTGAGATTCCGCTTGAGGAAATCGAAGTTGAAACGCCAATAACCAAGATGACAGGTCAGACCATTGCCGGTCGCAAACAGGGTATTATTCCAATATTACGCGCTGGTTTAGGCATGGTTGACGGCTTTTTGAACTTGTTGCCAACTGCTAAGGTTGGTCATATCGGCCTTTATCGCGACCCTGAAACGCTAAAGCCAGTTGAATACTATTGTAAATTGCCATCTGACATCGAAGAGCGCGATCTCTATGTGGTTGACCCGATGTTGGCAACCGGTGGTTCAGCCAATGCCGCCATTAGTTTTTTAAAAGCGCGTGGTGCTAAAAGCATAAAATTTGTCTGCTTATTGGGCTGTCCTGAAGGCATAGCAGCCATTCAAAAAGAACACCCTGATGTTGATGTTTACGTTGCAAAAATAGATGAAAAGTTAAATGACCATGCTTATATTGTGCCAGGTTTAGGCGATGCAGGTGATAGATTATTTGGCACCAAGTAATAAAAATGGAGGTTATGATGAGCCCCATGGTAGTAAAATTATTTTTTCCGATGCTAGCCGCTTTTTTCATTTCTTTTTTGGCAATGCCCATGGTGATAAAAGTGGCGCATCATATTGGTGCAATCGATGTGCCAAAAGATGATCGCCGCATTCACAAAGAACCGATTCCCCGTTTAGGCGGTTTGGGCATTTTCATATCGGTGATGTTTTGTTTATTCGTCTTTATTGATTACCCGCTGACCAAGATGATGGGTATTATGGTTGGTGCACTTTTCATTGTGCTGACTGGTATTGTTGATGACATTAAACCAGTTCCGGCCAAATATAAACTGTTGATACAAGTTATCGTTGCGTTTATTTTGGTTTTTGCCGATGTTAGAATTATGGGTGTTTCAAGTATATTTAATCTGTCGCAGTACATTATGATGGACGACTTTTTAAGTGTTGTTGTCACAGTTTTATGGGTTGTCGGCATCACCAATACGCTAAATCTAATCGATGGTCTTGATGGATTGTCCGGTGGTGTTGCTACGATTTCAGCACTTACTTTAGGTTATGTCGCATTTGCCAATGGTCGTATTGAAGTTGCTGTTATGACACTGATTGTAGCAGGTGCTTGCATGGGATTTTTGCCTTACAATTTTAACCCAGCGCGCATTTTTATTGGCGATACAGGTGCATTGTTTCTGGGCTTTATATTGGCTGTTATTTCAATTGAAGGTACATTAAAAATATCGACGGCGTTTACCTTTTTTGCTCCCGTTTTGGCGTTGGGCATGCCTATATTTGATACTTTCTTTGCCATTGTCAGGCGAACGGCAGCTGGTAAACACCCCTTTGAAGCCGATCGCGGGCACTTACATCATCGTATACTCGATTTGGGAATTGGCCAAAAACGAACAGTGTTGTTCTTGTATTTAGTCAATTCATTACTTGGTTTAAGTGGTGTGTTATTATTACAAGGTAAATCTATTGAGATGATCATTACGTTTTCGATAGCGATACTGTTAATAGTTATTCCAATTAGACGAAGTGTTAAAAACAAATTATAACTATTCGGTCAAGTTGTCATTTCGAGTGAAGGCGAAGCCGAAATCGAGAAATCTCGGGTTTTAAATGCGAGATCTCTCCACTTCACTAGCGTTTCGGTCGAGATGACATGATATCGTGACAACTGAATAGTTCAGCAAATTATAGTTTAGAGGTTGATATGACTAAAGTTAAAATATTATCTGTCTTTGGTACGCGACCCGAAGCGACAAAAATGGCGCCACTTATCAAAAAAATGGCGGCGACCAATTGGATAAATTCGGTCGTCTGCGTGACGGGTCAACATCGCGAAATGCTTGATCAAGTTTTAGACTTATTTGAAATAGTACCCGATTACGATTTAGATATTATGACAGATAATCAAACCCTTGTAGATATAATCAGTCGCACGTTAACCGGTTTTGATGCGGTACTTGATAAAGTGCAGCCAGATTTAGTCTTGGTACATGGTGATACTTCAACCGCTTTTGCTGCAGCCTTTACCGCTTATAATAAACAGTACAAGGTAGGGCATGTTGAGGCGGGTTTGCGCAGTAACGACAAGTGGTCGCCATTTCCCGAAGAAATGAACCGCCGTTTAATTGACACAGTTGCCGATATTTTTTTTGCGCCAACTGAAGTTAACAAGCAAAATTTACTAGCTGAAAATATCACGAGTGAAAATATTTATATTACAGGTAATACCAGTATTGACGCCATTAAGTGGGTGACCGCCGAACCCTATCAATTTGATGACAACCTCTTAAACGACATTGTGCATTCAGAAAAACGCTTAATTGTCGTCACGGCACATCGGCGTGAGAATTTGGGCGAACGCATGCGTAATATTTTTACAGCGATTAAACGCTTAGTCGAAAAATACGACGATATCGTTGTGGTCTACCCCGTACATCTTAACCCAAAAGTAAAAACAGTCGCCAATGAAGTATTGGCGAAAGTCGAACGGGTGCATTTAATTAAGCCATTGTCTTATCGCCCATTTGCCAATTTAATGGCGAATTCACACCTGATTTTGAGTGATTCTGGCGGCATTCAAGAAGAGGCGCCAGCACTTGATAAACCAGTTATTGTACTGCGTACTGAAACAGAGCGCCCTGAAGCGTTAACGGCTGGTACCATTGTATTGGGTGGCGTAGACCAAGCGGTGATCTTTGATAAAGTCTGTCAAATACTAGATGATATTAATTTGCATCGGCAAATTGCGCAGGCTAAAAACCCATATGGTGATGGTACAGCCAGCGCTAGAATAATTGCAGCCATTGATAATTGGCGAAAACACTATAAACGACAAAAACGCTCATAAGTTGAGTGTTTTTTTACTAGCAAAAACTATGCCATATGATATAATATAAGTATCTATTTAGTCTTACATCATGTCATCTCGACCGAAGCGGAAAGATCCCGATTTCGGCTGCGCCTTCATTCGAAATGACAACTTGGCTGAATGGTACTAACTAATTGTTTAACAAGCGCGTCGATTAAATAAAGGGTTAGCAATGGACTTACAATTTCAAATACAACTGCAACAAACGCAAAAATTGATCATGACCCCCGCCTTACGGCAGGCGATTGAAATTTTGCAATATAATGTGGTTGATTTAAAAGAATATATCGATAGAGAGATGCTTGAAAATCCGGTGTTAGAGTATAGTGATGACAACGCTGCGATTCAGCGCGCTGAAATTGAGCATAACAACGCTATTGATCAAGCGGCATTTGATAAAATTATGTGGTTAACTGATAAGAGGCGTAATTATAGCACTTATAACAACAGTTATTATGACCCAGATAAAAACTATAATTACGAGCAGATCGTTGCCGCTAGCGAAACATTACATGAACATTTGAACAGTCAATTGCGCTTATTACCCTTGACAAAAGATGATTATCAGCTAGCCAAGTACTTGATTCAAAATATTGATGCACACGGCTATTTGTCTTTTGATTTAGTTAACGTAAAAAAACAGTTTAATGTCACAGACGATACAGTTGAAGATGTCATTCAACTATTACAGACATTTGAACCCTATGGTGTTGCGGCACGCAATTTAGCTGAATGTTTGATTATTCAATTGCAAATGAAACAATTAGGTAGTGACCTCGCCTATAGAATCGTCGAGTTTCATCTAGATGATTTGGCAAATAATCGCATTAGTCAAATTGGCAAAGCACTTGAAGTAAGTTGTCATCATGTTCAAGAAACTTGTGATTTAATAAAAAAACTCAATCCAAGACCAGGTTTGGCTTATGGTGGAGAAAGAAATATAAGGTATTTAGAACCTGACGTCATTCTTAAAAAAATAGATGGTGAATACATTATCTTTATGAACGATGCAGCTTTTCCGCGTCTTAGGTTAAGTTCTTATTATCAGCAAATTTTAAAAGCAGGTCAAATTGATGCAGCCACAGAAAACTATATTAATAAAAAAATGAATGGTGCGCTCTATGTCATCAAGAATTTAGAACACCGCAATACGACGATAAGAAATGTAGTGACAGCCATTGTCGAAAGACAGCGTGATTTCTTTGATAAAGGTTCGCTTTATTTAAAAAAACTAAATTTAAAAGATATTGCTAGAGCAGTTGGTATTCATGAATCAACTGTCAGTAGAGCGATCAGTGGCAAGTATTTACAGTGCCAACGTGGGCTCTTTGAATTGAAGTTCTTTTTTCCAAGTGGGGTAGATCATGCGCATGGGGCGACTGTTTCGGCAGAGAGTATCAAATCGGTGATTAGCGATATAATCGCAAACGAGGACGTACATAAACCGATTAGCGATCAAAAAATTGCTGATCAATTGGCAGCGATCGGTGTTAAAATATCGCGCCGAACGATTGCTAAATACCGCGAATCGCTCGGTATTTTAGCCTCTTCAAAGCGCAAGCGATATTAATGCGCGCGCCTTTGCAAAAATAATGTAAAAAACCCTAATATAAGCGTGTATTTGGTTTATAAAAGGGTAATTATAAAAGGTTAACAAAATACTATTTATTTAGGAGGAAATGATTATGGTGACAAAAGTTGCAATTAACGGTTTTGGACGTATTGGTAAACTTGCATTTAGAACAATGTTTGGACAACCCGAATTTGACATCGTTGCAATCAACGACTTATCAAACGCTGAAGATTTAGCATATCTTTTAAAATACGATTCAGCGCAGGGGTCATACAAGCAAGATGCAGTTTCATTTGAAGGTGATTCACTAGTTGTTGACGGCAAAAAAATTAAAGTTTATGCTGAAAAAGACGCTGCTAATCTGCCATGGAAAGCGCTTGATGTCGATGTCGTCCTAGAATGTACTGGTTTTTATACGACAAAAGACAAGGCACAAGCACATATTGATGCTGGCGCTAAGCGCGTCGTTATTTCAGCACCTGCTAAGGGTGGCGTTGAAACAATTGTATTTAATGTCAATGACGATGTACTCGACGAGGGCGACTTAATTATTTCAGGCGCTTCATGTACGACAAACTGTTTGGCACCTGTTGCTAAAGTATTAGATGATAACTTTGGTGTGGTCAAGGGCTTAATGACAACTGTTCACGCCTATACGAACGATCAAAATACACTTGATGCTGTTCACAAAAAAGGCATTAAGGCAAGACGCGGTAGAGCAGCGGCGCAAAATATTGTACCGACATCAACTGGTGCTGCAGCCGCAGTTGGCTTAGTATTGCCAAAGTTAAACGGCAAATTAGACGGCATGGCATTGCGTGTTCCAACGATTACTGGTTCAGCAGTTGACTTGGTTGTCGAGCTTGAGAAAAACGTAACGGTAGAAGAAGTCAACGCAGCAATGAAGGCAGCTGCTAATGAAACACTTGGCTATACAGAAGATCCAATAGTATCTACTGATGTCATTGGAACAACTTTTGGCTCGCTATTCGATGCACTTTCTACAACAGTGCTCGAAGTAGAAGGCAAGCAAATGGTTAAAGTGTTGTCTTGGTATGACAACGAAATGTCTTATGTTTCACAATTGGTTAGATTGGCTAAAAAAGTAACGGCGTTCACGAAATAGTCGATTATGAATGAGCTTGCGTTATTTATCTAGCTATTGGAGGAAAAATGACAAAAAAAATTGTTACAGATTTGGCTGTCACTGGCAAAAAAGTATTGGTGCGCGTTGACTTTAACGTACCGATGAAAGATGGTGCGATTACCGATGACAATCGCATCGTCGCAGCAATACCAACGCTTAAATACCTTTTAGAAAACGGTGCGAAGGTGATCGCCTTTTCGCACTTGGGCAAGGTAAAGACAGCAGAAGATAAAAAGACAAAGTCGTTAAAAGTTGTTGCCGAGCGTCTGTCGGCAATATTAAAAAGAGACGTTAAGTTCGTTGCTGCAACGCGCGGCGAGCAATTAGAAAAGGCAATTGCCGAACTGAAAGATGGCGAAATACTATTATTTGAAAATACCCGTTTTGAAGCTGGCGAAACCAAAAACGATGCCGACTTAGGTGCTTATTGGGCATCGCTCGGTGATGTCTTCGTCAATGATGCCTTTGGCACAGCACACCGCGAACACGCTTCAAATGTTGGTGTTGCGACCCATCTTGAAACAGCAGCTGGTTTTTTAATGGAAAAAGAGATCGCTTATATTGGTGGCATTGTCGAAGCGCCAGAACGGCCATTTGTCGCTATCTTAGGTGGCGCCAAGGTGTCTGATAAGATAGCTGTTATCGAAAGTTTAATCGAAAAAGCCGATAAAATACTAATTGGCGGCGGCATGATGTACACCTTCTTGAAAGCACAGGGCAAAGCAGTTGGTAAGTCACTACTTGAAGAAGACAAAATTGAGTTAGCTAAGTCACTGTTAGAAAAGGCTGAGCAGCGCGGTGTAGAAATTATTTTGCCGATTGATGTCGTTTTAGCGAAGGAATTTAAAAATGACGCAAAGAGCAGAATGGCTGAAATCAATGATATAAAGCCTGATGAAATGGGGCTCGATATTGGTGCCAAGACCGTCGCGCTGTTTGAAGAAGCGCTACAAGGTGCTAAGACTGTTGTCTGGAACGGGCCAATGGGCGTGTTTGAGATGCTCAGTTTTGCCCATGGCACAATAGGTGTCTGCAAGGCGATCGCGGCACTAAAAGATGCGAAAACAGTCATCGGTGGCGGCGATTCAGCAGCAGCAGCCATGCAATTGGGCTTTGCTGATCAGTTTAGCCATATTTCGACTGGCGGTGGCGCCTCGTTAGAATACTTAGAAGGTAAAGTATTGCCAGGCATTGCGGCGATTAACGATAAGTAGGTGATAATCATGAGAATACCATTTATTGCAGGAAACTGGAAAATGCACAAGACAATTGACGAAGCGGTTCAATTTGTTGCTGAAATCCGTGATGAAGCGGCAAAAACCGATGTTGAAGTAGCCATTTGTGCACCGTTTACACTGCTAAAAGATTTAAAACAAACAGCAAAAGACACGAACATAAAAATTGCAGCACAAAATATGCACTACGAAGAAAAAGGTGCTTTTACTGGTGAAATTTCACCATTAATGTTAAAAGAACTGGCAATCGATTACGTCGTAATCGGTCATTCAGAGCGCCGTCAGTACTTTAATGAAACAGACGAAACAGTCAACAAAAAAATTCTCGAGGCCTTACAATTTGAAATTGCGCCGATTATGTGCGTTGGTGAAACGCTTGAACAGCGCGAAGCGGGCGAGGCACAATCGGTTGTTGAAAATCAAATTAGAAAGGGCTTGGCAGCGGTTTCTGAAGCAGACATCGCCAAGGTAGTCATCGCCTACGAACCAATTTGGGCAATAGGCACCGGCAAAACGGCCAGTGCAGAAGATGCCAATGAAATGATTGCACATATCAGGAATATCGTCAAAGATTTATACGATGATGAAAAGTCTGAATTGGTGCGTATTCAGTATGGTGGTAGCGTTAAACCTGCCAATGTTGAACAGATCATGAATCAGTCTGATATCGATGGTGCGCTGGTAGGCGGTGCTTCGTTGAAATCTGAAGATTTTATACAATTAATCAATTTTTAGTATGGCAAATAATAAGAAGAAAGACCCCAATAAATGGGCATGCGTCATCGCTTACATTGGCATTTTGTTCTTTGTGCCTTTATTGGTAGATCGAAATAATCAGTTTAATCGGTTTCATGCCAATCAAGCGCTTGTCTTATTGATAACCGCCGTCATAGTTAATCTGTTGGGCACCTATAGTCCGATTGTGATTGCAGCTTTAGTGCGGCTGATTGGTGGTTTAACAATAATAGTACTGATGGTTATGGGCGTGCTCAATGCCGCTAATGAAAAAATGAAACCATTACCACTAATTGGAAAATTTACTATCATTAAGTAGTTTTCAATCAGTTATATGAAGTAAATAGGAGGTCAAATGTCAACAATTATAGATTTATATGCGAGAGAAATATTAGATTCAAGGGGTAACCCAACGGTAGAAGTAGAAGTCTTTTTAGAAGACGGTTCATTTGGTCGTGCGGGTATACCATCGGGCGCATCAACAGGTGCTTTTGAAGCAGTTGAGTTAAGAGATGGTGATAAAGACAGATACTTAGGTAAAGGTGTTCAAAAAGCCGTCGACAATGTCAACGAGATCATTGCGCCTGAACTGATTGGTTATGACGCAACTGAACAAGTTGCAATTGACAACTTGTTAATTGAACTCGATGGCACACCAAATAAGGCCAAGCTTGGCGCCAACGCTATTTTAGGTGTATCGTTAGCAGTTGCCAAAGCGGCAGCTGATTCACTGGGCGTTCCGGTTTATCAGTATATCGGTGGCACGAACGCCAAAACCTTACCAACGCCAATGATGAACATTTTAAATGGTGGTTCGCATGCTGATAATAACGTCGATATTCAAGAATTTATGATTATGCCAGTTGGCCCAGCGACTTACAAAGAAGCATTGCGCATGGGGGTTGAAGTCTATCATGCCTTAAAAGCCGTACTTAAAGGCAAAGGTCTATCGACAGGTGTCGGCGATGAAGGAGGCTTTGCACCAAACTTGCCTTCAAATGAAGAAGCACTCAAAGTGATCATGGAAGCCATTGAAAAAGCGGGCTATAAACCTGGTGAAGACATATTATTGGCAGTTGATGCAGCAGCTAGTGAGTTTTATGACAAAGCAAACGGCGTCTATAACTTAGCAAGTGAAGGCAAGACATTTACATCAGCAGAAATGGTTGATTACTATGCGGCTTTAGTCGAAAAATATCCAATTATTTCAATTGAAGACGGTCTTGATGAAGAAGACTGGGACGGCTGGAAGCTAATGGTTAAAAAACTAGGCGACAAGTTGCAAATCGTCGGTGATGACTTATTTGTTACCAATACCGAACGCTTAAAGCGCGGTATTGAAGGTGGCAATGCCAATTCAATTTTAATAAAGCTCAATCAAATCGGCACATTAACCGAAACATTAGACGCTATCGAAATGGCGAAGCGCGCCAAGTTTACAACCGTTATTTCGCACCGTTCAGGCGAAACCGACGAGTCAATTATTGCCGATTTAGCCGTTGCGATCAACGCCGGTCAAATCAAGACGGGTGCACCAGCCAGAATCGACCGCGTCGCCAAGTACAATCAATTACTGAGAATAGAAGAAATGCTATTTGACACAGCCATTTACGCTGGCAAAGACGCCTTCTACAATTTAAAGTAAGCGCGATTATTCAGTCAGGTTTGTCATTTCGAGCGAAGTCGAGAAATCTCGCTGCTTCACGGGCATTTCAATTGAGATGACATGATGTCGCATATCGTAGTTGATAGTTACATACTTGCTATTAATAACAATAAAAAACAGACTAAGTGGTAAAATAAATGCCAATATTAGTCTGTTTTTTATTTTGTGCGATTATTCAGTCAAGCCTGTCATTTCAAGTGAAGACCTTCGCTTGTTATTTCGAGCGAAGCCGCGTAGTGGAGAGCTATCGGGTTTTAATACAAGCTCTCTACATTTCATTAACGTTACAATCGAGATGACAAAGTGTTATACATTACAACTGAATAATTAAAAAAATAGTAACTATTCAGTCAACTAGCAAAATAGCAACTGAACAGCTTGGTTAGTAATAGCTGCTTTTATTGCCAAATACGCATTAAAGCCATGTTTTCTAGCAGAAATTATGTGCAAATAGGCACACGGATGCCTTGTGTATTTCAAAGCGTTCAATCAATGCACGTATTTTGCCTTTTGGTGCTCGCCCACGTTTTTTAATGCGTTTTGGTAGTGGATTTTGCTCTTTTGCTTCATCTATGATTTTATCATAGATAAGGTTTATCGTGCTAAGGTGCACTTTATACAACGCTTTATCACCACGAGATTTAGCGTTTTTTACGACGCCAAGTGTGTTTTTTAATAACTGTATCATATCACTTGCCCACGTTTGTTTATCATCATAATCGATAACGCCTTGTAGTTCTCTTAAAAAATGCTGACAGCATAACGCATGGGTAACGTGTTCATACTTAAAATATGGCTTCCAGCAATCGTGAACCATAGTGCCATTAAAATTAGGTATAATACCGATTTCATCCATGGCAAGTGTCCCTCGCTTTTGATGAAGTGATAAGTACGTATATTTATCATTCGATACACTATGTACCCACTGGAGAGATTTATCGACACGTAGTCCTGTTTCATCGCAGTGAATAAGCGTTTCATGTAGTAAGCGTTCTTTGATAATACTTACAGCTGCACTTACTTTATCGCTACAGCTTTTTACCATATTATAAATAGTGCCTTCACTAATAGGCACACTAAAAGCCTCAGATAAAATAGTATGAATGCGTTTTACACCAACCATACCAACGGTATTAAGCGTGACGGCAAATGCACTAAGATGATCGCCATACTGCATACTGCTCCTTACATTGTCAGGGAATTCACCTGTAACGGGGGCATGCCCCTTTTTAGGGCATAGGTATGTTCGTTTCTGATACTGCGTTATTTTTGTTTCAACCACAATATCAATAACATTTCGTTTTTCTGATGTGGCGGATTTATCGCATACCTCTAAGTTAGGGCAATTTTTGCATTCGCTTGGTCTACATATAATAATTTCGTCAGGTGCTTTAGTTAGTTTTAGTCCACTCCCGTGATGATTCTTCTGACCACCTTTTGATTTGCC
>PDWJ01001200.1_pt1 | contig 33894 bp, 31 predicted proteins | sample 1430881 | NCBI WGS metagenome assembly PDWJ01 (sample SAMN01162460, study PRJNA174530) | Oral metagenome, whole genome shotgun sequencing project. | biome: Marine environment; feature: Marine mammal; material: Swab sample of the gingival sulcus; isolation source: swab sample of gingival sulcus...
GGGACATTTTAAAGTCGTAATATCGTAGTAAAAAAAGTATGACATCACTGGAACGAGTACTCGCAGTATTTCACGGCCAACAGGCGGATCGAATTCCCGTGATCCCAATTATCGGACAGGCCGCGGCTCGCTTAAACGGCATAACGATGAGCGAAGAGCTGCAGTCCCCAGAAACATTAGCCGAATCACGAATCGCCTGCCTGAAACGCTTTGGCTATGACGGCCTTTATATTTCCGCCGACACCTGGGTCGCTGCTGAAGCCATGGGCGCACCTGTTGAATATGCTGACGATGCGCCGACCGCAGGTACGACGCCTCTTCTGGATGATATGCAGAAGCTCGACCAACTTAAAGCTTCTGATCCAAAACAGGACGGACGGCTGCCCTTCCTTGTCAAAGCTGTTGAAATTGCATCTTCCCGGTCTAATGATACATTTGCCGTAATCGCCAATTTCGACCAATCCCCGTTTTCGTTGGCGTGTGCGCTGCGGGGGATCAATCAACTGATGCTCGATGTGTACGATCAACCAGATTGTGTGACACAGCTCCTGGATATATGCGCTGAAAGTGTCATACGCTACGCCAAAGCCCTGGCAGAAGCCGGTGCGCATATCCTCAATACCGGCGATTCTCCGGCTATACTGGTTGGCCCGCAGCATTACGAAAAATTTGCCCTGCCCTACGAGCAGATAGTGTTTGACGAATTGAAAGCTTACGGCATCCCAACCGTGTTGCATATCTGTGGCAATACCACGAAAGTTTTATCCAAAATGGGACAAAGTCATGCCACGGGCTTAGAAATCGATCATGCGGTTGACTTGCATACTGCACGGAATGCCGTGCCTGGCACGATGACTCTTATCGGAAACATCGATCCGGTTGAGATGCTGCTCAATGCCTCTCCCGAGAAAATTTCATCCCACGTCAAAAGTCTTCTTGACGAATCTCCCCGGATCGGTCAGTTTATTCTTTCGAGTGGATGTACCCTTGCTCCGCACACGCCTCCGGAGAATATCGCAGCAATGGTCCAAGTTGCAAGGTCTTGAGTAATAACCACAAAGGCACAAAGGATACAACGTTTTAAAATGCTCGAAATGTGCTCTAATCACAGGAGAGCTGCGGTTTGGAAAGAACCTGAATTTAAGCACTTTAATGAGTACTGCATTACGACTTTAAAACTGCCTGAAAACAGGAGAGAACAGCCCCGGGGCGACATCTGTGTTGCCCCGCTGGAGCTTATTGAAGACTTTTGTTACAGTCGTAAAGGAGTAGTATTTTATTCTGATATTTTTTCTTTGTGTCTTTGTGGTGAAAAACATGCCTGATTGGCTATGAAAAAATTCGAAAAACTCCTCCAATATTCTAAACGCCTGGAAGCATTTCATCTCAGCAGAAGACACAGAGAATTAGATGATATTCAGGATTTTGACACGCGGAAAGAGCGTCTGAGAACAGCAGCGCTAAACCGTATATTGCCTCTGGACTTGGCGGTCGCTGAACATCGAATGCACAATCTGGACGACCAGGAGCACCAGGGAATGCAGGCTGAGGAGAATAAAGCGCGACAGCTTATTGAGCAAAAAGAATTTGTTCGACAGGCCCGTGACTCACTTGCAGATACCGCCGGGAATGAATTCGACTTGATCGCCGACATCCAGGGATTTACCTATCACGAAGAGCTGTTCCAGAATCTGAAACAGCTCCCGGAAGCATCGGTTGATATTTTCGAGCATGAACTGACCGATTCGACCGAAGTAGAGCTGCAACAGGAACTCGAAGAAAACCGCAAAGCCTTACAGGGACCGCCGAAACGGCTTGAAGTGCAAGTTGAAAAAATCGAACCGCTGGCCCAGAATGTCGCTCAACAGCAAGTATCTGAAGCACTCGAGGCGTCAAAACCCGAAAAGCAAAAACAATCTTCTGACCGAACAGCGGAAAAAGAAGACATAGAAGAGCAAAAGCCGTCAGACACAGTCTTCTTTTTTCGTCCGCAAAAAAAAGCTAGGAAGTAATCATTCTTGCAGAAATGCTAAATTGTGGAAATATGGGATGGTCAATACTCAAAACTTCCATATTCCAATATTCGATTTTAATATTACAGCTTTATGCCTGCCCGTCCAGTCCTAAATCAACCGCGACCTCTTTCATGGCGTCGATACAGAACTGGATATGCTCGCTGAGATCGACGCCCATCTCCTCGACGCCTTTGCGGATATCATCGCGATTCACGGAACGCGCGAAGGCTTTGTCTTTCATCTTCTTTTTGACGGATTTAACCTTGACGGTATGAATCGTTTTTTGCGGCTGCACCAGGGCGGCGGCGGTTAATAAGCCTGACAATTCATCCACGGCAAACAGGGTTTTATCCATCAAGCTCTTACGCGGCAGATCCAGATAGTCGGCATGGGTTTTGATGGCGTAAATCACGTCATCCGGGTAGTCTTGTTCTTCGAGAATTGCGGCCCCTTTCAGGGGATGATCCGGGATGGTCGGATATTGTTCGTAATCGAAATCGTGGAGTAAGCCGACAATGCCCCATTTCGTTTCATCTTCGCCAAACTTCCGGGCATACGCTTTCATGAGGGCTTCTACGGCCAACGCGTGCTTAATTAAAGACTCCGATTTGGTGTATTCTGTCAATAATTGATAGGCGTCCTCGCGATTCAGTTCCATACTCTATAAGCAGCCGGTCGGCAGTCCGCCTGCCTTCTGATTTCTGCCGACAGGCTCTCTATCAGGGATTGTGTCGTTGAAAAATAAAACTTGTCAAAAATACGGGATACTGGTTGTATATGCCAACATTTAGATTTCTGTCAATCGAAAAACACAAGGAGATTGCATATGAAAATCTGTCTGACGACCCTTGGCTGTCCGAGTTGGGATTTAGACACGGTATGCCGTAAAGGAGAAGAATATGGGTTTGACGGTATCGACTTCCGCGGCCTGCTGGATGATTTGGATATTACCTTGCTGCCGGCCTTTACAACTGGTGTCACTGAAACAAAGCGAAAGATACAGGACAAGGGATTGGAAGTCAGTGGAATTGCTTCGAGTATCAAAGTCTGCGTTCCCGAAGCACAAGAAGAAAATTTTGAAGAAGCGAAACGAACGATTACCGTGGCACGAGAACTCGGCTGTCAGAATATTCGAGTATTCGGCCAGGGCGATCTCAAAAAATTCAGCAAACAAGAACTCGCCAAAATCGGCCTTGATTGTGTGGAAGCCATTTTGGCATTAGACGGAGCAGAAGAGATGCGCTGGCTGTTTGAAACTCACGATAACTGGATCAAAGCACACGATTGCAAACTCCTGCTCGATAACATCGCGAATCCTGCTTTTGGAGCCTTATGGGATATGGGGCATACCAGTCGCGTGGGTGGAGAATCGCCGCAAGAGTCGTATACCGCTATGAGAGGCCGGGTCGGACATACTCATGTCAAAGATGCCGTCTACGATCCGACACATGAACGGGCAATGGAAGACGGATGGTACTATGTCTTGCCCGGTGAGGGGCAACTGCCTTTGACAGAGGCCATCGCTTTGTTAAAACAAGAGGGCTATGACGGCTGGATGATGTTTGAGCACGAGAAACGCTGGCATCCTGATTTGTTGGAACCGGAAGTCGCCTTTCCTGCCTTTGTCAAATGGATTCGCCCCTTAATTGCATAAATATAACGGAAAGTCTTCATGACTTTTTGGAGGTGTCTCGATGAATAAACATGCTCTTGGATTTTTGAAACAACTGTTGATTACTCCCAGCCCATCTGGCGATGAAGCAACCGTCAGCCGAATCTGGCGTGACGAAGCCCAAAGCTTTGCTGATCATGTCAGCGCCGATGTGCGCGGAAATTCCTTTGCCGTGCTGAACGGAGGTGTTCCGAAAGTGCTGCTTGCCGGCCATATCGATGAAATCGGTGTTATGATCAGTTATATCGATGATGATGGTTTTCTCTCGTTTTCCGGGGTTGGCGGCTGGGATACGCAGGTATTGGTCGGGCAGCGGGTACGTTTGCTCGGAAAAGAAGGGGATATATTCGGCGTGATTGGCAAAAAGCCGATCCATCTGATGGAAGCTAATGATCGGGAAAAAGCCTCGAAGATTGAAAACCTCTGGATCGATATCGGCGTGAAGAATCGCGAAGAAGCTGAAGCCCTGGTTCGAGTCGGCACAGTCGGCGTGGTGAATGCCGGAGTGCAGGAACTGCCGAACGAACGTTGGGTCTCGCGTGGGCATGATGATCGCATCGGCGCATTTACCGTCCTTGAAGCGTTACGTCTTTTAGCGAAAAAACGTCCGGAGGCTACGGTTGCGGCAGTTGCGACCTGCCAGGAAGAAATTACGATGGCCGGCGCCAAAACCAGTGCCTTTAGCTTCGATCCACAGGTAGCGATTGCGGTTGATGTGACCTTTACGACCGATCATCCGGATTCCAACAAAAAACAGGATGGCGATGTCAAACTCGGCGGCGGGCCAGTGTTGTCACGCGGGGCGGCAAATAGTCCGGTCATCTTCGAAATGCTATCGGAGATTGCGGAACGCGAAAAAATTCCTTACAGCGTGCAGATCACGCCTCGCCGCACCGGAACGGATGCGGATATGATTCATACCTCGCGTGGCGGCGTAGCAACCGGTGTTGTGTCGATCCCGTGCCGCTACCTGCATTCGCCGAATGAAATGATCGAATTAACGGATGTGGAAAACGCAGTGAAGCTGATCTGTGCATTCATTCATTCTCTGACACCAGACATGGATTTCATTCCTCGATAAGATAACAAAAACCTGCCACCGAGACGCCGAAGCGCAGAATATTTAACAGAGAGAAAGTACTCATGTGCTCAACGTGTCATTTGGTTTTTTACGGGGCTTGCTTTGACACTCCTAAAGACGCCCTTGCCAGGGATTGAAATCCTGGCAGGGTTCACTATCCAAAACGTACCCGGTCAGAGCACTTTGTGGTGAGTTTTATACAGACCCAGGTTAATAAAAAGACTGATGAACATACTTGCAATTTAGGGCATCCTAACCCTGAAAGTCTCAACCATGGGATTGCAGCGATTGCCTGTCAGACCCTCTGACGCCCTGAGCGACACATATTTTGCCCCGCTGGGGCTTTAGGATATGCTGTTATCTCATTTTGCTGCATTAATGTCTTGCCTTTTTGCCAGCAAATATTATTTAAGGCAAAAAGGCAAGTACCAGATTATCTTTGTGAAAAAAGACTTTCTTCAACCTCTTCTCCGCCTTCTTGTTTCAGTTGTTTTTCTTATCGTTCTCTCCCGTCTGATCGATGTAAAGGTTCTCAGGGAAGCCCTGCCTCTCATCCGGCTTGACATCGTAGGACTGGCAACGGTGCTCTATTTTGGTACGATTGCCATAAGAGCCTGGCGTTTACAACTTATTCTGAACGCTGACACATTCAGAATCAATTTTCGAGATGCGTTGGTGGTCACTCTGATCGGTTTTACGTTGAATCTTTTCATCCCTGCGACATTGGGAGATGTCGTTCGATCCTATTATGGCTATAAAATGTACGGCATTAAAGAGGAGATGTTGTCCACCTCACTGGTTGACAAAATGTTCGCACTCTGCTCGCTCTTCTTGATAGGAACCGTTTCAGGTTCTTTTATGGGCTATGCTGTGCTTGCGCTGATTTCGTTTCTCTGCGCCGGGCTCACGATGCTTCCTTTGTTCTTTCCCGCCTTGTTCCCCTGGGATTTGTTGAATGGCATCTTACGCCGGTTTCGAATATCCCTCGACCGGGAACGGTTGGTGGAAACATTTCGACTTTCTACGCCCCGAAAAATTGTAGTGATGGCGCTTTCTCTGTCGGTCTGGTTGTGGACGAGTATGTTTTTTTATGTGCTCTGTACAGCGTTTCCGGTGGAGGTGAGTTTAGGCTACGTAGTGGTCATTATGCCGATGATCACGATTGTGCGGCTGTTTCCCTTTACGATCAATGCCCTGGGGCCGGCAGAAGTCGCCGTGACCTATTTTTTTCATCTGATCGGAATTCCTTCAACACTGGCGGTCACCATCTCTCTGGTCGCCAACATCTCCGCTTCAATTGTGCCGGGAATGGCAGGATTTGTCTGTATTCTCGTGTGGGGGCATCGGGGTAAAAATAACAGATTCAGTTAATTCAGTTCACACTTCAGAGGAAACCGTGTGGAGTGGGGCATGACGCGGCAGTGAGCGCCAAAGCGCTCACTACAAACTTATAAACCTTACGGAATCTGCAACAAAGTTTTGATAAATTCGTTACCTTTCAACAGCCCGTATTTACCGTTTTTGACGCTGTCTTCCTGATACTCGGTCACAGCGTCAGGGGTTGCGCCGGGATGGTAAATCAAGAAGGGCACAGGATCGTGTACGTGGGTTCTGATTGCACAAGGAGTCGGATGATCTGGTAAAATGGCAATGGCCACCTCTTCATCCATCCTGCTGGTTTCTTCGACAATATATTTCACGACACGTTGATCCAGATACTCGATGGTCTTGATTTTTAACTGCTCATCCCCCTCGTGTCCGGCTTCGTCACTAGCTTCGATGTGCAGGTAGACGAAATCGACTTCTTGTAATGCATCGACAGCGGCTTTGGCTTTCCCCTCATAATTCGTATCGTACAAACCGGTTACGCCTTCGACATGGATAACCTGAAATCCGGCGTATTTACCGAGTCCCTGGATCAAGTCAACGGCCGAAATCACAGCGCCGCTCGTAATGCCGTACAATTCCTCGAAGGTTTGCATACTGGGCTTATAACCAGGAGACCAGGGCCAGATAGAATTGCCCGGATCTTTACCGGCAGCAACGCGCCTCTGGTTGACCGGATGATTCTTTAAAATCTCCTGAGATTTTATAATAAGCTCGTTCAAGATACGTGCCGTTTCATCTGCTTGCGGACTGGCAGCCTTAATCAGCACATCTTTAAAAGGCGTCCCCGGCACATCGTGAGGCGGCGTACATGCCAAATCTTTCACACCGTTTTTCATGACGAGCAGGTGGCGATAGCTGACACCCGGATAAAACTGCACAGTGCCTGAGCCGAGTTCGTGTTCTAGTGTTGCAATAAGCTGTGCTGCTTCTTCGGAGCTGATATGTCCGGCGGAGTGATTTTTAATCTTATCGTCTTCGATGCAGATGAGGTTGCAGCGCATCCCCATATCGCCGGGCAAAATATCGATGTTCATGCTGGCGGCTTCCAGCACGCCGCGCCCTTCATAGACTTTGTGGACATCGTATCCCAATACCCCCAGATTCGCCACATCGCTGGCCGGAGGCATATCGAGGGGAACGGTTTGTAATTGTCCGGTATTGGCTTTGGCGCATAACGCATTGATGTGTGGCGTATTCGCTTCCATTAAAGGAGTTTTCCCACCGAGACTGTCCAGCGGATGGTCAGCCATGCCGTCACCGAGTATAATGATATATTTCATGGTGAAATGTTACCACGAAGACACGAAGAAGGAAAAGTTGGAAGTTACAAGTTACAAGTTGTATCGTATTTGCCCCGAAGGGGAAGAAAGCACACCTAAAATGTCATTGATCAATGCTGGAGTTATAACGACTAAACTTTAAGTACTTGAGTTCACATACCACTTTAGTCACTTTTCTTCGTGTCTTTGTGATCAAGCAAAATCAATAATGTTTTTGCAAATAGCGTTTGAATTGCTCGTAGTTGTTGCCCATTGTCGCGAAAATTTCTTCTTTTGCGTCCAATCCCTCAAGACTTGGGGGCAGATCGGGATCAATATTGAGAATTTCGCGCACTACTTCTGGGAATTTCGCTGGATGAGCTGTTTCCAGGCTGACGCACACTTGCTCTGCTGTATCATCGCTGCTGTTTTCGTTCAAATAACGCATCAGACCTGCCCAACTCACGGAACCATGCGGTTCTAAGAGAAGGGTATGCGTGTTGTATGCCTCTCTAATCATCGCTTTTGTGTCGTTGTCGCTGACACTGACGGCATACATATCTTCCCTGATCTGTGCGAGATCCGGTTCATTTTCGATCGTGCCGGTTTCATCCATTTGTCCGCCATACAATGCGATCAAACGCGCAACGTTGCTTGGATGTCCGACGTTCATGGCGCTGGAAAGGCAATCGCGGGACGGGACGATGGTATGATATTCTCCTGTTGCTAAATATTTGGGAAACTCGTCATTTTCATTGGTCGCCACCACGAATTTTTTCACAGGCAGCCCCATTTTTTTGGCAATCAAGCCACCCATTAAATCCCCAAAATTTCCAGAAGGCACGGAAAACACGATCTGATCGTCTGATTTTCCTTCTCTCAGTTTGGCAAAGGCGTACACATAATAGAGCGTTTGCGGCAGCAGTCGTCCGATATTAATCGAATTCGCTGACGAGAGGTTGAGGCCGTCGAGGTCTAAATCTGAAAAGGCTTGTTTCACCAATGCCTGACAATCATCAAATTTTCCATCCAGGGCGATGATGTGAATATTATCATGCAATGTCGTCATTTGCTTGCGCTGCCGGTCAGTCACTTCTTTTTCAGGAAACAGAACGAGTACCTTGATATTGTCCAGCCCGTAGAAGGCATTGGCAATAGCGCTTCCCGTATCACCAGAGGTCGCGGTCAAAATGAGCAAACTCCGTTGTTCTTTTTTGAGGAAATATTGCATGAGTCTCCCCATGACCCGCGCAGCAAAGTCTTTAAATGATGCTGTCGGGCCTTGATCCAGCCTCATGACATATTTCTTTTCATACACCTGTTCCAACGGCACCGGAAAATCATAGGCGTCTTTGACAAGCGCCTGCAGTTCATCATCGGGAATTTCATTATGGAGAAATTTTCGCAGCACAGCATACGCAATCTCATCATAGTCCATATTGGAATAGCTTTTCAGCTCATCCGTCGCGATTTGGGGAATATCCTCAGGCATAAAGAGCCCTCTATCAGGAGCCAATCCTTTTAACAACGCTTCTCGAAAAGAAACCGGTTCTGCCTGAAGATTTGTTGAATAATACTTGAGTGCATTCATGCGGTATCTCCCATGTTATGCTCAATGATTAATTGTTAACGTCTGATTGACGGGGACGGAACCCCGCCCTATCGGTAAACCCATTGTACCTGCGAACAAAGAAGTCCGCAGATACAATGCAGGTACAATGGGTTTAATCCACTTGTTTTGCACCTTCACGATTAATATATGACACATAAATCTTACTTGTCAGACCATGTTTTTCAAAGGTCTCACACATTGCCCGACCGATTTCGTGCCCCTTATCAATATTATCCGTGATGGCAAACATCGATGGGCCGGCCCCACTAATCGAGCACCCTAAGGCTCCGTGTTTCAATGCGCTCTGTTTGACATCCATGAATCCCGGAATCAGAGGAGCACGGGCTGGCTCGACAATTTTATCTTCGATAGAACGTCCTAACAGCGCGATATCCTGCTGCAAAATTCCAGCAACAATACCAGCAACATTAGCATACTGCGGAACAACAACATCTTTAAACGGTACATGAGTCGGCAGAGCGGATCTAGCTCGTCGGGTAGAGACTTTATAATACGGGTTCACGATCGCACACACAAGGTTTCTGGGAGCCCTGAGGGGGATAATATCAAGAGGTTGGTAACTTCGAATCAGCACAAATTCTCCCAGCATCGACGGCGCGACATTGTCCGCATGAAACCCGCTGAGCGTCGCCTCAGCTCTGACGCAGGACAGAATCAGATTTGTATCATCTTTCCGCAAGGGCGTCTCAAAAAGCACATTCACTGCCCATGCAGCAGCGACAGCGCTCGCGCCGCTGCTTCCCAACCCGCTTCCGAGAGGCATACTCTTGTGTAGTTTGAGCTCGACTCCCGTTTGTTTATCAATCACTCCTTGTTTACGGAGCACATGCAACACATTTCTTGCTGCAACCCCAGCGGTGTTCTTATCCGGACTCGCCGGTAATTTTCCACGGTCTCGCTTGCGGGTATAATGGATATCGCTGATATGAACGCCAGGCATATTTATTTTTCGAACCTCGACAATATCGCCGGGCCGACTGACTGCAAAACCGAGAATGTCGAAACCCGGGCCGACATTGGCAACTGTCGCCGGAGCAAACACTCTAATCCACTCTCTCATACAGGCTTCTCAACAAGCTAAAGGAACGACAGAGATTGCAGAGCAGTAAAGAGAATAACGTAGCAGGCTTCCGAACGTGTCTTGCTGCTCTGCAATCTCTGTCGTTCCTTACAACTCAAGCTATCAATATTTTCTTCTCTTAGACGTAAATTGTCACATTATGAAAAGACCTTACATCCAGACAATAAAAATCTTACGAAATTTTCGTATTTTTCTCTTTACCTTTCACTCATGTTTTAAGAAAAAACTCTTAAAATCTTCTTGACAAGATTATAGCCCTTTCAGTACATAAACACAATACTAAACGCCGGAGTGGTGAAACTGGTAGACGCACGGGACTCAAAATCCCGCGGGGGCAACTCCATGTCGGTTCGAGTCCGACCTCCGGCATTTTTATGACAAGGTGTTTCGGAATGTTCGAAACACCTTTTTTTTGTTTGGAGAGGAAAATTTTTAAAAAAGGGCTAAAGGCAAAAAAACAGTTGCCCACCAAGCAGGGGAAGATGAGATCTTCATATCTGTCAATATATTTTTGGAAGAACTGGGGTTTCTTCTAAGTTCCGGAGTTTGCTCTCAAAAATTTTTTCGACCTTCTCAATATATTTTTGAAAAAATCCTTTACTTTTTAAAGGCAGTCAAGGAAGATGATAGACGAAGAAGGGAAGAGTAATACAGAAGAGATCCATGAAAAATCAGAGACTGTCGGAAAGAAGGAGGGGGCAATGGCTGGAAAATCACTCAATAAAGTACAACTCATCGGAAATCTTGGCGCTGATCCAGAGCTTCGGTATACGTCAAGTGGAACGGCTGTAGCAACGATAAACCTTGCAACCAATGAACGGTATAAACCCGCAAATAGCGATGAATGGCAGGATCGAACCGAATGGCATCGAGTCGTTCTCTGGGGACGATTGGCTGAAATCGCGGGAGAATACCTTGCGAAAGGCCGTCAGGCCTACATTGAGGGACGTTTACAAACTCGCTCCTGGGAGGATCGAGATGGCAATAAACGCTATACAACTGAAATTGTGGCCCAGGATTTAATTTTACTGAGCGGACGAGGGGATTCCGCGCCTTCTGGCTATTATCCGCCACATCCGGCAGAGACCTATGCTGCGCCACCTTCTCCAGGATCACCCCAAGCGGCTCCGGCGACTCCGACTCATACCGGTCCTCCGACAGCCTCATCCGCACCAGCCGCACCGCCTGAAGATGATATCCCGTTCTAAATGATGGAGTATTGGAGTGATGGAGTGATGGAACACCTCCAAGAATTCTCCACCCCTCCAATACTCCACGACCCAAGCAGAGACATGGGGCTGTCTCTACTTCATCAATTTCCGCAACACATATTGTAAAATTCCCCCGTGCTGGTAATATTCGACATCCACGTCTGTGTCCAGCCGGGCGATGACCTCAAATGTGATCTCTACCCCATCAGCTTTCACTGCCTTCACCTGAAGTCGTTCGCGAGGCGTGATACCTTCAATTCCGGAGATCGAATAGATTTCCGTTCCGTCCAATCCGAGGCTCTCCGCAGTTTCACCGGATTGATACACGAGCGGCAGGACGCCCATGCCAACCAGGTTACTGCGATGAATGCGCTCGTACGACTCAGCGATCACAGCTTTCACACCGAGCAGGTTCGTGCCTTTGGCCGCCCAATCTCTTGACGATCCGGAACCATATTCCTTTCCGCCCAAGACAAGTAATGGAGTGCTTTCTTCCATATACTTCATCGCCGCATCGTAAATATACATCACCTCGTTTTCCGGGAATTTTTTGGTGAAGCTTCCCTCTTTCGAGCCGACCAGTTTGTTCTTGACGCGAATGTTCCCGAAGGTGCCGCGCATCATGACCTCATGGTTGCCGCGCCGCGATCCGTAGGAATTAAATTCCTCCGGTTTCACATGCTTGGCTTGCAGATATTGGCCTGCCGGATACTCGGGTTTAATCGCTCCGGCAGGAGAAATATGATCGGTGGTGATCGAATCGCCCAGAACCGCCATCACACGAGCGCCAGTGATATCTGATAATTGCGGTGTTTCCAATGGAAAATTCTCGAAAAACGGCGGATTTTTGATATAGGTTGAGTCTTCATCCCATTCAAAAGTCGTGCGTTCTGTCGATGGCAGCGCATGCCAAAATTCATCGCCATCGAACACTTTCGCATATTCGGTTTCGAAGTGTTCGCGATCGACGCTTTTTTGAGCCAGTTCCATGATTTCCTCAGGGGCAGGCCAGATGTCTTGCAAATACACCGCTTCTCCGTTCGGATTCAGAGCCAACGGCTCGGTCGTCAGATCGATATTGACTCGTCCGGCTAATGCGTATGCAATCACAAGCATCGGCGACATCAGAAAATTCGATTGAATCATCTGATGGATGCGAGCCTCGAAATTGCGATTGCCGGACACCACCGCTGCCACATTTAAGTTGTGGTCGGTAATGGCTTTCTCCACCGCCGGATGTAAAGGGCCACTATTTCCGATACAGGTCGTACAACCAAAAGCAACTAAATGAAACCCCAAAGCATCCAGGTACGGAACGACTCCGGCTTTTTCAAGATAATCGAGCACGACTTTCGAACCGGGAGCAAATGAGGTTTTAACGTATGCGGGAATTTTTAATCCGCATTCGACCGCATTTCTCGCCAACAAGCCGGTTCCGATAAGCAAGGCCGGATTCGAGGTATTCGTGCAAGAAGTAATCGCCGCAATCACCACACTTGCATCGCCAATTTTCACTTCTTTATCGTGCAGCATAATGGTATGCTTTCTGGCCATCGCTTGTTCATCTTTGCCGACGATCTCCCGCATTTTCGTCTTCAAACTGCCGACCACGATTTTATCTTGCGGGCGTTTCGGGCCGGAGACACAAGGTTCAACCTCCGACAGGTCGAGTTCCAGTACATCAGTATAGTCAGGCACGATGTCGCCGCTGTTAAACAAACCGACCGCTTTGGTGTAGGCTTCGACGACGTCAGCGCGTTCGTCACGACCGGTCAAACGAAGATAGTCCAACGTCTTTTCATCGACCGGGAATAAGTCTAATGTCGCACCGTATTCCGGCGTCATATTCGAGATAATCGCGCGTTCCGGCACCGGCAGGGTTCTGACGCCCGGACCGAAATATTCGACAAATTTTTCGACCACTCCATACTTCCTGAGCATTTCTGTGACGGTTAACACCATATCGGTTGCCGTGACCCCTGGTTGAAGCTCACCAATCACTTTGACGCCGATCACTTCGGGAATCGGCATATAATAGGGCTGTCCCAGCATATTCGCTTCGGCCTCGATACCGCCGACGCCCCATCCCATAACTCCGATACCGTTGATCATCGGCGTGTGAGAATCCGTTCCTACTACCGTATCCGGGTAAGCGACGGTCTGGCCTTCGACCTCTTCCGTCATCACAACACGCCCCAGATGTTCCAGATTAATCTGATGGCAGATACCTGAATTCGGCGGCACGACTTTAAAATTATCGAAACTCGTCTGTGCCCATTTGAGGAGCTTGTAGCGCTCACTGTTCCGTTCGTATTCCTTTGCCACATTTTTGCGCAGCGAATCGCTCGTGCCAAAATAGTCGATTTGTACGGAGTGATCGATAATCAGTTCCGCAGGAACGAGGGGATTGATTTTTTTGGGGTCACCGCCCAGGGTTTTAACCGCTTCACGCATGGCCGCCAGATCGACCACTGCCGGCACACCAGTAAAATCCTGCATCAAGACTCGAGCTGGATGGTAGGGGATTTCGACAGGTTTCTCGTAGGTTTTCTGCCAGCGGGCAATGTTGAGCACATCTCCCTCTTTCACAACATGACCGTCCATCTTGCGTAAGAGATTTTCGACCAGAATTTTAATCGAAAATGGCAGGCGTTGAATGTCAGCCAACCCCTTTTCTTCGAGTATTGTGATGTCAAAAATTGTATATGGCTTGTTGTTGACATCGATCTGCTTGATAAAATCTTGTTTATTCATCGAATATTCTCTCCTTTGAAACTACAGGAATTGAGGATAAGCAAAAATCTCCCTGTGCGCATTTCATCATGCCGGGGGAACGTTCCGCTCATAATAACTCCTCCAAAACTACAAGGATTTCCAACTATCCAAAGCGACTTTGCGATACGTTGCGTCTCCGCGTCTTTGCGGCGGGTTTTCATCAGGTATTGCGCCGTTCCCATAACTTCGCGTATTTCAACATCACCGTGAATGAAGCCAGCAGACACACAATCAGACCTCGAGTTCCATCGCGAAAGCCCTGTTTGAGGATATACTTTTTAAAAAATGTAAAAACGGTATGGAAGAAAATTCCGGCTCCGCTGACACTGCCGGTCTTTAATCCAGCGGAAATACTGGAATAGGAGTTCAGGGTTTGCACATGATGTGAAATATCGCGATAGGTATAATGGTAGAGATTCCCCCGAAAATGTGTTGTTAGTCCCTGCACCTCAACTTTATCATGGGGATCTTTTCCGGCCCAGCCGCCTTTCTGTTTTTGAAAGACCCGCAGTTTATAATCCGGGTACCAGCCGCAGTGCCGAATCCAGTCGCCAAGATAATAGGTTTTCCGCGGCATATAATAGCCGGCATACCGAGGTGTTCCAATTAAAGCCTGCTGAATTTCTTTGGCCAGTTCCGGCGAAACCCGCTCATCTGCATCAATACTGAGCACCCAATCATGTGAGGTTTTATCGGTCGCGATCTGCTTTTGTTTCACATGCCCATGCCAGGGTATTTGATAAACATGCTCAGTATATTTACAGCAGATATCGACGGTTCTGTCTGTGCTCATCGAATCGACCACCACGATTTCATCGGCCCACGTCACGCTTTCCAGTGCATCCCTGATGCGATTTTCTTCATTAAACGTAATAATCGCTACAGACAGCTTTTGCCGAGTTTGCATGATCGTACAATCCTTTATTAAGATGATGTTGACATGAAAATGACGCGTTGTTCACGTATTTCCAGAAAACCCGTAAAGTCCCATACTTCTCCTTCCTTCCATTCGAGTCAACCTCTTTTTTAGCCAGTTCAGAAATCCCCTACACCGTCAATCTTTTCACAGTCTGAATAAACGCCTCAATATTCTCTGTTGTCACACCAGGAGGCATACCGCCTCCACAGGACAAGATGAGCCGACTCCGGTCATCCAGCACTTCAATTAATCCGTCTGTGGCCTTTTTGACCTCTTCCGGCGTACCATTTGCCAGGACATCACGAGGAGGCAGATTTCCTACGAGTGTAATTTTGTTAGCCGTCCACTCTCTCATCTCACTCAAAGAGTGCTGAATGCCGAAATTCAGCAGATTAACCCCCACTTCAGCAAGATGAGGAGCCGAAGCTTTACAGGGCGAATCGTTGTGGAAGAATTTGACCGGCACATTGAGGCTGTCGTACACTTTTTTCAAATAGGACATGCCGAATTTCTGAAAGTCCCGCCGGCTGATAAATCCCACAATATCATCGAGCAGCAAAATTCCTTCAATCGAGGGAAAACACTCCTTTTGATAGCGCTGACGCTCCTCAATGTCTATTCAATACGTATCGCCTGTTCCTCGGCTTTGATACAGAGCTCCGCTGCCTTAAAAGTGTGCTCCTGAGGCATGGCTGTTTCAGTCTGATCCAGACAATCACGGATCAGTTGGCCGAAAAACGGAAACCCAACCTGGCCTTTGACCGGGAAATGCTGTTCTTTCTGGTGATTGACCAGATAGACGTGATCGCTCTCGGTATCACGGGCAATATCACAATATTTCCGTAACTCGATATAACCGTCGGTTCCAAGAATAATCGTCCGTCCATCTCCCCAGACGCCAAGGCCATCCGGCGTAAACCAATCGACTCTGAAATAGTGAGTCGCCCCATTATCAGCAACCAGGGTCGCATCGCTGAAGTCTTCGAGTATCGGGTGGTCTTTGTGAAAATAGTTGGCGACTTTACTGTGAAGAACTTTCGCATCTTTGGCGCCGGTAAAAGAGAGGAATTGCTCTATTTGATGGCTGCCGATATCGCATAAAATACCACCATATTTGTCTTTTTGAAAAAACCAATCCGGCCGGCTTTCGATATTGATACGATGCGGGCCAAAACCGATAACCTGAATCACACGGCCAATCGCACCCTGTTCGATGAGTTGTCCGGCAAAAATCGCACTTTCGACGTGAAGACGTTCGGCATAATAGACGAAAAACTTTCGGCCTGTTTCAGCGGTCTTTTGGCGAGCGAGCTCTAACTGATCCAGTCGCGTAAAAGCTGGTTTATCAGCAAAAAAGTCTTTCCCGCGTTCCATAACCCGAATCCCCAAAGTACCTCACTCTGAAGGGACACTTGCGCTAGCTATTAGGTGGATCGAAGCATCTTCTAGAATCTCTTCTTCAGACGAAGCGATCTCGATATGGTCGTAGGTTTTGCAAAAAGCCACGACCTTTTCTGGATCGGGATCATAGACTTTGACAAGTTCTGCTCCACCCTCGAGCAAGCCGTTACACATTCCATAGATATGGCCGTGGTCGAGACCAATAGCGGCAAAACGAAAATCTCCCTTACCGCACACAATATTGGATTTACCTGTTGGTGCATAGTTCATTCCATCCGTTCTCTGCATATTCTTAATGTCCTCCATCGTTACGTTATCATTCTGTATTCTCTCCGAAAAGTTTTGCGGTAATGAATTCGAGCATTTTCCGGCCTTCCCCCCATCAATTAGCATATCTTGCTGCTGTTCAATGGCAGACAGCACATTATCAACTTGTCCTGTATGCCCCGTATAGTCTGAATTATCATGGGCCGTATTGCTCATCATAACGACGATTTCATCCGGCCTACCCACCATCCATCCACTGCAAGAGATCGATGTCGTGCGCCTCATGATTCAGAGTGCATCCTCCACCCTCTTTTTTCCAGGGTTCCCCGCCACCAGAGGTCATAATCACGATGACTGGTTGCTGACCGAAAGAATTTCAATATAGTTGAACGCCCCTTGAACCTTGCCTTTTGGCATAGGGGTGGTTCCAAAATTCATATCCGGCCCGTTCTTTTTGATAAAGGCAATCGACCAGGTTTCCCGCAACAATATGGAAGCAACTCCGGAAGTAAAGCTCTGAGCGTCGTGCTTCAACTTCCAATCATCGACTTTACGATCTCCATGCAGATGATTAATGCGGTCGAGCAGAGCTTACACCGCAATATCGAGATGATCTTCCAACATCACTCGTACGGTTCCCGGTTCTTTCCCGGATTCGAAAATTTGTTCCCCTGTCATTTGCTAGTAGAGGTAGGCAAATTTTTGAATTCTACCGACCGGACCGGTCAGGCACATCGTGAGGCCTGCACGAATGATCTTTGTTATAAAGGTACACCGCAGGGTACACCGTCACAAGAAACAATTACGGCATAAGCCGGGTTGGTTTTAGTCGGATCGCTAATTATGGAAGCGAAATCTTCTGGTACAGGTTCGAGATATTCATTATTTAAGGTTCGACCAGATACAGATTGACTTTCCCGCCATGATCCGAGGCATACAAAATCCGGCTGCCGTCCCAGCTCCAGGTCGGATGACAGTGAGCCGATTGCGTGTGCCAGGAGGTCCCGTGATGACATAAGACGTCGAGCTTTGTTTCTTCGCCGGAAATATCGATCAAAACCAGATCATCGACATCATCCCCGACTAAAATTGTGTTGTCCGGATTGGCATGATAATGATTGCAATAATACGGCATATCGATACGTTTGACCGTGTTGCCGCAGCGATCGGCCAGACCAACAAACGGGACAAATTCCTGCTGTTGCTTCACCGCCACATCAGTTGCCACGGCCTGCGTCCGGTCGGACGTAATCGTGCCATCATGCCCCGGCCCGCGATCGTCGAAAAAGATGTATCCATCCTGGGTCCAGAATTCGTGGCCGATCGAGTCTTGCTTTTGTTGACGGAAACAGGGCTTTACCTCATGAGACACAAAATCAAGAATCCAGATGCGCTGCGTCACCAGATTCCAGGGCCCTTCATGGCAGAGCGTGCCCAAGGTGCTGTCATCCGGGCAGAATTGAAAATGTCCGACCCAGTGGGTATCCTTATAGACATCGAAAGAGCCGGAACCATCGAGGTAGGCCACAGTAATGCGCCCATCTTTAATGCGATAAAAACTTTCTTCGAATCCGCTGTAATTCGGCCCGCGTGGCACATCGACCTCTTCGTTGCGGCAAAACGCGATATACCGGCGATTATGGCTGATTGAAGCTGCCCCAACCATGAAATGGCCATGTTCTTCGTAGACTGTCGTGATCTTCCCACTCTCAGGATCGAGTAGCTTGATCGCATTGCCGACCGAGTAGATCACAATCTTGCTGTCGGGCGTTTTCGTTACGCGGTCGACCGGCTCGGCTTCATCAGTCAGTTGCACGATCTCTCCACTCGCCAGCTCCATGCGGAAGATATTGTAGCAAGGCTCGTCCTGCGGGGTCTTATCTTCACCTGACGCTCGATCGGAGGTAAAAATAATCTCGTTTTTCTGAGCGTCAAATGAGTTTTCCGTAAAATAGAGATGGACGTTATTGCCAGTATTCGTTAACTGTTTGATAGAATGTCCGGTTTTGTCATCTGTAAATTCGCGAATTTCCGACTTCCATGTCTGACCGATCATGATTGTTTCCTCCTAAATCCTTTTATCCACCACAGAGACGCAAAGACGCCGGGGGTCGCAAAGTTTTATTGACTGTTCTGCGCCAAATCCCCAACCTTTATAAATTTTTCTTCGTGGTTTTTATGTCTCTGTGGTAGAAGATAAATTATCAACCTTTCTCTCCTGCGTCTCCCCGTCTCTGCGGTAGAATTTTTCAGATTCTCGTGCTATCGATAGCGGGATTCTGATGACCACATATCAGGATTAGGTCCGAGTTTCTGTTTGATGTCAGATGTCATCTCATTCAGTTCTGCGATGATGTCAGCAGAGAGTTTCAAATCGACGGCCCGGATATTTTGTACGATTTGCTCAGAAGTGCGCGCTCCGGCAATGACTGAAGAGACTCCCGGTTGAGCCAACAACCAGGCAATCGCAACATTCGACATCGGCTCATCGATTTTCCGGCAGAGCTGTCGGATGCTTTCAAGCGTCTCGAAGAGTTCCGCTTCACAGCCCTCTTCACCATGCCGGACACCTGGTCTGTGTCTGGAATAATATCTGGTTCGGGCCCGTCCTTCCGGCACTTCATCTGCTGAAGCAAATCTTCCGGTCAATAAGCCCTGTGCCAACGCGCTGTAGCACAACATTCCTACATTATTTTCACGGCATTGTTGACTGATACCATACTCAATCGCCCGCCACAGCAAATTATAAGGCAACTGATTGGTTTCACACCGTCCAAGCTCCAGGAAGTCCGAAAGATCCTGCACGCCAAAATTCGAGACGCCAATAGCACGGATTTTTCCCTGTTCGCGAAGCTGTTCGAGAGCTTCGAAGGTTTCTGACATCGGAACGGTTTCACTGGGCCAATGGATCTGGTATAGATCGATATAATCGGTGTTCAATCGTTGCAGACTCGCTTCACATGCCTTCTGCACATCCTCTTTTGCCAGATGAGTTCGGCTGACTTTTGTCGCAATGACCGCTTCATGCCGACGGCCTTCCAGTGCCTGGCCGAGAACGCTTTCCGAATGGCCCTCTCCATAGCCTTCTGCCGTGTCGAAAAAATTCACGCCGGCCTCCAAAGCTGCCTGAACTGTAGCACTTGATTCCGCATCATCGATGTCGCCCCAGGTCGGGCCGCCTCCAAGCGTCCAGCATCCCATCGAGATCCGGGAGACTTGCATATCTGTGTTTCCAAGTTGTTGATATTTCATGGTGTTTGAGTGTTTCAGGGTTTGAGTGTTTAGTGTTTGGGGGTTTGAGTGTCGAATAGCCTACAACGGATGACAGAAATCACCGGATGTGATATAAAAAATTCAAGAAGAATCTGTTAAATTCTGAAATCCGTTGCAGTGTTCACAAACACCAAAACCAAACACTCAAACACTAAGTTACAATTCCGCTTCTGCACGTTCCATCAGGGCGCGCATGTAACCGATTGCATAGGCTGTTCCGCTGCCCTTGTCAAAACCGGGTACGAACTTGGGCGTATGATCCAGGGTCATCGTCCCATCGTATCCGATCTCACAAAAGGTTTTCATCACTTGATACATGTCCATGTATCCGTTGTCCAGAAACGTTTCGGTAAACACGGGCAGCGTATCGCTCACATTGCGAAAATGCACAATAAAAATCTTTTTTCGCTCATGAAAATAGCGAATCGCCTCGAGCATGTTGCCAAAATCATCGCCACCTTCCAACCAGCAGCCGGTGCAGAACTCCATACCCAGATACGGACTATCGCCGGCAATGGCAAAGGCACGTTTATAGTCCTCGAAACTGTGAATCAGGCACGGGATACCTCCCAGAGATTTCGCTGGAGGATCGTTCGGATGAAGGGCGAGCCGAACATCAGCCTCTTCCGCGATCGGCAGAATCCGCTTGATAAAATATTCGAAATTCTGCCAGATTTCTACCTCACTATACTCTCGACCGTGCGTCATAGGTTGTTGCATCATCTCATGCAAATCAACCCGGCGGGCTGCTGCTCCACGAGATTCTCCCGGCTCGGAACTCCAGACCTGGCTCGGCTCCCACGTAAATGTGGTCGTATGAATGCCGGCCAGGCCCAGGTTATAAATAAAGGTTTTAAACTCTTCAATCACCTCATCCCGCCCTGGCAGACCCAGATGAATTTTATCGGATTTGCCGAGATCAAAGCTGCCAGTATTATAGAGTGTTAATCCGGCGGTTTCGACCTTTTGGCGTAAAGCTAATAAGGCTTCATAACTGCGTTGATGCTCTTTCACCCAGGTAAAGACGTAGTTCAGCCCAAGTTGTTTGGCAAACAAAAGTTCTTCGTTGCTTGCTTCTGATTCGATCCTCATTGAAAATTTCATAGCTGACTGTTTCATGTGTGTACATATCCTCGTTTCGTGATAAATAATTATCTAATACCCTGCATTTACGTAATTCGGATCGGCGTTCGATCCGTAGCCTAATTCCGCGCAACGATCTCGGAATCGGGAGAGTACTGCTACATAATCCGGGTTGCCAATATAATTGTTCAATTCGCCTGGATCTCGTTCGAGATCGAAGAGCACTTCGGTCTTGTCCGAATCGTAGGGGCATGGCTTATAGCCCGGATCAGCCGGAACCGATTCCGGCTGGCGGCCATAATACTGATATTTGAGGTGATCCCACTTGATCATCAAATGGTTGCCGTACTGCGAAATCGTCTCGTTCTTCCATCCACTCGCATCACCGTTCAGCAGAGGAACAAGACTGCGACTGTCGAGCCCGTCGGGAGCTGGAATGTCGCACAAATCGCACAATGTAGCGAAGAGATCGCAGAGATTGACGTTCTCGTCAACCACACGTCCACCTTCGAAGCGGTTCGGGCAACGGATAATCAACGGAACGCGGACGCTGGCCTCGAAAAAGGTTTTCTTCTCCCAAATGCCATGTTCACCCAGCATTTCACCATGATCCGTAATATATATGATAATCCAATCATCCAGATTTTGCCCCACCTGTTTCAGGGTTTCCACTACCTGCCCGTAATAGGTATCGATCGTTTCGATCATCCCATAATAGGCCGCCATCGCCCTTTTGATTTCACGCACCGATACATCTTCGCCGGGCGTGACTTTGCGCATACTGAGCCAGGGATGCGGAAACAGTTCCTGATTCAGAAAGGGCTCAACTCTGTTGAGGTAATAGGTGAATTTTTCTTCATCGGTAAAATAGGGATAATGGGGTTGAAAAAAGCTCAATTTGAGCAGCAGTGGCTGATGGCTGCGAGTCCGATCATAGTCCGCCGCGACGAAGTATTCCCGGATATAATCCTGTGCAGCTTCCACAGCGCGCCTGTCAAAATCGGCGCGAGCGCCTTGTAAGATCCCAGCCCGTTGAATTTCTTTAACGTCCGACCATTTCCCGCTGCCATCGTCCGGTTTCGGATAACGAGCGACTGCCGCCGCTTCCCGGCCCTCAATATGCGATGCGTGAACGTGCATATCGCCGCATATACGCTCGGTCCAGCCTTGCATCTGGTCGACGCCCATGTGATGCAGTCGGCCACAGGCCGTCGTATTATAGGCATACTGCGCAAAGCGGCGGGCAAAGGTCATAGAACCCGGTTCGAGGTCTTCGCCGAACCATTCACAGCCGCAAGTACGCGGAAGCCGGCCGGCCATCATCGCCTGTCGTCCAGGCACACACACCGGTGACGCATTATAGGCATTGCGAAAAACCACTCCGGTTCTGGCCAGTTCATCCAGAACCGGTGTACGAACCACCTTATTTCCCTCATACCCGGTCACATCGGCTCGATGTTCATCACTCATTAAAAATAGGATATTTGGTTGTTTTTTCATGCATCTCGCCACAAAGACACAAAGAAAGATTTTAGACAAGATGAACAGACTTGACAGGATGAATTTTTTCAGAGACCTATCCTGTTTATCCCGTTAATCCGGTCTAAAATCTTCGTGCCTTTGTGTCTTTGTGGCAATTATGTAATATTCGACGTTCGTTTTGTCCCGCAGGCGTGCTCCGTAAAGCCTTTTTTCCATTTAAAGACATTGCGATCGGAGTCATCCGAGATAAAGCCGTCAGGACCGTGTTCTAAAAAAGGTTTCAGGCTGCGGCCATCGATTCCGACAGGAATTCGTTCTGCTTCTCCGGCCAGATCGAGAATGGTCGGCAGCAGGTCGACATGAGACATCAGGCTGAAAAAGCGGCGTCCGCCTTGAAAGCGTTTCGGAAAGGAAAGGATTAACGAAACATGGACGCCGGAATCGTACAATGTGCCTTTAGTAAGAGGCATGGCAATACCGTGATTAGCTGTAAAGATGAGCAACGTATTGTCATCCAATCCCTGTTCTTTCAGGGTATTGAGGATTCTGCCGGCAGCCAGATCGGCCCGGCTGACTTCGCCGTAGAATCGTGTAAATTCTTCGTGAATATCTGGATGGTCTGGTAAATAGGCCGGAACCTCGATCTCTTCCGAATCATAAATATATCCCCCACAAAGAACACAAAGAAAGTCTATAAGCATCCAGAGTCAGTTGTCTGCACAGACAAGAATGTCTGTGCAGACAGGCAGGAATACCTGTCCCACCCTATCTCTTTCCATTAGCGCTCTGTGACACTCCGTGTGCTCTGTGAGAGATCATATGTACGTCTTTCCGAAACGTTGTCCCGGGTTCTCAATATGTTCCTTCCCGTTTTGCCGTTTCGACCATATGCTGGATGTTTTCCAGCGGCGTTCCCTTTTCCAGAAAGTCGGAGGCGGCAAAGATATATTTTCCACCCGGTTTGCCGATCTGCATAATACGGGTCACCTCCTTATCAACTTCAGCAACGGTGGCTTTTTTAAGAAAATCGATCTGGTCGAGGTTGCCGGAGAGAATAAGTTTCTCACCAACAGTGGCTTTGGCTTCAGCCAGATCGTTATCTCCTTGCGGAGGCGGCGACACGGTTTCCCACACATCCATGCCCAGTTTGAGATAACTGGGATACAAGACTTTGGCATTGCCGCAATTATGATACAGAGAATACTTTCCGGCCTGACGGATGGTCTCGACGACTTGTTCCTCATACGGCAAAATGTGGTTATCGAAAAATTTCATCCCCACCATCGCGGCATTGGCAATATTCCCCTGGATGCCAAGACAATCGAATTCGGTGTCCGCCAGTACACAATACATTTTGACGATCAAAGCTGTCAGTGTCTCCATGTACTCACGATAAAAATCGGGATTGAGATAGGGATCCATCATGAGTTTCTGAATGTTTCGATAATCTGAGGCATAATTGTAAACGCCGCCCCAGCCCCAGGGAGATGAAATGCCCACATCGCCGATGATCTCTTTCGTGCGTATGGCATCTTCACGAATGGCTTTAATACTTTCAGCATCGATCTCCGGAACAAACTTTCGAAAGATCTCGAAATCCTGTTCGTCATCGATCAAGTATTCGGTTGTCATAAAGGGAATACCGGAGATTGTTCGCTCGTTGTACGGGGCGGCCTCGATCTGTTTCAAGCGCCCATCCGGCGTGTCGATTGTGGTAATGCGAGAGACGTTGCCGTCCTTATGGATGACCTGCTCATCCACCTCCCAATTCAGATAGCTTTTCTTGAAAAAATAGGGAATGCCGTAGTGATTGGCGCGTGTCATAATATCGAAGCCAAAGGCTTTCGCACATTCAACGCCTTCAATTACTCGATCGACCTTTTTTCTATGAGGGAAATAGTAGGCAAGAAACTCTTCCTGTACAAACAGCCCGATCGGGACTCGATCAGGGATTTCCCCCTGTAAAACGGCTAAAATTCTCTCACGTCCAGTCATTGAAAATTTCTAAATGGAACGCGGATGCCCCAGATGACGAGGATAATCACAGATTAAAAAACGTTTTCATGTGCTTCCTTCTTTTGGGCAAGTGGATATAAGACGAGAAGATGAAACCCTTCATCATTGTTATCCGTGAATATCCTCGTCATCTGGGGCATCCTCGTTCTATTTCTTTATATCGTTGTATTCCTCTCGGAGTCCATAGACGGTTTGAAAGATAGCAGTAATTTGCTCGTCGCTAACGTTTTGATCCATGTTGATGCAACAAACACCTGTCAGCCAAGGATTACCGGAATCATGAACGAGCGTCGTGACGATGCTGCGAATATCCTTGACGCTTTGTCCAGCCATATCAACAGGATTGAGTCTGGTCTGTACCCATGACTTTAGCAACGAATAATGGACGACGACTCGCCGAACGATTTGCGAAAATTGTTCCCCATCCCAATTCTCAATAAATTGACAGGCAGCATCCCTCACGGCTTTATCATACACCATCACATTGGAGTTGCCGGCTCCTGATTTTTCGACCGAGACCCGCGATTGTCCTGATGTTCCTGTAAGAGTTGGTGAATGATTACTATCAGACCCACCGACAATCATCGGTGTCATATCCCCGACCAGGCTCTGTTGAAAGCCATGTCGCTGATCGGGACCATTAAAATGCATCCTGCCGCATAATACCGTTTCATAGCCTGCGATCCCTAAACCATACGCAAAGGTCGCAGTGTCCGAACTGAGAGCTTGCTGATTGGTGATGATGCCGGTTTTCGAGGGGAGTTGACCGGTCAACATGGCAATACGGCTGAGAACACATAGTGGAGAAGGGCAATAGCAATTGCTGAAACTCGTTCCCTGTTCAGCCAGAGTATCAAGGTTGGGTGTACACACATAAGAGTCGTGTTGTCCGCTCACGTTCGGATTGTGTTGATCGGACAAAATCAAAATGATGTGCTTGGGCATAGAACTTCTCCTAACACTGTTAAAACAGAGAACTCACGGAGCCTTACTACGAGAATTCACGATCTCGGTTTTTACTTATGCATGCAATTTTACAAAAAATTATCCATTACCGTAGGTAATGCCTGTAAGTTCCAGTGAATCCGCCAGGTGACAGACAACCCAGTGATCATTCTGCAATTCGCGCCATTCAGGAACTTCCTGCTTGCACACATCCGTCGCATAACGGCAGCGGGGGTGAAATTTGCATCCGGAAGGCGGGTCGGCCGGGCTGGGCACGTCGCCTTCGAGCAGGATGCGATCCAGGGCAATATCCGGATCGGTGCGGGGCACTGCCGAAAGCAGGGCTTCGGTGTAAGGGTGCAGCGGCCGTCTATACAACTCTTCGGCAGCGGTGAGTTCGACAATATTCCCCAGATACATTACACCGACCCGGTCGCTGATATGCTCGACCACCGAGAGATCGTGAGCGATAAAGAGATAGGTTAAACCAAAGTCTTTTTGCAGATCCTTCAGCAGGTTCAAAACCTGGGCCTGAATCGACACGTCCAGTGCTGAAACCGGTTCATCGCAGACAATCAGTTTCGGGCGTAAGGCTAAGGCTCTGGCGATACCGATGCGTTGGCGCTGCCCGCCGCTAAACGCATACGGATAGCGGTTCATATGCTGTGCCCGCAGTCCGACCGCTTCAAGCAAATCACGCACACGGGTCTTGAGTTCATCGCCTTGAGCTATTCCATGAATCTGTAAGGGTTCGGAAACAATATCCAGCACCGTCATTCGTGGATTGAGCGAAGAAAATGGATCTTGAAAAATAATCTGTAAATCGCGCCGGAAAGCTTTCATTTTCTCCGGAGGAATATTGACGATATTCACCATCTCATCACCTCGACGGAACAATACTTCACCTTCTGTCGGATCCATAGCCCGCAAAATCAGTCGGCCGGTCGTGGTTTTACCGCAGCCGGATTCTCCTACAAGGCCGAGAGTTTCGCCTTCTCGGATGAACAGATTCACACCGTCCACCGCTTTCACGTGCCCGACGGTTTTGCGAAAAAAGCCTTTCTGAATCGGAAAATGCTTCTTTAAATTCCGAACTTCTAATAATGTCTGTTGTTCTGGCATAATTATTAAGTGACTAAAGTACTTAAAGTGATTAAAGTACTTAAAATTTAAGAACATCCTTCACTTTAGCTCACTTTAAAATGTAGTCACTTTAGCTCACTTATTGGTATAAAGTGCAGCGCACATAATGGCCAGGTTCGATTTCAACCAGGGGAACATCACTCTGGCATTCCGGTTTCTTCGGGGCCGGGCAGCGTGGATAAAAGGCGCAGCCTTTTGGAACGGAAAACGGATCGGGCACGCTGCCCGGAATCGGTGTTAAGCGGCCTTTGATCTCCTGCCCGAGTTTCGGAATCGAACGCATCAGCCCGACGGTGTAGGGATGCAGCGGCAACTTAAAAATACTCCGAACATCAGCACTTTCGACGATTTTTCCCATATACATCACGGCGACTTCATCAGCCATTTCGGCGACAACACCCAGGTTATGCGTGATGATCAGAATCGCCATGCCGAATTGATCTTGCAGGGATTGCATCAACTCCAGAATCTGAGCTTGAATCGTCACATCCAGAGCGGTGGTAGGTTCATCGGCGATCAGAAGTTTGGGATTACACGACAACGCCATCGCGATCATCGCGCGCTGCCGCATACCGCCTGAAAATTGGTGCGGATGTTCGTCAAAACGCTGGCGAGGAGAAGCAATTCCCACTTTTTCCAACATCTCGATGGCCCGTTCTTTGGCCTCTTCTTTATTGACCATCTGGTGCAATTCGACGGCCTCACCTATCTGGTCGCCGATCGTATGCACCGGAGAAAAAGAGGTGAGCGGTTCCTGAAAAATCATCGAAATGTCGTTGCCGCGCATGGCTCGGATCGCATCGCCATCAGGTTCGAGAGTCGTCATATCGACTGCTTCGCTTCCGTCGTCACGGTTGAAATAGATATGGCCGCCGGCGATTTCACTGATGCGTTTCGGGAGCAGGCGTAATGCTGAGTAAGAGGTAACACTTTTCCCGCAACCGGATTCTCCGACCAGTCCAAGGGTTTTGCCGCGTTTGATTTCAAAAGAGACTCCATTCACCGCACGAACTACACCGTCCAGAGTATGGAAATAGGTCTTGAGATCTTCTATTTTGAGTATAGTTTGCTTTTGTGTATTTCCCATAATGATTAACGGCTATAGGGATCAGCGGCATCGCGCAACCCGTCTCCTAAAAAGTTAAAGGCCAGAATCGTAATCGCGATAAACAGGGCCGGCATAAAAACCCATGGATAAATCGCAATCGATTGAATATTTTGGGCTTCTTGCAGCAAAACGCCCCAACTGGTCAGCGGCGCTCGCAGCCCTAATCCTAAAAAGCTCAGGGATGTTTCGGCCAGAATCATGGCCGGCATCGCCAGGGTGGAAACCACGATAATATGTCCCAACGTCGATGGAATGAGATGCTTGAAAATAATCCGACAATCGCTGGATCCGGCAAGTTTGGCCGCCAGAATAAACTCTTCATTGCGTAAAGTCAGCACTTTGCCTCGTAATTGTCTCGCCAACCAGGTCCATCCGATAAGGGATAGAATCAGCGTCACGGCAAAATAGGTGCGTAAGGGTGGCCAATGGCTAGGTAATGCAGCCGACAATGCCATCCATAACGGTATTGCCGGAAAAGATCGTACTAGTTCGATCAGTCGTTGAATCAAGTTATCAACCTGCCCCCCGTAATAGCCGGAAGTGATACCGAGAATCGTACCTAAAAAGAGGCTCAAAAACACCCCAATCAGGCCAATTGTTAATGAAATCTGGCTTCCCAACAGAATACGTGTAAACATATCCCGTCCCTGCCGGTCGGTACCGAACAGGTTCACGGGGCCACCTTCAGAGAGAAAGAAGTGGGTTTCGGCATCAAGGCGCCCAAACAGTTTATACGGCTCACCTTTAGCAAAAAATTTAATGGGATGAACCTTTGTCATATCGACGCTGTAATTCTTGGCAAAAGTCTTTTTATCGATTGTCAGCTTCGAGCCATAGACAAAAGGACCGAGGAATTGGCCTTCATGAAAAAAATGGACACGTTGCGGCGGAAAATAAATACGATTTCTGAAACGGGTTGTCAGCGTGTAAGGCACGAAAAAATTGGCAAAAAGTGCGATGAAATACATCAGAAGAATCACAATGCCACCGATAATCGCCGCTTTGTTGCACAGAAACTTCCGCCACATAAGCTTCCATTGCGATGCCGCGTAGCGCGCTTCATCCTGCGACATGGTATCCTCTATCGTTTCTTCCGGCAGTTCTTCACCGGTCACATCCAGCTCTTCATAAAGTGTAAAAAGTTTTTTCGATTGTTCCGTATGCTTCATGAGTATCGTATCCTCGGATCTGCCCAAGCCAGCAAAATGTCAGCCACAAGATTGGCGACCATTAACATCATTGTCATGCACAACAAAATGGTTCCGGCTAAATACATGTCCTGCGACAACAGCGAACGCAGAAAAAGCGGTCCAAGCGTAGGAACAGACAGCACAATTCCAACTAATGCGGAGGCAGATATAATTTTCGGAATTTCCAATGCCATCACGCTAATCAGCGGATTGATCGCGATGCGTACCACGTATTTATTGATCACCTTACGCTCTTTTAAACCTTTCGCTCTCGCTGTAGTAATATATTGCTGTCCTAACACATCCAGCACGCTCCCCCGCATAATCCGATGGAGTTGTGCGGTACTGGCAAATCCTAAAATAATCGCAGGAGGCCAGAGATGGTTAAAATAATCCCAGAGTTTCGCAAGGCCCATCGGAGCATCTTTCATCTCGCTGGAGATCACACCGCCAACATCGATTCGCAGGACAATCGCCCCAAAAAACATCCAGAGCAGCGCCAGCAGAAATCCGGGCAGACACAAGCCCAGAAAGCTGATGGTGGACATGACATGATCGCTGATACTATATTGATGAGTGGCCGAATAGACCCCAAAAGGCAGGGCAACCGCGACCATAAAGAGCAGGGAGAAAAAGCCCAGCACCAGGGTGTAGACCATTTTCCCGGCCACCAGATTCAAAACCGGAGTCGACCATTCCAACGACCAGCCGAAGTCGCCGTGAAACCAGCCGCCGACCCAGCGCAGATATTGCATATACATCGGCTTATCCAGACCGTAATGTTCGCGCAATTTTTCCATGGTGGCAGAATCCTGCTGCGAACCACTTTCCGCCATCTCCGCCATCAGACTGTCGAAAAAATCGCCGGGCGGAAGTTGGATAATGATAAACGTAATAATCGAGACCAGGAAGAGCAGCGGCACCATAGCCACAATTCGACGCAGAATATATGTCAGCATGACTGTACTCCTATTAATAATTGGCAATTCTCAATTATCAACAAATTCTCAACTCACGAGCACAAGGAATGAATTTCCTCATAGAGTTGACGTTGAATAGCCGGGTCTTACACGACTGTAATAACAATTAATTTCATACCCGGCCTCCACAGGCGTTTCACCTGGCTTAAAATCTCTTCAGTTGACCAGGCCTGACCAATGCCTTCCCAATTGGGACAATTTTATATCCCGGCAGTCTCACGAAAACCCTCGGCAGCTCTCGTGTAATAAACGACGGCGATACCTCCATCCTGCGCTAAAAAACGTGCAAATTTCTGGTCACATTCCGCCGCGTAGGCTTCATAGCGCACAATATCAAATTTTTTCAGCTCTATCGGCACGACGGGTGTTGCCATCACGTCACCGCGAGTATAGTCGTGCTTTGTTAATTCTTTTTCAGGGAGATTAAGGGATGGAGTTCACTTTCGAGGCGCTCCATCAGTTCTTCCATAGCGTGATGTGGAGGCCACCTTAAAAGGTGGACTCCACTCATGAGGATCGTGGTTACTGCTCGATATAGTAGTGGCAGGGATCCTGCGTTCCAGGAGCCATAATCAACCAATCGGCAGTGAAACCTTCTTCAATCACGTTCTTGAAGTTGTCTTTCACGACAACCGGACCAGGCTGAAGGCCATTGGTCTGAATCGCCCACAAGCTCTCAGTTCCCAAACGCACGATCTCTTTGCCAATCTCGACTTGTTTGGCAGAGTCTGGAGTGGATTTATATTGGTCATACAGGTCCATGGCTTTCTTGAAATCAGCAGTAGGCTCTTCGCCTTGTGCTCCCATGGTTTTGTACCAGATACCAAAAGCTGGTGCAAACCAGGAACGTTCATCTACAGGGAACTGATAAATCGGATCGATCATTGGAGTCAAACCACGGTCGGTTGTCCAGACGCCGATCATCACTTCATTACCAGAAGCACGTGGCCAGTAGATATCACGCTGCATGGTTTTCAGGGCTGTTTTCAGACCGATCGCCTGCCAGTTTTCCACGGCCAATTGGAGCGTATCCAATTCAGCGCCGCTCATGAAATGAGTTTCGACCACCAGCTCAACCGGAGAACCGTCGGTAAAGGTTCGGAAACCGTCACTGCCGACTGGTAAGCCGATTTCATCCAATAAAGCTTTGGCTTTGTCCGGAGCGTATTCGGCCATGTATTCTTCTAATTCAGGTATATATAATGGGCAGTCCGGCACAACCGTGATGTTACGCGGCGAGCCCTGGCCTAACCAGGAGACTTCGTTCATCAGATCGCGATCCATGGCGAGCGACAGTGCCTGGCGAAACTTGAAATTCTGCATTAATTCGCGATACTTCGGGTCGGAGTAGCTCTGATTCGGGAAGAAACTCACTGCTGAGGCACGTGCCAGATTCCATAAGGACATATGATAGCCGCCTTTTTCGGCGTTTTCCTGATACACCTGCCACTTAGCCAGATCGATGCGTCGGTTCTGCATATCGATCTTTCCGGCAATTGCCAACAGGTTGATCGCTTCACTATTTTCCACCAGCGCAAAATGAACAGTATCGATATAGGGCAATTGATTACCTTCAGGATCGACTTTCCAGTAATAAGGATTGCGTTTTAAGACGAGTTCGGTGCCGCCGGCTTCCCATTTCACCAGTTTCCACGGAGTGATGACCGGACGTTCCAGGTTGTAATCGAAAGCTTTTTCCTCGAACACGGTGTAATCGGAAAATTCCGTATTGTATTTGGGATGGAATTGTTCCAGATAATGCTTAGGAGCGAAGAAACCAAAACGCTCGAACCCCAGAGGCCATTGGTTCCCGTGGAAAGCCAATCCTAGAGTTTCCACCATCCCATTCGGACCGGCAAATTTGAGCTTGATCGTCAGGTCGTCGATTTTTTCGAGTTCCATCGGTGTTCCGTTCACAATCCATTCCCTGTGTGGAACAGCCGTGATATTGGTATCCTTTTCGATCGCTTCCCACCAGAAGATGATATCATCGACGCTAAAAGGTGCGCCATCCGACCATTTGACGCCCTTACGCAGGAACAAGGTCAATTCCTTCCCGTCTTCCGACCATTCCCAGGCTTTAGCAATACCGGGTTGTACCGGATCTTTTGGATTCCGCGGCCAACGCAGCATCGGTTCATAGTTAATACGGCCCCAAGCATGGAAATCTTTAATGCCAGTAAAACTGCGATGCCAAGTGCCACCGTATTGACCAATTGAATCAACCACCGGAACCACCATGATGTCTTCCGGAGCCGGCAGGCGTTCTTCTAACGGAGGAATATCACCGGCTTTGACCATATCCGCCAGCATCGGCGCTTCTTTATATTCCATGGCTCCTGCAATTCCTGCCACAACGACCAACAATCCGACAAGTACTATACTCATCCAAAATTTCTTACTCATGTTGAATTCTCCTGTCAATTTTTGTGTACGTTAGCTTTCCATCGACAACAAACCAGTGAGATACAAATGACACTTTCCAGACATCACCTCCTCTCTTTTAATGAATCAGCGTTGTCATTCACGATGCTGCCTCCTTCCTGAGATGCTGTCTCCTTCCTGACCAGAAACTTATTACAGTCAAACGTTGTGAGAACATATACGTGATGGCCTGAGCAATAGCCAACATTTCCTTCCTTTTTCCGAAAATGTTGACAATTCTCACAAATTACCTGAATATCTCTAGGTTTGACATGCCATATAGTCATAGAGCGTTCACAAAAATAAACATTACATATAAATCACAAAATGCATGATATATTAATGCAACGACCATACCAACGATAATAACTGGAGATAGAATTCATGAGATCGCCATATTCAGGGGGAAGAAACAAAAGAACATGATAGTAGTTTCTCTTACAGGGGCATGTACAAATTTTTCACAACTTCGAAGATTTTTTCTTTGGATTACCATCTTTTAGATAAACATACTTATATGTGAAAAAAAATGTTATCATGTACGTTTTTTTCACACTGCTCTGATTCTTTAATCTCAAAAGTGACATATTGAAGACAATAACCCATATCATCTGTATCAATTCCCGCAAGGATATCCTCAGAACCAAGTGGCCTCCACCTGAGACAGGACCTGCACAAGATGGAGGCCACCGTGAAGGTGGACTCCATCAACCCGTCAGTTTAATGTTGTCAAAGCAGTAGATTAAATATGTTGCAGTTGCAAAGGCTAAAACTAAAAAGGCAAATGATTGTGCCTGTTCATGGCGACATAACCAGGAATGACTGCTGTCAAGATTTCACTTCAATAGGAGAAAAGCCGTGAAAAAAGAATATGCTCTGCTAATATCTGTTGTCTTATCGGACCTGATCTCGGGAAATCTGCATGCGTTTGAATTCAAGGAGGGCTGGACCGTCATTAATATTCCTGGGTTTATCTCGCAGGGCTACTTACACAATACCAACAATAATTATTATACCGGCACCAAAGACGGCTGGAACTCGGCGCCTACTATTCCATCTTCTCTCCCAATAAAGGTGATAAGGATGGCACAGGCACAGGTATCGCCTCTCATGGAGGACCAAACTACTCTGCCTGGCAAAAAGAATTTGTGCTGAGTTCCCGTATTGACCTCAATGCAAGATCTTCAAAGCAGAACTGACAACGGCCAACGAGCAACTTCTTCAGGAAATCAGCGAGCGCTGGCAAGCAGACGATCGGCAACGATTTCGCATCTATAATACCAAACCATCCTGGCAGCAGAGCAACCAGGAATTCCGAGTGACCGGACGAGACGGAACGATTCACTATTTGTATCGTGAATCCAGGCGTGAGTTTGATAAACTGGGCAATTTGACCGGAGAATTTGGAATTCTGCATGAGATTACCGCGCGCAAACATTTAGAAAAGGAACTCAGAAAACTTGCCACGACCGACTCTTTGACTGGTGCAGCCAATTTTGACTGGTGCAGCCAATTGCCGGCACTTCTTTGGAACAGCCGCTCAGGAG
>PDWJ01001154.1_pt1 | contig 33891 bp, 27 predicted proteins | sample 1430881 | NCBI WGS metagenome assembly PDWJ01 (sample SAMN01162460, study PRJNA174530) | Oral metagenome, whole genome shotgun sequencing project. | biome: Marine environment; feature: Marine mammal; material: Swab sample of the gingival sulcus; isolation source: swab sample of gingival sulcus...
CTCACTATGGGTCAACATCAACGAATCCCTTGCCCATCCTCCGGGGCATGTCATGACCAGCCTTGGCTTTGGACATTTCATGCCCCTGGATGATTTTCTGATCTCAAATTCAGGTAAACTTGAGATTGAAAAATACAGCCTTGTCGCACCGGATAACTCTATCTCAAGCCTTGTGCCTCCTGTTATTAAAGCCGAGGCGTCTACCACGTCTGAAACCGGAATGGTCATTATTCCCGGAGATCTGGGGTTAAGAAAAATTTCACTCACAGATACCACCATGCCTGGAACCTACCAGGTGGCGGTCGAATCCAAAGCCTCCTATTTTACCGGGTATGTGGATGCCAAGGGGAAAAACAAGATGGCAGCCAAGCCGATGGATGAGATAAAGGATGCCAAATCCTTTACTTTCAGTCTTCTGTATAAAGCCACGGCGAAATCCTATTTCAGTGTTGAAAAATGGACTCAGCCCAAACCGTTGGGATATGATCTTGAGATCATGCCTGAAACCGATATTACCACTGTCCGGGCAGGCGATCTGGTAAAATTTACCATCACACTCAATGGCAAACCCCTGACCTTTGATATGAAGGAAGGTATGAAATACCTGCATATGGACTCCAATACCTTTGGCGGCCCTGATAAATATATGCTCAGCGCATATATCATGGACGGCAAGGCCCAGATCCGGGTGCCGACCGCCGGTGCCTGGCGTGCCTCGGTCATGGTGGAACAGGAGGTTACGAAGGATAATGAATTCAAGGCCCTGGCAAAAAAATGCAAGACCGTTAACTATGCGGCATCCGTATCATTTACGGCAAAGCCCTGATCAACCATCAGAATACCACCTGCGGTGTTGCATTCAACCCCATCGCCTTGCGACGTATGCCTGATACGCCTCTGGCGCTGGGGCTTCTGCGCCTTGGATCTGGCATCCTGCTGGTGACCAGGAAATTGACGGAATAAAATGCAAACCAACTGGTGTCGTGTCATGCTTAAAAAGGCGATACGATTGGTGAGCTGTTTATATGAAAGCCTCCTGACAGTTTGAAAGCGATAGATGTTGAAGTGAGAGCTTTCATGTTTCGTTGCGGCTGACATACCTGGTCCAGCCATGCCGGTTAGTTAAAATAGAAATGCTTAACACAAATCCCTTTTGTCCAATGAGAACCCTGGCAAAAAGTTTAACTGCCTGGATTGAGCCTCTTGCTTGTATGTTCAGATATGACAGAAATAATGGAATAGCCGAAGGATTTCATCGGAAAATGAACTATCCCCTTTCGTTGATGGAGAACCGTCAATTGATACTGCCGGGAAAATAACAAGAATTGGCTGGGGGACAGGGATTCGAACCCCGATAAGCGGAGTCAGAGTCCGCCGTCTTGCCATTAGACCATCCCCCATGTCAGGTTGGTTAATGAGCCCGGAAATATAAAGGGTAGATTTGCTGATGTCAAGGCAAAAGAGGGTGGTAAAGCGCATGATTCCTGTTTATGAAATGATGAATCCTGCATAACCGACGACCTGACTGGTATCGCCTGAAACATATCCTGAATCGGTATAGCCGATCAATTCAGACGTGTCGGCACCGAGCAGCTGTGCGGTACGAAGTGTGATTGTTACCGGGATAACACCGCACATTGATATCCGGTCGGCAAAAACGGTTCGGTAGAGACCGCCGGGATCCATATCGAGAATACGGTCAATGGCCTTTCTGTCTTTATAACGTGCAGTCTGCCGTGATTCATAATGGCTCATATCGGTCGAGGCCAGAAGAAGCGGTTTATCCTGAACCTCATCTATGATTGATGCCAGGGCTGAAGCTGTTTTTTCACACTGCTGATAGTTGATGTGTGAAACGGTGATCGCTACGATTGACAGATCCGGCCTGAATTTCTGGAGTAATGGGATTTGAACTTCAAGGGAGTGTTCGTATTGATGGGCGGTTTCATCAGCAGAAAAAAGGGATGAAGCGTCGAGAAGCCTGTCTGTTATTGTTCTGTTGACGGGGACGATACCGTGAGGCATGTGCCAGTCGGTTGTGGAAAGCGCAATGGGCTGGCCCTGGCCATGGTGATTGGGGCCGATGATGACAATTGTCCGGGGGATTTTGGCTGAGGCAATGGTTCTGCAGGCCAGTTTTCCGGAAAAGATATAGCCGGCATGGGGACAGACGATTGCTGTTGCCGCTCTTTTATTTATTGGGTCGTCAGGGAGCAGCAGGTTAACGGCCTCTTCCAGTGCAGAAGGAGAGCCTGGATAGAAACGATCGGCAACAGCCGGTTGTCTTGGCATGGTTTCCTTTACGGGTTCTTTTTTATGCTCCAGGTTGTCCCGTCGGGTCCATCCTTGAGCTCGATATGGCAGGACAGAAGTTTGTCCCTGATTTCATCACTCACTGCCCAGTTTTTATCCTGCCGTGCCTGCCGGCGTTGTTCTATCAGGTTGTCGATCTCTGCTTCGGTAAGGGACAGTTCTCTGAGCATTTGGTTTTTCCGGTTATCAAGGAAGGTCTGTGCATCCTCCTGCAGTAAGCCCATGATGCCCGCAAGTCTTCGCAGTAGTTCAGTACTGTTATGAATGGTTTCCAGATCCCGCGGTGATGGCCTGCTGCTGAGTTTTGACCGTATTTTGTTGATGGTTTTGGCCGTTTCAAAAAGGAGACCGATAGCCTGGGCAGTATTGAAGTCATTGTCCATCGCCTGCCGGAAACGTTGTTCCATCGATTCGAGCTTTTCTGTGTCCTTGCCCGTGATAACCGGTGGAGTAGATGGATCCACCCCGGTCTGCATCGTTTCACGGTTACCGATACATTCGTAGAGACGTGTCAATCCCGTTTCGGCATCATGCATTGCCTGTCTTGAATATTCAATCGGGTTTCGATAGTGGGTTGAGAAGATAAAAAGTTTCAGTACTTCAGGGTGAAATTTCCGAGACAGCTCTCTGATCGTCAGAAAGTTGCCGAGGGATTTCGACATTTTTTCTGTTTCAGCCGTTTCCTCGTTGCGAACGGTAACAAATCCGTGGTGAATCCAGATATGTACGAATGGTGTATTATTTGCTGATTCACTCTGAGCCAGTTCGTTTTCGTGGTGCGGGAAAATCAGATCCTTGCCGCCGCCATGAATATCGAAGGTATCACCGAAATATTTTTTGCTCATGGCGGAGCATTCGATGTGCCAGCCAGGGCGGCCTGGTCCCCAGGGGCTGTCCCAAGTTGGTTCACCTGGCTTGGAGCCTTTCCAGAGGGCAAAATCCATCGGATGGCGCTTGTTCTCATTGATGTCGATTCGGGCTCCGGCCTGCATATCTTCAAGGTTACGACCTGAGAGCTTCCCGTATTCGGGGTTATGGTTGACGGAAAAGTAGACGTCTCCGCCGGAGGGATAAGCCGTACCTTTGTCAACCAGGGTCTGGATAAGGTCAATCATATCCTGGATATGTTCGGTGGCCTTTGGTTCCCTGTCGGGTCGGGCAATACCGAGGTACTCCATATCGGTATAAAATTCGTTGATAAACCGGTTGGCCAGTTCTTCAGGGCTGGTTTGCTGTTCATGGGCGCGGCTGATGATCTTGTCGTCAATATCGGTAAAATTTCGGACAAAGTGCACCTTGTAACCGCGATATTTGAAATACTTGACAATCATATCAAATACGAGCGAAGAGCGGGCATGACCGATGTGACAGTAATCGTAGGAAGTGATGCCGCAGACGTAGAGTGATACCTGCCCTGGTTTGATAGGGGTGAAGACTTCCTTTTTGCGGGTCAGGGTGTTATAAATTTTGATGCTCATACTTAAGTATTTCAGAAAAGGTTTAACGCTGCTGTATCTGTGATAAAAAGTTATTTCCGGCTGATGATCAGATACGTTGTCAATAAGCTGGGAGAACCTGTTCATCCCTTATCGATATATCGGTCATGGACATATGCGCTTAAACAGAACAGATTAACCTTATTATCAGGAAAAGACAAGAATGATGGGAAATAACAGTTCGGTGGCAGATTGGCGTTCAACGATGAAAACCTGGTTGCACCCCCGGGTGATAACCATGCTCTTTCTTGGTTTCTCGGCTGGTATTCCGATTCTGTTGATCTTTTCTACCCTGTCCGCCTGGCTGCGTGAGGCCGGGGTCGAAAGAAGTGCGGTTACCTTTTTCAGCTGGGCCGCACTGGGCTACTCCTTTAAATTTATCTGGGCGCCATTGATAGACCGGTTGCCGCTTCCATGGTTGACCGCAAGGCTTGGAAGAAGGAGGGCCTGGATGATGGTCTCGCAGATGATGATTATCACAGCGATCTTATGGATGGGTTCTATCGATCCTGCCCGGGCTCACAGTGCTTTGAACATGATGGCGATGGCTGCGGTACTTCTCGGTTTTTCGTCTGCAACTCAGGATATCGTCATCGATGCCTACCGAATTGAAAGTGCCGGAGAAGAGCTTCAGGCGATGCTCTCGGCCACCTATATAGCGGGCTACCGTATCGCAATGATTGTAGCCAGTGCCGGTTGTCTGATACTTGCGGACTCTTTTGGCTCAACGAAAGGTGCGTATAACTACCAGGCATGGCAACTTGCCTATTATGCGGTGGCCTGTTGTATGCTGATTGGCATCGTGACAACATTTGTTATTGCCGAGCCTGAACGCGCAACGGTGCGGCTTGGCACCTATCGTGCGACGGAGTATGCTCGTTTTTTTCTTTTATTTATCTGTACTATTGCTGTTTTTATCCTCAGTTTTTTTTATGGCGGTACCATTACCGAAACAATGAAAGGGATCATCAGTGAGAACTGGCCGCTTTCTTCCGGGGTAATCGCTTTTCTCGTTGAATCTGTTCGGCTGCTGCTTGCTCTTCTTGCTGCTTTGGCTGCTGCCCGGCTGCTTGTCCTGATGAAACTGGTGGATCGGAAAATGGTTGATGAAACCTATATTGCTCCGGTCAGCGATTTTTTTGTCAGATACGGAATGAAGAGCGCCTTGTTGCTGCTTTTACTGGTTGGCTTTTACCGTATATCTGATATTGTCCTTGGGGTTATTTCAGTTGTCTTTTATGTCGATCTTGGTTTCAGCAAGACAGAAATCGCTGCAATTGTCCAGACGTTCGGTGTTGTCATGACCATTGCTGGTGGTTTTCTCGGGGGGATCCTGACGGTTCGTTACGGAGTTATAAAGATTTTGCTTGCCGGTGCGGTGCTGGCATCAGCGACCAATTTCCTTTTTATGATGCTTGCTGGAATGGAGCCGAATATCTATGTGCTCAAGCTGGTTATTGCTGCTGATAATCTGGCGGCAGGCATCGCGACGGCAGCGTTTGTCGCATTTTTATCCGGTTTGACCTCGGTTTCATTTACAGCGGTGCAATATGCCATTTTTTCCTCATTGATGACGCTTTTTCCCAAACTGATTGGCGGATATTCCGGAACCATTGTTGACAGCATTGGCTATCAATCGTTTTTTATGATGACAGCATTGATGGGGATCCCGGTTATCCTGCTTATCTGGTTTGTACGAAAAGTGAAATAATGGTATGGAAAGCCGCTTGAGTCAGGTTTTGTTGCCTGTGGTGAGTGCTTGTTTTGAGTTCTTTCTGCTTTCACGCCCCCTTCGGCTTCAGTTTTCCCGGCTGACGGTTTGTACCGGAAGCGGTTCAAGCTTGATTTCAACCCGGTTCCCGTCACCATTTTTCCTGACGATGGCCCCTCTTTTTTTGTCAATCACAATTCTTTTGTCTGATTGGCCCAGCGTGATGGTGAAGTAATCATACACGTTTTGTTCGCGCTCTTTTGCCAGTTCCGTCAGTGTTTTTGCGGTTACCGTGATTCTGGCAGGACGAATTGGTGTAAACGGCTCTATCTCGGTGAGCGGCAAATCAGTTTCATTGATCTGACCATTCGTTTGTGATTGCAATGATGCCCGTTTCTTTTGTTCCTCTTCGTTTTTTTGCTGCCATGCCTTGCGGCGTTTCAGGTTTTCTTCATCAACCCGTTTCTTTTCTTCAGCGATACCTTTTTCATAAAGGGCCCGCTTGTCTGTCGTTTCGTCAACGAGACCCGTCAAACGCAGCCTGACAAACGGGTAAGAGGCGAGAAATTCGCCGAACCTGTTGAGCCGTTCGCTTCCCTGACCCGTTATATCTGAAGATCCCGGTTGAAAGGAGATCGTTTGTTCCGCGACCAGATCACCGAACTGTTCAACGGCAATCAGCATTGGATTGATCGAGATCTTGACCAGGGATGTTGAAAAATGACGTAACAAATCGGTGAGGAGCGGTTTTCCTTCTTTTGTTGTTGCCGTTTGTGATGAAACAACGATATCTCCACTGCTGTTGGACAACATGGAAAGGGCGAGCGCAGATGGCGCTTCAGGGGAAGGGGGCGTCAGCCCGGTGATGGCGGTGGTTGCGTCAAGTGTTTGTTTGGTACTATTGTGTACAAAGAAGGTTTGAACCTTTGCGGAGCCCGAGCTCATATCTATCTTTCCCGTCTTGTTGCTTAATTGTTGTGAAAAAAGAGACAATGGCAGTTTTGGGGCATTGAAGGTAAATTCCGCTTCTGGAGGATCCTGCAACAATTTACCCGTACCGGTCATGGTGAACGGACTGCCTTCAATGCTGCCATTCAGTTTGAAACGGGAATCGTCTTTTACAATCGGATAAGATACGGTGTTCAGGCTGCCGTTTACATCGGTGATGCCGAGTGCCAGTGGTGGGGTCAACCGGTTATCCTGGTATGAGATTGATCCGTTGCTGAAATCAATTCGATTTATAGCCAATGAGAAACGGGCAAGTGATGAATCAGTATCATGACCATTGGTATCAGGTTCCGGCAGAAAAACATGACGGAAGAATACAGAAATAGGGTTGATCGGATTGGTAGTCGTTCCTCGTCTGGTCCAGGAGAATTCGGGCTGGTCCACGAGCAGGTATTCAACGGACAGTTTGTCACTGTTTTCTGACCAGAAGAAGGTGTCGAACCGTGCAGACGCCGCACGGAAAACAGGATTTTGGGTATCACCAATGACAATGTCTTCAGCCTCGATTTCACCGTTGAATTCCTTTTGTGGATAACGAAAGATACCTTTACCGCTGATAACGGCCTGACTGTCTGTCAGGATTGGTGTGTTGCTGAACCAGCTGAACACCTGTTGTGGTGTCAGTTTTGAAAAAGCGACTTGTGATCTTGTCTTGAACGGTGCTGTCAGCAGGGTTCCTTTGATCTTTATTTCATTACCGCCGACGACCTGTGCCGAGAAAACAAAATTTTCCTCCTTGATCTGTTTCTGTTCGAGCCTGTTTGCCTGAAGAACGACAGTATCGAATTTTATCAGGGGAGGCTTTTCGGGGCTCTGTCTGATCTGGATCGTGCCTGAATAATCGAGGCCATGAACGATGTGTTTGCCTGAACCAACGCCAAAGCTTTTGAGCAGGTATGGGACCTTGTCCCGGTAAACAGTGGCAAAACTGTTTTTCATATAGACATTACCGAGATCAGAGACACCATTGATAACACTTACCGGTTCACAGCGAAAATGCGGGACGTGTATCCATTCGTTGCCCTGATCGCTGAGATGCAGGTCTTTAATGGTGAGTTTTGCGCTTTTCAGCTCGTATGCAAACGGGTGCTTCTTTTGTCTGGACGGGTTGATACTGAGTAATCCATTAAGATCCGCTTCTCCCTTTATATCTTTGGTCTTTTCTGCGAGAAACGGAGCCACAATTGCGGCTGGCATATTGTTGATCTGCAGGTTGCCCGAAGGGCGGTTCTGTTTGTCAAACTGGCCCTGCCAGGTGAAGGAAGCCGAAGAGGTAAGATGTTCTCCGCTGAGTCTGAAGGTTGAATCCTGATCGTCGGGCAGTCTGGTATCATTACTGAAGTTCCTGACGCTCAACTGGAGTGAATGATAAATGCGCAGCGGTTTTTTCTGGTTCGGTTTTTTTATAATAACCGAACCACCGTCTGCAATCAGCAGCTTTGCTGTGATAGATGGGAAAAATTGATGCAGCGGATCTTCCGGTTGAGGACGTATGATGATCGGTGCCAGGGTTGACAGGGTTGTGCTGGCAAGGCTGCCAGCGTCAGTGATGGTTGGCTCCCGCATGAGAATATTCTGGATACGCAGGGCCTTGTTGAATGGTTCGTAGGAGCCGTCAAATTTTGCAGATGGTATATCAAGAGCAATTCTGCCGTCTTTTGATTCAACGGTCAGATCGGTGGTTGCCACCGTAAACTGTATTTCCAGTTTGTTACCTTTATTCTTGCCGGGAAGAAAGGATATCTGAAGTTTCCCGTTTGCCTTTCCTTTGGTGGCCTTAACCGGTGTCGAGACGGGAAGGTAGTCAAAATAGAGGGGAATGTCGATGTTGTCAAGATCACAGCTCAGCCGGGTCTGGTGTTCGTTTTTGTCATTACCGGCAATCGTTGTTTCACCGATCAGTGTTATCTGGCTGCCGTTAATTACTGCAGAGAATTGTGGCTGAATATAATTGTCGGTCTGGTATTGAAAATTTGACAGTGTTGGCAACGCCAGTTCAATATCTTCAAAAAGGTGTGTTTTGCCATTTTTCTTATCATCAAAAATGATCTGGGAGTCGGTGATCCTAATATTGTTCAGTGAAAAGAGGAACGGCAGTTCGGCAAAATCGATAATTTCCGAATGATTCTCTTTGTTTCTGGTATTGATCAGATAGGATATATTGTATCTTTTATCCTCACGTCTGACGATTTTCATATGGAGCTGGTTGATGTTCATGTTCGAACAGACAAGATCTCCCCGCAGCAATGGTAATAGATCAAGGTCCATATCTATTGAAGCTGTGCTCAGAAGTTCTTCAGGGAGCCGACCCGGTTCGTTGGTATAGACCATTGTTGATGGTACTGACAGTTTGAAGGTAAATGGATTAAACGCGGGTTTGGCAATGGAGACATCAACCAGCATGGTGTCAGCCAGATAGTCCGGAAGTCTGTTCATGATCAGATATGGGACGAGAAGATAACCACAGAGACAGTAGATACCAGTAAATAACAGGGTAAGGCAGAGGAGCCTGATGGTGATGCCGGTTGTTTTCTTTTGCCTGTTTCGCACCGCCTTTTTGGGTGGAACAGCTTTCTTCCCGGGTGTGCGAGACGGTGCGGTCTTTTTCTTCGGCGGCGCTTTTTTTTGGTGGTCGTTATCTATTGATATTGACCCAAAGAGGTCGGAAGGGTTATCTGACATAGCAAGTGATCGATGCGGCAATGATTGTTGATTCGTTTCTGGACCAGTCAGACCCCGGTATGAGCAGGGCCCTTACGTGTTACCAAGACAGATATGCCTTGCAATCTACTATTTTTCAAGTAGAAACATCGTTTTTTCTGAAATGAATACGCTGAGCCCGAAGATGATATGATGAAAATAATGGCCATTGATCAAATTATTTTCTGGCGATCCCTTTTCAATCCCGGTTCTTCCTGATATACCTAGACGCATGGTCTGGTCCTGAAATTTGTAAATAGAACCGGAATAGTGCGTTTCTGCCAGAGTTCATGAAAAAGGATGGCCGTATGATATGACCGGGAACGAAGCAGGGGCGGAGCGTGAAAAAATATACCGGTAATCGCCTGTGAAGCAGAATACGGATTGAAAGATAATGGTGTTTTGTTCTGTACTGGTTGAATCAGTGGGATTTGAGAAAACGTGCTTGCTAATGAAAAGATCATATATGCACTGATAGTCACCGTCAGTTTTCTTTTAGCTGGTACGTTTGGTTATGTGCTCATTGAACATTTTTCAGTGCTCGAGGCGTTATATATGACGGTTATAACCATTTCCACGGTTGGTTATGGTGAAATACGGGAATTGTCGGGTCCTGGTCGTATCTTTACGATGTTCTTAATTGTTTTCGGGCTCGGAAGTATCGCCTTCCTGGCCCATTCGTTTACTGAGGCTATTATCGAACGGGTGACAAGTCAGAATCTGGGGAGAAAACAGATGCTCAAGAAAGTCCGACAGTTGTCCAGACATCATATTATCTGCGGTTTTGGCAGGGTAGGGCAATCTGCCGCGGAACGTCTTCATGCGAAAGGTGTTGATTTTGTGGTTGTTGAAGCTGATGAAGAGCAGATTAAGATCATTCGGGATCTTGGTTATAATTACATTGAGGGGGACGCAACCAGAGAGCAGATCCTGCTTGATGCGGGGATTAAAAAAGGGGTGTCGTTACTGGCACTGCTTGATGAAGATCCCGATAACCTTTTTGTCGTTTTGACCGCACGGGAATTAAATCCGACCCTGCAGATTATTGCCAGAACGGAGGTCGCCTCATCGGAATCGAGAATGCTCAAAGCCGGTGCTGATTCTGTCCTTTCGATCTATGCCTCTGCCGGAAGACGGGTTGCGGACAAGATAACTGAAATGGCCGATGGGCCGGTTTCCGAGGCCTATGAAAACCGGTGGAAGATCGAACAGATCTGGATTACGGTGACCGAGGGGTCAGGGCTTGCAGATCATGTGGTCGAAACTGCCGATACCTTTCTTGGAGCAAAAATCATCGGTATCAGAAGGGATGATGTGGATATGCTGGCACCTGATGGAAAGGAACAGCTTTGTCTTGGTGATGAACTGCTCATTGAAGGGAAACGCAGGGACCAGGGAGATACCATCCGGGAATTACCGGATGAAGGAAAGAAAATTGTGCTTGTTGACGATAATCCGGTGATCAGGGGGTTATATACCCGTCTGTTTCAAAAGGCCGGTTTTCGTATTTTCACTGCGGCTGATGGACAGAACGGTTTTGATTTGATTGTAAAGGAAAGACCGGATGCAGCGGTTATTGATTGTCATCTCCCGGATATCAGTGGTCTTGAACTATGCAGAAAAGTACAGTCTGAAGATGAGTTGGCCTCAGTCAAGCTGTTCATGTTTACCGGAGACGATGAAGAGCAGACCAGAGCTGAAGCGCTTGCCGTCGGAGTCGATACCGTTGTTCTGAAAAGCCCCGATGCCAGGGAGATCATTTGCACGGTCAGTCAGGGGCTTGACAAAAAATGACAGCTATTTGCATATGAGCGAAAAAATAGATTGGTAAATTGCCGTTATTACAGGTATATTAGTTTCGTTTCAGAGGTGTTTGCGTGATTCGATCGGGGAGTGTGTCTTTTTGACAGGAAAACAATGTACTCAATAGTCTGATATGCTGGAAATTGTGGGTTTGATAAGATGGCAGGATATCGTTGATATTCTGGTTGTTGCCTTTATCGTCTATCAGTTAATATCCATTATTCGCGGTACCCGTTCGGTCCAGATGGTGCTCGGTCTCGGAGTGTTGGTTGGTATCTATTTTATGGCCAGTCTCTTCGATCTCGCAACATTGCTCTGGTTGATGCAGACCTTCCTCAGCTCTTTGTTTCTTATTGTTATTATTGTTTTTCAGGATGATATCAGACGGGCACTGACTCAGGTGGGCAAATCACCATTTCAGCGTTCGACGATGATGATGGACAAGGAGCTCGACGAGATTATCCGGACCGTTTTTTATCTCTCCAAACGGAGAATTGGAGCGTTGATTGTCATTGAACGGGAGACCGGACTCAGGGATTATGTTGAATCCGGGTTTACCATCGATTCGGTCTTGAGCAAGGAATTGCTGATATCAATTTTTATGCCGGTCTCGCCACTGCACGACGGTGGTGTTATCCTCAACAAGGGCAGAATTCAGACGGCTGGAGCGATCCTGCCGTTGACCCAGAATCCGTATATCGATAAACGGTACGGCACGCGCCATCGGGCTGCCATTGGACTTTCCGAAGAGACCGACGCGGTGATTCTGGTCGTTTCCGAGGAAACCCAGGGAATTTCAATTGTCCAGCACGGTGCGATGACCGCGGTAAATGACGAGATTTCTCTTAATAACGGCTTACGGGCTATTTTTATTGCCAACAAAGAAATAACAACAGCTCATACCTGGAAGAACTGGTTCAATAGACAATGAAACCGTTTAGTCCGACATATTGGCGTCATTTTTTGGCGCGGGAATGGTTCCCGATGCTGATCTCTCTGGTTCTTGCTGCTGTCTTGTGGATTTCTGTCGGTGGTGAGCAGCGGGTAGATAAAAATGTGATGATGCCGGTTGAGGTCATCAATCTGCCGAGACATCTGATTATATCGAACCAGTTCAAAAAAGAGATTGAGGTTGTCGTCAATGGACCGCGGTCGATGATTCTTGAGATAGACAAGAAAAAGATAACAAGACAGATCGATCTGTCAAAGGCAACTCCGGGCACGAAGGTGATAACCAACGATGTCGATTCAATTCCGGTACCCAGAGGCGTGACTGTGCTCAGAGTGCAGCCATCTTCCATTATTCTATCGCTCGATAAACTGATACAGAAGAAGTTCAAGATCGACCCGGTAACCAGTGGTACTCCGGCTCCCGGTTATATCCTGGAAAAACTGCGTATGGATCCGGAAGAAATTACGATTACCGGACCCGAGACCGTTTTATCACCGTATGAGGTGCTGCGAACTGAGGTGATCAATATTCATGGTTTGCAAGAGTCGGTACAGCAGCAGGTGCCGCTTGACCTCGAACCGGCGATTGTCGATCTGATTGGCGGTACGACGGTTACCGCCGATATTACCATCGCTTTTAAGATGGTGCAGAAGGAGTTGAGAATACGCGTGGTTCCGGTTTTTGTCAATGGAACGCAGAAATTGAGTCATGTCACGGTGTATGCGAATGTACCCAAAAAACTTGTCGACAGTAAAATAGCGGTTGAAAACTATCTGGAAGCGCAAATTGAGGAAGACTGGGAACAGGGATTTGGTATTGTCAAGGTGAACCAGGTGCGGGATTTGCTGATGCCGATCGAGATATTAAGGGTTGAGCCGGCCCTGGTCGAGATCAGTGAGCAGAAGGAACGTCCCCGCATTCCGGAAAGAGAGGACCTCGGAGAAACGGAAGACAGCACAAGGAAGACAGGGGATTTGTGAGAAAACTATTTGGAACAGACGGGATAAGAGGAGAAGCCAATACCCATCCGATGACCACGGAGATCGCAATGCAGGTCGGACGGGCCGTTGCCTTTATTGTCAGGGATCATGTCCGTGGTCACGGCATTGTTATCGGTAAGGATACACGGTTATCGTGCTATATGCTGGAAAATGCCCTTGCTGCCGGTATCTGTTCGATGGGGGTGAACGTGATGCTGGTTGGTCCGTTACCAACACCCGGAATATCCTTTATTACCCGGTCCATGCGTGCTGATGCCGGGGTGGTGATCTCTGCGTCCCATAATCCGTTTCAAGACAATGGTATCAAGATCTTTGCAAATGATGGATTCAAGCTTCCGGATGAGGTGGAAGAGGAGATAGAAAATCTGATTTTTTCCCAGAAAATGGAGGCGCTCAGACCGGTGGCGGAAGAGGTTGGTAAAGCGCGCCGTATCGAGGACGCAAAAGGGCGCTATATTGTCTTTTTGAAAAACACCTTTCCGGAAACGTTTACCCTTGAAGATTTTCATGTTGTGCTCGATTGTGCAAATGGTGCTACCTATGGAGTTGCCCCCGCGGTCTTCGAGGAGCTTGGAGCCAGGGTAACTGCCTTGTCAAAAGATCCGGATGGTACCAATATTAATCGTCGTTGTGGAGCGCTTTATCCGGAAGTGATGGCGGAAACGGTACGGGAGTGTGGTGCGGATATCGGCCTGGCCTTTGACGGGGATGGTGACCGGCTTATCGTTTGTGATGAACATGGCCAGATTGTCGATGGTGACCATATTATGGCGATTTGTACCAGGGCATTATTGAAACAACAAAAATTGAAGAAGAAAACCCTGGTAACCACGGTTATGTCCAATATGGGACTCGAAGTTGCGGTTGAGCAGATGGGTGCCAGAATGGTCAGAACCGTGGTTGGTGATCGCTACGTTGTTGATTGTATGCGTAGAAACGGCTACTCCTTTGGTGGTGAGCAGTCTGGTCATCTTGTTTTTCTTGACTATATGACCACGGGAGATGGTATCCTCGCGAGTTTACAGCTTCTGTCCGTGATGAAACAGCAGCAGCAACCGTTGTCTGCGCTTGCAAAAGTGATGGAGAGCTTCCCGCAGGTTTTGAAAAATGTGAGAACTGCCACCAGAATAAAAGTGGAGGAGATTCCGCATTTTACCAGTACACTCAAAAAAATTGAGGAAAAACTGAACGGAACCGGGAGAGTTCTTGTCCGGCCGTCTGGTACCGAGCCGTTGATTCGGGTGATGGTCGAAGGAGAGGATGAAAAGCTGATCGATGAAATGGCGGATGAATTATGTGAGCTGGTCAGCAGTGCAGACAGGGCGTGAACGAAGAAAAAACAGGTAGGTACCGTGAAACAGAACATCGCAGTCGTAGGAACGGGATACTGGGGTAAGAATCTTGTACGCAATTTCCACGATATTGGTGCGCTTAAAACAATATGTGACAGTGATCCCGATCAGCTGCGGAGGTTTCTTGAAATGTATCAAGGCCTTAAGACAGCAGGTTCGTTTACTGAGGTCATTCATGACCGGGAGATTGAAGGGATCGTCATTGCCACTCCGGCTGAGACACACTTCCATTTTGCCCGTGAGGCCTTATTGGCGGGTAAAGACGTTTATGTTGAAAAACCGCTTTGTCTTTCTGAATCTGATGGGGCTGAGCTAAATGAACTGGCAGAAGAAAAGAACAGAATCCTGATGACCGGCCATTTACTCTGGTATCATCCAGCGGTAATCAAGCTGAAGGAAATGGTGCAAAATGGTGACCTCGGCAGAATTCAATATATCTATTCCAACAGACTCAATCTTGGAAAGTTACGGCGGGAAGAAAATGTTCTGTGGTCGTTTGCGCCGCATGATATTTCCGTGATTATTGGTCTTCTTGATGAAATGCCAGCAACTGTCCAGGCTCAGGGCGGCAATTATCTGCACCAGCAGATAGCGGATACAACGGTGACGACACTGGATTTTCCCAGTGGAGCCAAAGCGCATATTTTTGTGTCCTGGTTACATCCCTTCAAGGAACAGAAACTGGTGGTCATTGGAGACCGGCAGATGATTGTTTTTGATGATACGGCACCATGGGAACGGAAATTGACCTTGTATCATCATTCAGTTCATTGGAGCGGAAACGTTCCAGTCGCCGATAAAGCCGAAGGTGAGCCGGTCTTGCTGGAAGAAGGGGAGCCGCTCAGAAATGAATGCGATCATTTTTTGAGCTGTATTGAAACCAGAAAACAGCCTGGAACTGATGGAAGAGAAGGGTTACGGGTGTTGCGTGTGCTCAATAGTTGTCAGGAAGCACTCGAGGCCAGATGCAGGATTACGGTTGCAAAGAGAAGGCCGATTGATGATCAAAAGAGATATTATGCTCATGAAACCGTTGTTATCGATAAAGAAGTACGTATTGGTGATAAGACAAAAATATGGCACTTCAGCCATCTTTTGTCAGGCTGCCGTATTGGCAGGAATTGTTCTGTCGGGCAAAATGTTGTCATTGGCAATAACGTGATCATTGGTGATCATTGTAAAATTCAGAATAATGTCTCGGTATATGAGGGTGTCGAGCTTGAAGATCATGTCTTCTGCGGTCCCAGTATGGTTTTTACCAATGTCTTTAATCCCCGCTGTGAATTTCCAAGAAAGGACGAGTATAAAAAGACAGTAGTGAAAAAGGGGGCAACCATTGGTGCAAATGCTACTATTGTCTGCGGTGTAACGCTCGGAGAATATTCGTTTATCGGTGCCGGTGCGGTAATTCTGGCAGATGTAAAACCATTTGCACTGGTCGTTGGTAATCCTGCCTATCAGGCTGGATGGATGAGCAGGTTCGGTAAACGGCTGGATCTCCCGGTTGACGGTAATGGTGAGACCATATGTCCGACGACGGGAGATAGATACCTTATGGTTGATGGTAACGTGCACATTGCTGAAAAGAAGTAACGTTCATAAAAGCGGAGCAGGGAAATGTATAAAGGCAAAACCGTTTGTGTCACCGTCCCGGCATACAACGAAGAAACACAGATCGGAATGGTTATTGAAACGATGCCTGCGTATGTGGACTGGATCGTGATTGTTGACGATTGTAGTTGCGATAATACCATTCAGGTCGTTTCATCATATCAGGAAAATAATGATAAAATTGTTTTGCAGACCCATCGGAAAAATCAGGGTGTTGGCGGTGCGATTGCTACCGGGTACCGGTGGGCCAGAGATAATCGTATAGATGTGACCGCCGTTATGGCGGGCGATGGTCAGATGGATCCTGATGACCTTGAAAATATCATTTTGCCTGTTGTTGAAGGGCGTGCCGAATACTCCAAAGGGAACCGGTTGTTTTTTGGCGATGCCTGGCATATGATCCCCCATTATCGCTATATCGGTAATTCTTTCCTGTCGTTGTTTACCAAGATAGCCTCCGGTTACTGGCACATTGCAGATTCGCAAAGCGGTTATACCGCGATTTCTCTGCTTGCTCTCAAACGGATAAATATCGATCGTATCTATACCTATTATGGCATGCCAAATGATCTGCTCATCAAGCTGAACGAATTAAACTTTAAAGTCAGCGATGTTCATATCAAGCCGGTATACCATGTGGGGGAGAAGTCGGGAATCAGGTTGCACAAGGTCATACCCAGAATATCCTGGCTGTTGTTCAAAGGATTTTGGGGACGTTTGGTGAATAAATACATTATCAAGGATTTTCATCCACTCGTCTTCTTCTATTTCATGTCTTTCCTGCTCATTACAGGAAGTGTGCCGCTTGCCTTGAGACTGGTAATCATATGGGGGACTACCGGTAATATACCTGATATGAATGCGATGGCCCTGATATTCACGTTGATTAGCGGTTTTCAAACACTTTTTTTTGGAATGTGGTTTGATATGGAGTATAATAAAGGGCTAAAGGGCTGAACAAACGTGTCACGGTTGGTGGCATTTTTTTTGCGTATCGCTTGTAAATGAAAAAGAAGGTTCTTGTCTTTACTTCCAGTTTCCCGCGGTGGGACGGAGATTCCAGTGGCCATTTTGTCCGTAACCTCTCAGAGCGACTCGGAGATCGATTTGATGTAACCGTTCTGGCTCCGCATTTCCCCGGAAGCAGGAAGAAACAGGTGTTTTCAAATATAACCGTATACCGCTACAGATATTTCCCCTTCGAAAAAGCTGAGATTCTGGCCGGGGAGAACGGCATTCTGCCTTCGCTCAAGACGAATCGGTTCCTGATACTGCTTGTTCCCTTCTTTCTTGTTGCCGGTTTTTTTCACCTGCTCCTGGCAGCCAGAAAAAACAAACCGGATATCATTCATGCTCACTGGCTGTTTCCTCAGGGGGCCCAGGCTGCACTGGTCAAGAAGCTGACCGGGGTACCCTATATTGTTACGGTTCACGGGAGTGATGTCTTTGGACTGAGCACCGGTATCTGGAAGTGGATAAACAAGTTCACTGTGGATAACGCAAAAAGAGTGATAGTGGTCAGTAATGCGTTGGCACAGAGAGTAGTCGAACAATATGATCCCACCAGGGAACCGCTTGTCTGTCCGATGGGAGTGGATGCAAAACTGTTCTGGTCGAATCATCTGGAAAAAAAGAAGCCGGAAAACCTGTTGTTCGTCGGCAGACTGTCCGAAGTAAAAGGTGTTGCCTATTTGTTGCAGGCGATGCCTGCTATCATCAAGGAGAATCCGGGTGTTCAGCTGACCATTGTTGGTGGTGGCGAGCTTGAACCTGCTCTCAGAAAGCTGGCTGATCAATTGGATATTACAAATTATGTCCATTTTACCGGGAAAATGGAAAACGCCCAGGTAGCGGAACGGTACCGGAATGCAGGTATCTTTATCGGTCCCTCGATTGAAGCTGAAGGAGGGGATACCGAAGGGTTTGGCTTGACCTTTGTAGAAGCCGCTTTTTCCGGATGCCTGATTATTGCAACAGATGTTGGTGGTATTTCAGATATTGTCCGGAATAAAAAGACAGGGATTGTAATACCCCAGAAAAACAGGCGTTCTATCGAAGAAGCGGTGAATACGGCGATTGCTTCCTGGCAGGAGCATATGCCGCTTTTGTACCGGGCAAAAGCATATTGTTATGAACGGTATGATTGGGAAATAATCGGCAGGAACTATATTGAGCAGTTTGAAAAATCATTTGAGACCGGACACATGCAAATGAGATAAGCTTGAGAATAGGCTGGAGAACCAGTTTCCCCGTGTTCCTGAAGTTTCCGGGATTTGAGTGTATAAGCGATTTTAGAAACCGGCTGGCTTGCCTGAGGGACGGATAAAAAAAGCCTTTGTCCCTCGTTGTTTTCCAAGACATTGTCCCGAAAGAACGATCGATTCCATCTCCTTGGTTATGGTAACACTATTATGTCCTTTTCTTTTCTTTTCCTGTGTTTTTGTGCCTGGCGGTGAAAAACGGAGATCCTGAGCGTTTGTCCTGCATTTTTTTTATGATTTTGGGTAGGGAGTCGGCAAGTTCCGTTGCATTGAAACCCTGACCGTATTTCTTGTAGAGATGATCACCGGCCATTCCATGCAGATAAACAGCTGCTCCCGAGGCAAGGTCGGCTGGCAGCCCCTGGCATATCAGGGAACCGATAATACCTGCCAGAACATCCCCCATACCACCGGTTGCCATTCCCGGATTGCCGGATGTGTTAATCATAACCTGGGTATTGTTTATAATAACAAGGGTTCCCGCACCTTTTAATATAATAATCAACTCCTGTTCATCAGTGTTATACCTGGAATAGCATAATCGGGCAGCTGCCAGCCGATTATCCAGGATTTCCTTTATATCCATATTGATCAGCCGGGACATCTCACCGGGGTGAGGCGTGAGGATGCGTGGACCGGCAGGTGATTTCAGCATGGTATTGTTTTGAGCGAGGATCGTGAGGGCATCCGCGTCAATAATCATGGGTTGTTTGACATGGTGATACAGATACAGGACCAGTTCAACTGTGCGCAAATCATTACCGATTCCCGGTCCGAGAACTACCGCTGATTTACCTTCTGTCTGCTGCATGATCGTAGGGAGATCTGAGGCGTTAAGCAGTGATGCAGAGGTTGGTAATGGAACCGTCATTGCTTCGGTCAGCACGGTTTCAAAAATGGTATTGAGATTGTATGGGACGCAGAGACTGACCAGACCACAACCACTTCTCAACGCACCTTTTGCGGCCAGGATGGCTGCTCCGGTTTTACCGGTTGAACCGGCGAGAATGAGAAGATGTCCGTATGTTCCCTTGTGGGAATTATTTTTTCTGACTAATCCTTGCAGCCAGTGTGATGCATTTTCGCAGGTGAGCATTGAGGTGGCGATGTTTGCTTTTTGCACAACTTCAGGGGGGATACCGATATCGATAATGGTGAGATTGCCGGTATATGCCGAACTGCCTTGCATAACCTGGCCGGATTTGGCGCATCCATATGTGGCTGTCATCGTTGCCTTGACGCACTTACCCAGGATTTTTCCACTGTTTGAGTCCAGACCGGAAGGTGTGTCGACACTGATAATTGGAATATTTCGTGAAAAATCCTTGTTGTTGATCAAATCGATGGTGTCGGCAAAATGACCGGAGATTTCGCGATCAAGACCGGTTCCAAAAACGGCATCAATGAAGGCGCAGCATGGTTTGCCTCTGGACTCTATCTGTTTGAAAAGAACCGGTATGGTCTTGACTCTTGTCGGTGTGTCTATAATATGATAAGGGAGTTTGAGTTCCTTGACAATACTCATATTGGTGGCAGCATCCCCATCGAGATCATCGGGGTTTACCAGAAAAAAGAAGATAGGTTCACACCCTTTTTGGTGCAGGTGTCTTCCGATAACGAGTCCATCTCCACCATTATTTCCAGGACCGACAAAAATAAGAGCAAAACTTCCGGAAAGGCAGCCGAATTCTTTTTCTATCAGGTGTACGGTGCCAGAACCGGCATTTTCCATTAAAACGATTCCTGGTATACCGAATTTCTCGATTGCACATCGTTCTATTGCCTTCATTTCTTCAGGTCCGGGAAGTTTCATGATTGGCTCCTCTTATGTTTTGATCGTCTGGCTGTTTGTGCTGGTTACCGGCTTTTTTCTCCATCAGTTCGCGGCAGAAGCGACACGGTTCAAAACCGGACTGAATGGCTATAGCTACATTTTTAAATTCAATTGAACAATTTTTACAATAATAATGCTCACATTCATAAAAATGAAAGACGCGACTCCTCACATTTCCCCGCAGTTTTTCTGGTTTTCGGGAGGTGGTGACGATGCCTTCTTCTTTTCTCTGGTTGGCTTTTGTCTTTTGTGCGGGTGAGGAAAACAGAGAGAAACAACGCTTAGACATATTTTTCATGAATTCAATGCCCTGGTCGAGCATGGTATTGATGGTGTCAGGCAGTAATTGTTTTTCGTCGGCTACTCTTCTGAGTAAAATAAGGGCAATGATAAAAAATATGATATTGGGTGTCCACATGGTTGCTGCGATATTGATATCACTCTGCGATATTGAAAAGTCCCGGGCCATTGTGAAACAAATATAGTAGATAATATAGAGAGCCAGACCAAGAGGTATACCGATCGCCCGTTTCCCGGGACCCGCCTGCAATCCCAGGGGGAGTCCGATCAACGAGAGGATAAAGCAACCTACCGGCAGGACGAGTCTTTTATGATACTCGGTCAGTCGATCTCTTCCAAGGGCGTTTTCAGCGTTTTTTATTGCATCTTCCTTCAATTCGCTCATCGTCATTGTTCGTCGTGTCTTTGAACGAGGGTCTTTTCCTGCTGGATAAAGAGGAATAGTAATGACATATTGTTTAAACCGGATGGTTTGTGAGTTGTTTCCTTCCGGTATATGAAGACTGCCATCTTTCAGGGTCAGGGTAACGATCATCTGGTCGAGGTCGTTTCTCATTTGACCATATCGGGCCATGGTTATTGCCGGGATTTCCCGGTCACGCATGTCAGATACCCAGACTTCATGCCATATCCCCGTTTCCCTGTCTATTTCGTTGATATGGATGACAAGGTCACCGAGTGCCTCAGTAAATACCCGTTCTTTTATTCCTTTATCGATTTTCTCTTTGGCCAGTTGGTGCATCATCTGCCGCATCGAGATATTGCAGGTCGGGAGTAATTTTACCGAGAAGAAACCGGTAAGCAGTGAGACAAAAATGGCAATAACAACAACAGGAGGTACGGTATGGAGAATACCGATACCACTGGCCTTGAAGGCAAGAATTTCCGTATCGTTTGCCAGTCTCGAAAAACCGATGATGATCCCCAGCATCGACACTATCGGTATTGAATAGAGGAACATGTTCGGTAAAAGATAGGAAAAGAGCCTGATAAAATCGGCAAAGCCGATATGTAACTCCAGGACGGTATTAAGAAAGGGAATAAGGCGAACAAGAAAAAAAACTCCGTTTATAACTATAAATGCGGCAAAAAGGGGAGCGAGCATCTCGGTTGCCAGATAATTGTAAAAAAGAAGCGGTATTTTTCTTTTTCGTTTTTGAGCTGCCTGCATTTCATTCATCTGTAATTTTTGTTGTACAGCCAGTAACGTTTATTGAAACCGGGATTCGGTGAGCGGTTCTTCCAGCGTTACATCGATCCAGTGTTGATCCCACCATTCTCGCGGATTGACAAAAATGCCATTTACCAGGACGGAAAAGTGAAGGTGATCTCCACCAGCCATTCCGCTTGTCCCGGTGCGGCCAATAACAATACCCTTCTCAATGGTATCTTCAACCGAGACATTTATCTGACTGAGATGGGAGTAGAGACTGAAAAGCCCCTGGCCGTGGTCAAGCATCACCAGATTGCCATAAATACCAAGATAATCAGCAAAGACCACCACTCCCTTTGCCGATGCCTTGACATCTGCATTTTGGGTAGACGCAATGTCGATACCGAGATGGACCTGTTTGTCAATGGGGCGTGAATGATAAAAATAGGTGCGGTGATCGGCGAACCCGGCCTGGACACTTCCCGCCATTCTCGAAAACCTGCCGCTCCATAAACGTTCGGGATGTGAAGTGGCGCAAAGGCCTTTGATACGCTCATTGTTTTTCCTTCTTATTTCGTTGTTGGTGAAGAGGTATTTGCTGATATTGTCTTCTCCCTTTATTTCAGGTTGGAATTGTTCAATTTCCGGTATTTTTTTGTTGAGAAAGGAATCGCTGACAATAATACGATCATTCTTGAATTTTTTTGCTGTCAGGGTTGTTGCGAAAGGAACAGTCTTTTTGTTGCCGGCCTGATCCTCTGCAATGACGACGCTTTGCTTGAATGTTTTTGTATCATACGGAAGACCGAAAAAGGCGATAAAAACATCATCCCTGCCATCTCCAGCCGGAAAGCCCTGATTGAACTGACCATTGACTAGGAGCCCGTTTTTGCTGGAAGGGTCACTCAGACGATAGATCACAATTCCGCTGCCACCCGGATTGATATATCGCTCACTGTGGATGATATTAATCTTGGGCGCGGTTGTGTCGATGGTCAGTTCTTTGGTGAGCGTATGCCTGTTTCCCGATAGAATATTTTTGGCTGAGAAGTCCGTCGCGGTGATTTCAAGGATGGCAGGGCCGTCCTTGAAATCTGATTTTTCAGGGGAAAAAGGGATTCTTTGTTCAAGTACCGGTTCACCGATCATACCGGTATAGCCCTTTCTGGAAAACTGTTTATGATACAGTTCAACAGATTTTTCCCCCTGGGTAATCGTAACCAGCACAGATCTCAGCCCGCTTTCTTTGTCCTCGGCACGAAAAGAGACAACGGCTTTGGAACCGATATAATCCTGTGGTTCCGAAAGGGTGAGTGAGGGGCCCGTGTTTTCAAAAAAGAGCAGGTACGTCGATACACCACCAATAACTGATAGCATCAGGAGGAAGATGAAGAAAGATGTCTTTCCGCGTTTTCTTTGTTTTTTCTGAAAGGTACTCATGATATGCTGCCTCTCGTCGATAATTATTATTTCTGCCAGATTATTTCATATTTTTCGATATGCAGTTCTTTGGCAGGGGCAATGACAAATCGTTTGCAGGTCTCTTTTTCCAGTCGTTTTATTGTTGGTTCTTCTTCCTTGCAGAGGATGTCTGCGATGCGTGGATGTACCCTCAGGGTAACCGTAGAACCTTTTGATTTTACAGAATTTCTGCTGATTTTTCTGAAAATTTCGTAGCAGATTGTTCGCCGGGACTTGAGTACCCCTTCACCGGAACAATAGTGGCACGGTTCACACATCATCTGGTTGAGATTTTCACTATTACGTTTTCTGGTCATCTGAACAAGACCAAACTCTGAAAGCTTGAGGATATTGATTCTGCTTTTATCCTTTTTCAGGTTTTCTTTGAAGTATGAATAGAGCTCGTCCCGATGAGATTCGTTTTCCATATCAATGAAATCAATGATGATGATGCCGCCGATGTTTCTTAACCGCAACTGGTAGGCGATTTCTTTTGCCGCCTCCATATTGGTTTTGAAAATGGTCTCGTTGAGATCATTTTTACCAACAAAACGCCCGGTATTCACATCGATAACCGTCAAGGCTTCCGTGTTTTCCACGATGATATAGCCGCCGGAACGGAGCCAGACTTTTTTCTCTATGGCCTTGCCAATCTCAACATCAACTCCGTATGCTTCAAAGAGAGGCAGTTCTCCACGATAAAGGGATATCTTGTTCTTGAGTTGTGGCGCAAAGGTATTGGCAAATTGTACGAGCTTCTCGTAGGTGTCCTGATTATCAATAACCAGGTAATCAACATCGCTGGTGAACAGGTCTCGCACGGAGCGCAGGGTAATATCAAGATCTTCATGGATGAGGGATGGAACCGTGCCTCCTGCAGCCCTTTCCCTGATTTCATCCCAGAGGATCATCAGGAATTCCATATCTGCTTCAATATCTTCTCTGGTGGCATGTTCAGCAACGGTCCTGACGATAAATCCTTTATTCTGGGGGCGTAACTCTTCCACCATTGATTTGAGAGCGTTTCTGACGTCCTCATCCTCAATTTTTCTGGAAATACCGATATAGTCTGTCTGGGGAACAAGGACGAGATTTCTTCCGGGAAGCGTTATTTGACAGGTGAGTCGGGCTCCCTTGGTACCGATTGGTTCCTTGCTGATCTGTACCAGGATTTCCTGTTCTTCTGTAAGAAGTGCCTCTATATGCAGGCCCTGAGAAGTCTGGTCTTTTTCATCAATTGAGACCTCGGAATGCAGCGTATTGTCTTGATTCGTTTTTAAGGGGGATGGCTTCGCCGGTCGTGGCTCGGGGATGATAACGTCATCAACATAAAGAAAACCGGTTCGCTCAAGACCAATATCAATAAACGCGGCCTGCATACCGGGTAATACACGGACGACCCGTCCGCGATAGATATTACCCATCAACCCTTTTTCCGTGGAACGCTGGAGATGGAACTCGGTCAGATAGCCACTTTCAACAAGGGCGATTCTTGTCTCGTAGCTTCTCGAATTTATGAGTATTTCAGTTGTCATCAAGTGCCTTTGTCAGCAATAGGTAATAACTGGGGCTCGTTGATATTCGTTGAGTGCGCCATTACTGAAATTAAGAAAATATAACACTTGTATACCAAGAGGGCTCTCCTGAGGATGTGAATCATTGATAGCTGCACAGACAATGGTGACAGGCAATACTGTTTTTTATATATCGGTGAAGCGGAATCCGAAAATCAAGACCGTTTCCGGCACTTCCGTCACGCGTGTTTTTGCCCAGGTATATCGCTCATTTTCTGTGTTTTTTTATGTCGTTTATCCCTCAAGAAAACGGGAGCCATTATTATGGCCCGGCCGTAATTACCGGTCAGCCGTCATCAAAGAGAGCAGCCAGCGCTCTCTTTGATCGCTGCTCTTTAATAACGATAAGACAGCAATGATGTAAATTTTCTATTATACTGTATCCTTGCCAGTAATTGCTATATTCCTTTTGGGAGAAGAACAAAAAAGAGAGAGAAAATGACAAAAAAGATAATTTCCGTCATTATTCCCACCTATAATCGAGATGCTTTGATTGGAAGAGCGGTCATGTCTGTATTGAAACAGACACTCGAACCGGCTGAAATTATCATTGTTGACGATGGATCAACCGATAACACCGAAGCCGTTGTCAGTGAATTTCTGAAAAGATCTCATATCAGGATTCGCTATCTGGTACAGGAAAACAAAGGTCCTTCCGCCGCCAGAAATACCGGTATCGCCAATGCCGAAGGAACCGTTCTGGCCTTTCTTGACTCTGATGATCACTGGACAAAGGACAAACTGGCCATTCAATATGACGCGGTCAGGAATAATAGAGGGTATCAGGTGTTTCATACTGAGGAGAGATGGCTGAGGAGAGGAGTTCATCTCAATCAGAAAAAAAGACATCAGCCGCCTCATGGTCATATATTCAGGAATTGTCTGGAATTATGTTGTGTCGGTATGTCTACCGTAATGATACGAAAAGAGATATTTGATCGGTATGGACTTTTTGATGAACGGTTCAGATGTTGTGAAGACTATGATTATTGGCTCAGGCTTTCGGTTAACGAAAAATTTTATCTTGTTGCCAGAAAATTGACGATCAAGGAGGGGGGCAGGGAAGATCAGGTTTCATATCAGTACCGGGTCGGTATGGATCGGTTCAGAATCAGATCCATTGCCTCTGTGTTGAAGCATTTCACTTTACAGGAAGATGACAAGGCTCGGGCAATTGAAGTGTTGAAAAAAAAATGCAGGATTTACGGTGAGGGCTGTATCCGGCACGGAAAAAAGGATGACGGCCTGCGTATATTGAAACTGGCTGAATCAATAGAAGCCGATCTCGGGTTGTGAAGATGGCTCCGTGAACAAGTCTGAATGGTTCTTTTTTGTTTTTACATGGCGTGAGGGCTTTTTACAATCGATACGAGAATTGAATGCAAAAACAGACGGGAATTTGCTATAGTTATGAATCTCTCTACAGATGTTCAGAATGTTTGTTTGTATGGTGGCTCTCATTTTATTTTCTCAAAGAGGACTATTGCTTTACGTTAAAATTCTGGTAAGGTTCAGATAAAGCGATTGTTTTTATAGGTGAGATCTTTCTTCTAAACGGTTTTGTAAAGGATACGTGTGCTGATATGAATGATTTTTTTGCAAAAATAAGTGCTTTTGTTGAGTCGACCAAACTGCTTGAACAGATAAAGGAAGTTGATTATGTCGGTCTGTTCTCAAACCCCTGGTTTCTCGTGCCTTTTATCGCTCTTGTCCTTTACCTGCTCTATAAGCAGAATTGGCGGGATTTGGTTTTTATTGTTCTTTTTGTTGGAATCTGGTGGGTAAGCGGTACCCAGTACATGAAGACACTGGTTGTTGGAGAGGAACTGCAAGTGAAAAAGGTGCTCCCTGTTATGTTTGGTGGGGCAGGGATTCTTGGTTTAGTCATTTACCTGTTATTTGGCAGGTCGGATTAAATGCTTCTTTGAGAGGGATTTTCGAGCGAACAGATAGCGCAGACGCTGTTCTGGTTATTGATACTGAATTCTTTTAACGTTATGGCACATTCCTGATATGCAGTTTAGAAACGGTGTATTTGTTATAACCGAAGAGAAGAATTGCCCGCTGTACAATGTTGGAGACGAGATGGGGATTGCCGAAGGTTTTTTTACACTTCCGGCCGGTAAACCGACCTGTCTGATACTTGCCAAAAAAATGATCGATTTAGCTTCGGAAGATGTTGCCTTCGAACAGCTGCAGCAGGGAACAAATCAGAAAACGAAATTTGAATGTGAGGGCTGTTCCGGATCCATCCGTTTTGAGTTGAAAAAAGAAAAGGAATACACGACATTACAGATGAAGCTTTTGGCTGCGGCTGAGAGAAAGGAAAAAATAAAACTTGTTATCGATTACGCCGACACCCTGAGATCAATCCAGCTGTTCAGCTCACTTTCCGACGATGATCTGCTGGATCTGGCAACGCTGCTCGAATTTGAAAAATTTGAATGGGGATATCTCATTGCTCAGAAGGGTAGTGCGGGAACAAAGCTTTATATCATCATCAGCGGTAGCGTTGAGGTTGTCGATGATGATGGTGTTGTGCTCGCGGAGATGGGGGCGGGAGAAGTTTTTGGTGAAATGAGTCTGTTGTCAGGAGAGCAGGTGACCATGACAATTCAGGCATCTGAACCGTGTGAGATTGCGACGCTTAGCCAAAAAAATTTCCGATATATTCTTACCAGGCATCCTGCGCTCCAGGTTTTTTTCTATAAGCTGCTTGTCAGCAGGATAACGACAATCAATCTTCAGCGGGCTGAAGAGTTGTCTTCAGGGATGGTGGGTCAGCTTTCTGATATCTCTCCGGTCGAGTTATTTCAAATGATTAACAGTAACCAGAAAACCGGGTATCTCAAGATTGAATCCGCTGCTTTCAATGCTCGTATTCTTTTTAATCAGGGAGAGGTGATCAAGGCAGATACCGGTTATAAAGAAGGGCAGGCCGCATTTTTTGAAATTCTTGCCCTTAACGAAGGCAGGTTTAAATTTGTTCAGGGACTGACTCGTGGTGAGAAAAAACTCCCGGTAATCGGCGGGTTTATGGCAATGCTGATGGGAGGGATGAAACACCTCGATGATCTGAGACACTGACGGTGATGCCTTTTTCAGGTTCCTGTCGTTTTTTTCTCTATCACGCTATTTAAAAAAACGATTTCTGCCGGATCGTTTTGCCGATTGAAAAGAGCCGAATCATAAAAGATATATGCAGGGCTGCCTGCATGCTGTCTGCAGGCAGTATACCGGCAGGCTTACGGGATAACGCTCCGGCATTGTGGTGCAGTTATGTTGAGTGGCTATGGAAAAGAGGAGGGGAGAAAGCATAACGCCTGTCTCTTGAGAAGAAAAAGACAGGCGTTTCAGTTTGTTTTCTTTGGTGAGTCTTATTGTTGTTTACGCTTACGGGATAAACCGGCGATTCCCAGCAGACCCAAACCTGCCAGGGTCATGGTTGCCGGTTCCGGTACCGGTGCAGGACCGGTTGCCTGAAAGCTTACATCCTCCATCCAGTAGTGGGTTGAGGGGTAGCTTTTCGCATATGCCTCTCCTGCTACACTGAGATTGTATTGCCCTGCTGCAAGGTCATCCCAGGTGTAGGTGCTTACCAGATTGCTTCCGCTATAGTAGGGATCTGCTTTCTCCCAGGGCGTGACCGTTGTCGGTGCAGGACCGTTCCCAAAGCTTGCGTCTGTGATATCTACCCATTCTGGGAAAAAACCTTCACGACTATCTTTTTCCGACAGTGTAAAGGAAAGGCTGCCGCTCTCTGTCAGGTTGAAAATAAAAGTATCCGTAAAATCAGCCTGATAAGCCCCATTTTCGTATACCAGTTCCGGATCATAAAACGGTCGATAATAGTCCGGATCATCGAGATCAACGGTTATGGTCTGAGAAAATACATTTCCCGCAAGGCAGGAAACAAAAACAAGGGCTATCGCCCATATGCCAAATTGCTTCATTATACGCTCCCTTAAATAAAAAAGTAATCAACGAGTGAAAAACAGCTTCACTCTTTTTGTCAGGCATTATACAGAGGGTAAAAGGAATACGCAAGGCCTAAATTGTTAGGATGTTTTTTGAAGCGGCTGATTGTTCCGGTTGTACCGGTTCGGGGCGAAACGGGCCGTTATCTCTTTCCTTTCTGAAAAGGGTTTTTCAATCGCAGCTGTCGGATATACGGGCGTCTTAAAGAAAACAGGTTGTTACTCGTAGATCGCAAGAAGCCCGTGTTGGGGGCGTTTCGGTACTTTTGGGTCGTCGAGGCCGAGCAGTTCCGGTATCGGCCGGTGGGGCAGCAGGTGGATGGTCAGTGCTGATCTGCCATGATAGGTTTCCGGGAAATATTCTTCAAGAATCAGCTGCCATTTTTCGGTCTGGTCAATTGTCTGTGGTGGCAGCATCTGTTGTCTTCCGGGAGCATCGTCAGTGGCTGATGCAAGTGAACACAGCCCTGTGACGATCTGGGTCGATGGCGCTGATGCCGCCTGATGAAAGGCGCTGATCTGGTTTACCAGGTGGGGATAACTGATGTTGATACGGGCAGGCAGCGAGAATGTGATGAGCGGAACGGCGGTTTCGTCAGCGTGTACCCGGTAGCGCTCAAGGATCAATTCGCCATTGTCCCGTGATGGTGCCAGCCATAACTGGTGGGGCGGGAGTGGCTGCTGCTTCATCAATTCGAGCCAGGCACAAAACCGTTTTTCGGTCTTCTCAATGGTTGTTTGCGGGGAGTGATCGCGTATTGCTTCCAGCAGGGAAAAGGGATCATCTTCGGCAGGCTCGGAGGCACCACGTAAGTGGTGAAACAATGTTCGGTGCTGATCGTCGATCTGTTCCAGATGAACCTGCAGCTCATCCGCTTCGCGGTCAGCTGTTTCGGCAAGCGCCAGCAGCAGCCGTTGTTTCCATAACTTATTTTGTTCGAAGATACGATGGCCGGCATGTCTGGCCCCGCCGTTTAACAGCGAAGAGACGATTCGGGTTCTCTTTTCGTCGCCGGTTTGACCGCTGCTCCTTTTTGAGAGTTCCGCGATGGTCAGGGCGGAGAGCTGGGTTTTATACTCGTCTTTGCGGTTTTGAATATCATGGATCAAGGTAAGAAACCGCTCCCGGTCTTTTCCGAGCGGTGCTGGCGTATGTCCTTGACACAAGCCCTGTTTCATGAAAATATCGTATGGATCGGTGTGTGCTCTATCACTGATGTTACCCTTGCTTATTGTTCCATTTTCGTTTTCAACGAGTTGCAGAAAATGAAGCGGGGCGCAGAGCAGCAGCAGGGGAAAAAGTCTGTCCCTGAAGGGGTTGGTATCCGGAAAAATAATCGTTTCGAGTAAATTCATATGCTAAAGATCAAAAATAAGAGCAGGTTTTATGTTTCAGCATTGCTCTACCTGGTGTTTAATCTTAAAATATATAGAGATTTTTTGAGTACTGCCCTGGAAACAGCCGTTCATCTTCTTGAGACAGCCCCCTTTGTTGCCGGTATAACCTATTGTATTGTTGCCATCCTGCAGGCTCTGGGTGATGGCAGCAAGGTACCATGGGAAAACAGGTTACGGCTGTTTTTTGCAATCGGCATCATCACCGGCCTGATTCTGGCAATCTGGCAGTATGCGGGTGTCGATTTTGAGCAATATCAGCCGCGGACCATTTTCAGCGGCCCGGAGAAATAGGATCTGTTATCGTCCGTAACCATTGTATGGGGAGCGGTTCCTGTTGTCAATGAATAAGGTTCAGGCGTTGTCTCCCGTTTGTTTCGCGGCCGGGTCAGGTTGCTGCCGGCAGATCCAGTCGGTTTTTGCTGAAATCAAGGGTGGCAAAATAGTCCTCGTTGGTTTCCGCTCTTCTGATCAGTTCAACCGTGCCGTTTTCGGTCAGCAGCAACTCCTGCGGGCGCAGTCTGCCATTGTAGTTGAAGCCCATTGAATGGCCGTGTGCTCCGGTATCGCTGATGACCAGCAGGTCGCCGTCCTCAATGGCCGGCAACGCTCTCTGGATCGCGAACTTGTCATTGTTTTCACACAGGGAGCCGACAACGTCCACCACTTCACGCTTCCTCTCTTTGTGCCTGCCGGGGATATCTATATGATGATAGGCCCCGTACAGGGCAGGACGCATCAGGGCGGACATGCAGGCATCAACACCGATATAGGTGCGGTAAATTTCCTTGCGGTTGATTGCCCTGGTGACGAGGACACCGTGAGGGCCGGTCATGAACCTGCCGCTTTCCATGTACAGCGCCGGCATAGAGCCGTGTCTTGCCTTAAAACGGCTGAATCGTTCGGTCATTTCTCTGCCCATGGCAGTGATATCAAGAGGGGTGTCCTCCGGCAGGTAGGGAATACCGAGACCACCGCCTATATTGATAAAGGCAAAGCTGATATCGAGTGCTGTCTGGAGCCGTTCGGCCAGATCAAGCAGCATTTCAGCCGTTGTCACCATGTAGGTGTAATCCAGCTCGTTAGATGCCAGCATCGTATGGATACCAAAACGTTGGGCCCCCCGGGCCCGGGCCCGGCGATAGGCATCGACGATCTGATCTGTACTGATCCCGTATTTGGCTTCGGTCGGGTTGCCGATAATGATGTTGCCGTCCCGTTCGGCTCCCGGATTGTATCTGAAACAGATGGTTTCCGGCATGGTCGGGACCTTGTCGATCAGGGAAATATCGTCGAGATTGAGGATACAGCCGCCATGTGCGGCAGCCGTTTCAAACTCGAAAAGGCTCGTATTGTTTGAGGTAAACATTATTTTTTCCGCGCTGCTGCCCGTCCTTCTGGCAAGAATGAGCTCGGGAATCGAACTGCAGTCAAAGCCAAATCCCATTTCTTTCATGATGTTCAGAATTGCCGGATTGGGCAGGGCCTTGACCGCAAAATATTCACGAAAGAGATCGACGCCTGAGAAGGCTGCCTTCAATTGGGCGCCGGTATCCCTGATTCCCCGTTCGTCATAGATATGAAAGGGGGTTCCGAAATGGTCGGCGATTTTGTCGAGCTGCGGGAAAAGACGGGTGGTAAATTGTTCTGAAATCGGCATGTTTGTTCCTGGGTTCAGGTGATAACAATCCTGGCGGTTTCCTTGCAGGTTGAAAGGACCGGAAAAGTCCGGGTGGTCTTGATGCCGTCTATGGGCAAAATGTGTTTTCTCAAAAGATCGTCCAGATGGCTGGTATCACTGGTCCTCGCTTTAATCAGATAGCAGTCGGAACCGGCAATAAAGTGAATTTCCTGGATTTCGGGAATTTCCATCAGTGCCGCTTCTACCTCTTCTGAACGGGCATCCTGATCCAGAAAAAGGTGGATAAAGGAAATCTGGCGGCAATGAAAACGTTCCGGATTGAGCCTGACCTCGTAGCCATCAATGATGCCCTGGTTCTCCATTTTTCGGATCCGCTCAAGGACGGCCGATGGGGCCATATTGATCATCCGGGATACTTCAACATTCGGTATCCGTGCCTTTTCCTGAAGAATCTTGAGAATCTGCAGGTTTTTTTCGTCCATTGTTCATGTTCTGATTTGTTTTTGTTTACAAGAACATTATTTTTATATTATACTTTTGTCAAGAATAATATTCTGTGTCGGATCGTTTTTTAAGACAAACCTGTTTTTTGCTGAGCACTGACTCTTGTTGCTATACGGGAAGATGATCCGGGTGTTGCCTCTTTTCCCATGAAAAAAATGATCGATATGGTACGTATTGAGCGGTCTGTCGTGGTGACAGGGGCTGGCACCGTTTATCTGGAACGGATATGAATAGCTGAGTGTTTGCTATGCTGTTTTTTATAGAAAATGACAAATAAGGACAAGGCCAAGCTTCCGTATTGTTTTCCGGCCGCTGCTCCGGCTGATACGCGGGTGCTTATTCTGGGGTCATTTCCCGGTGAGCGATCATTGCAGCAGAAAGCCTATTATGCCCATCCCCGAAACGTGTTCTGGCGGATCATGGGTGATCTTTTTGGTTTTAACAGCGATCTTGATTATTCCCATCGACTCGCTGTTGTCAATCGTCATCGGGTTGGTATCTGGGATGTCCTCTACCAGTGCCGGCGTACGGGCAGTCTTGATTCGAAGATAGAGGCTGCAACCATTGTCGTCAATGATTTTGCCGGTTTTTTTACTGAGCATCCTGATCTCCGGGCAATTGTCTTTAATGGCAGCCGGGCTGAGGCAGAGTTCAGGAAACGGGTTCTGTCATCAGTAAAAGATGTGATGAATCAGGTTGAGATGATCAGAATGGTTTCAACCAGCCCGGCGATGGCGGCCATGAACTATCAGCAGAAACGTGAGGCCTGGCGGACCATTCTCACCTATCTGTAAATACTGTTTAACTCTTTCCTTTTTGTATTTGCAAATCAATATTTGTGTTATAGTAACACCTTGGGGTCTTCTTTTTCCGTTTTGCCTGCTCTTGCAGAACAGAAACGGCGGTAACCCGTTGTAAACAGCAGCCGTTAGGAAGAAAGAAGGTGAACCTGTTCAGATTAAACAGAAAACAGAATAATGAGGAATAGAGATGACAATTGACTGGGCATATATGAGAAAGGGATGAGCTTCGTGTAAAAAAGCCTGGGAGGTTTTTGAAAAATCAAATGTAGTGATTGCTGAGGAAGTTGATGCGAGAAAAGAGACCGTTGCCTGTGATCACGTCTGGGACTTGATCGAAGGCGCGGATAAAATTCATGTCGCAAGCGGAAAGAAGACAATCGTTTATGAACCCGGGGAAAGCGTCAAGGAAGAAGTGCTCAAAAAGGCAACGGGAAGGACAGGAAATCTCAGGGCCCCTGCATTGAAGATCGGCAATGAATGGTATATCGGTTTCAGTCAGGGGCTGTATGAACAATTGTTTGGCTGACCGGCTGCAAGAGACCGGGACTCTGCTTATCGATCAGACCAGAGCTGATCAGTTATCCGTGGGGTAGGTCCAGCTTTTGCAAGGACTTACCGGTATATTGCCCATAGACGCGTGCCCGGTTCAGCTGGGCACGTGTATGACCAAAACGGGGATAGAATCGTTTCAGAAAGCGCATTTTTTCCGGGTGAAATCCGGCATATTTGAGAAAGACACCAAGTGAACTCCACGGTTCCGAAACAGGATGACAAAAGACGATTGGCTTTTCCGGTGTTGCCGCCATTTTGTGCAGCCGACGGCTCAGGTAGTATGTATGCAGCCGGTGATAGCCACGACAGGATATCAGCGGCAGAACACGCTGCCCGGAGAAGAGCTTGTGTCCATAGGTATCAAGAAAACTGAGGATCGGACCGCTCGGATTATATGTCCGGAATGTAACACATATATATTCTTTTATTTCAGTATGTTATTATAGATTTGTTTTGAAATGGGTACAAAAAAAGGTACATTGTATTTT
>PDWJ01001266.1_pt1 | contig 33851 bp, 43 predicted proteins | sample 1430881 | NCBI WGS metagenome assembly PDWJ01 (sample SAMN01162460, study PRJNA174530) | Oral metagenome, whole genome shotgun sequencing project. | biome: Marine environment; feature: Marine mammal; material: Swab sample of the gingival sulcus; isolation source: swab sample of gingival sulcus...
ATTGCCAATTTCCTGTATTTCGAGGCTGCTCTGTTCCTCAAAAATGCTGAAAAAAACCTTACCTGAGGGTTTCACACCATCCTGCTCCACCTGTATGCGGGCCTGCCGTAACGGGGGTATGGTTACATAATACCAGTCTGAATCACCGTATTCCATGGAACCGTAGTCTGTATAGTTATACGAGCGGTAATACTGCATTGTGGCATCAATGATATGGAGCAGTTCCTGGGCCTCATTTCTGTTGTCATTCGGCTCGTAGGTATCCAGAAGAATATCACTGCCCACTCCCAGATACGCGTATCTGGAATCAAACAAACGCGAACCGCGCACTTTTGAAAGTGTATATATCCAGGCTTCATCATCTGCTGCCACGGTGTGTTCAAAAGAAAGATTCCTGCCCCGATACAGCACAACCCAGTTGGGCGGGTTATTACCGTTATCCGGAGCACCCTTCAGTATATATTCATCTGCACCCGGATCCTCTGCCCAGCTTAAGGAAATGGAGCGCTCTTTTTCAAAACACTTCACATCCAAAAGACCCTCAAACGGATCTTCATCTATCCGCCCCATTACAGAAAAAAGCCCCTCGGAACAGCCACTGCAGACAAAAAGACAAATAAACAAGAGCCCACCAATAATTTTTTTCATTTCTTTTCCCCTCCTTTAACCGAAGGATGCAGATGATACTCATAGAATAAGCCCAGACTCATTTCAACCCTCACAGGCTTGTAGAACACAAGTGAACTCTCCAGATTTCCCCCCACACCGGAAACCTCATCAATTCGAAACATATAGGAGAAACCGGCAGACATTCCCCCGCTGGCGGTAATACCGCTCCACTGTGTGCTGTGGCGGCGCTGCTGGCTCAAAATGTCCATCAGAATAAACGGTGTTAGCGATACAGCCAGACGGTGCCGTTCCCTGTAATCGCCGCTTATCTGAACGGGAAAACCAAATCCCACACCATTATAAACAAACCTTTCATTCCCCGGAGTTCCCAGACCCAGCCGATAATCCAGACTCATACCCATCCGTAATCCATACAGCCACGGGCCTTTTTCCAACAACGGATAAACCGGGGTTAAAGCGCCTTCAAAATGAAAAAGACTCACACCAGAAAGAACATCCCTCCATTCATTGACAGGACTCCAGTAACCCAGACGGGCTTGAAAGTCCCACTGACTATATTCTTTTTCCCGGGCCGGACGGTAGGGCGCCAAGCCCAGTGTTTGAGTAAAATAATTATGCAGTTTCTTTGCCAAATCTCCAAGAAGCCGGGCCTCTTCTTCCGCGCCGTCACGGCTGTAGAGACTCTGAATAATACGGCCTGATGCGGGATCAAAAACTTTTATAATACCGTCAATATAATTTTCTGTATAACTTAAGCGTCCATAGATAAGAATCTCACAGCTGTAATAGGCGCTGAAACTGGAAGCATCCAGAATGGAAACCACATTCTCAAGAACTCCCGCGGTATCATAGAGCTGCATCCGAAGGGCATCCTGCTGATCCAGATATCCCAGCTCCTCTATAAGACGGCGGGTTTTATACATACCGCTTTCCAGAGAATCCCCTTCTTTTTTTTCTATCACCAGCGGAGCAAAGCCAATATCAACCGCCCATGTACTCCAGCTCAGAAGAATCATAAGAATAAAGACAGGTTTTCTCATTGCCGCTGTGCCTCTTTACGTTCAAAAGCTCTCTTCCTCTTAAGAAAGCCGGCAGAAGCCTCTTCATCTCCCATGTTGGCTGCCGCTCGGGATGCTATTTCCAAAAGCTCGCTGTTCTCTCCATACCCAAGAGCCTCAAGGCTGTTCTTCAGAGCTTCTGAATATTCGCCAAGAGAAAGCTGGTAACCGGCCATTCTAATGCTCGATTCCACATACCGGCTCACATCCTGTTTGCTGTTCATGGCCAGAACCTTGCGGGCATCGCTGTATGCTTCCAGAGACCTGCGGGGATGACCGCTCATTTGAAGCGCATCACCAAGGACAAGATGCCCTTCATAATCCGGCCATCTATGACTGACATAGGTCGTAGCCCGGCGAACCGCTTTCGTAGCCCGGCGAACCGCTTCCTCCGCATTGCTGTAACCCGCCGGCCAATTTGAGAAAAATCTGCATATAGTTTGAGAAATTTCCCTGTTTTAGCGTGTTTTTTGCTGTTTTTTTGTGTTTTAGGCAGCCAATTTGCGCGCCCCGAAGTTAAGATACGTGGCCTGAGTAGTTGCCAGGCGCCTGTTCCCTGCAATATAGAAGCGGATCCTGATCACATCGCCTGTATTCAGCCTTATCTGGCAAGATCCTTCGACGCCACCCCATTGACCGGCCATCATGGGCAGTCTCCCGAGGGCTGCGGTATATCGTGGTTCTGCATTTTTTGCAATCGCGACAAAAAGATAACCATCAGAGAACGCCTCTCGCACTGACATAAGTGCCTTAATTTCGTATATGCCAGATTCTGGAATTGTGTAGGCTTGGTCGTTTATATCAAATCCTCCTGGATGGGACTCCCAGAGAAGATTATCAATAGCATTTGATGGTAGATTCGCCCAAGCACCTACGGTTAAGTCTGGGCTGTTATGTTGAGTATTTGTAGCGTAAAACCCGACCAACGGACCACCGGCCCCGCCCCCGGTAGGCATGGGAACCCAAATCCTGTTACCACTGAGAACTTTGTTAGAGGGGTCGTGCGGAGTGGCTGGTAGGGCGTCTTCCTTCCCAGATACTTCATCGGCAGTAGCAAAATAGGTTGAGTCGTGTCCGTCTAAAGCCTCAGAGTCCCCGACCTTTGTTGTTCCATTGACGATATTTGTTATTGCCGTTGCATTGACAGCGATGTCAGCCTTAACCTGTGTGTCATCATAAGGGATTCCGCCACCACTTCCGGCAATAATTGCAACTGGAGGCGATGGCGTCATATCTGTTCTGACAATAATACTGTCTTCAATTAACAGCAGACCCTTAATGAGCACCAGGGCCTGCTCATCTTTGGTGACGCGAACCTCATATTTAAATTCCCCGATTCTTGTAACCGTGTCATTCTGTTCCAGGATAAAAGTAGTTTCATCAGTTGCTGGTTTGATTTTTTAAATGCCAGAATCATCGGTAAGCAAAACCAGCAAACGGACTTCCCCGCCAATGTATTCTGAAGGCACTTTACATTTAATCTCTGTGGTATCGCCTTCATGAATTTTTCGGTTTTTTGTTTTCATCTTTCTCGCCCCTTACTGCCAAACTACGGCATTGTTTGTGCTAATGAGAATGGCGCCATTTACTCCCACCGCTATCCATTTATTACCATCAGTGGCTACGGAATCGAGGTGTTTAGTTGTACCAGAACTCTGTGCGGTCCACGTCTGGCCGTCAGGGCTAGTCAAAATTACGCCATTATTCCCTACGGCCACCCACATAATGCCATCAGTGGCTACTCTTTTAAGGTAAGAAGTTACCCCAGAACTCTGCGCTGTCCACGTCTGGCCGTCAGGGCTGGTCAAAATTGTACCATTATAGCCTACCGCCACCCACATACTTCCATCAGTGGCCGCGCCACTAACATATTGACCTGAAGCAAGTGTTTGAGCCGCCCAAGTCTCACCGTCTAAGCTGGTAAAAGTAGTACTGGAATTGTCAGAGGCTATCCAGATAGAACCGTCGGTGGACACTGAAGTGAAGTTTTTAGTTGTACCGGAACTTTGTGCCGTCCATGTCTGGGCATCTTGACTGGTGAAGATTATGCCATTACCACCTACCGCTACCCATTTATTACCATCAGTGGTGACATCGCCAAAGGCCCAAGGTGTCCCAGTGTATAGCCTAGTCCACGTCTGGCCGTCAGGGCTGGTAAATATTGCGCCATTACTCCCTACGGCCACCCACTGGTTCCCGTCGGTGGCTACCCCTGCACAGGTGACATCTATCCCAGATACAGATGACCAAATTTCGCCATTCGAACTGATAAAGGCAGATCCAGACCCTCCTGGCAAACCACCTCCTACAGCCATCCATTTGTTACCGTCAGTGGCAACGGAGTTAAGGTGTTGATTTACTCCAGACGAAGGATGACTTACGTTATTAAAGGCGGTGTTATTCTGGAAAATGTTCCCACACGAAATATTCCCTGCAACAAACAAACTTAACACACCATTTTTGATAATAGTTTTAAGTTGTTTCTTTGTCATAGCTCCCCCGTCTCCTCCAAGTATACACAATTCTACACCGTTATCACATGGCCGAATAACTCCTTTCCAGCCATTATTTTCAACAGATATTTGCCCCCCCCCCTGCACAAAGACCCCACCTTCAAGCAGTTGGGATGTTGCCGTTGCCACATGACCTGCAAAATACGGCTGGCCGTTTGGCTTGATTTCGAATATTTTTGACCCTCCATTTTTAGCCAGGATCCCTACGGTTTCGTTGATCTCGACTTCAAAGTCGTCGGTGGCGGACTGGTCTGAATCAACCTTGAGCTGTTTAACGATCAGGTTGTCAATCAAGGCTTTTTGCGCGACCAGAATCTGCGCAAAAAGCGCGCCGTAATGCCCGGTCTGCTCGACCAGCTCCGGGATCTGAAAGATATGTAGCAGGGCCGCTTGATACTCCTCTGTATAGTTACTCTCTGGGACCAGGGGAACCCACTGAAGTCCCGTCCAACGGTAACAAATGCCCACCTGCCAGCCGCCGGTACTCTGCCCCATCAGCACCCAGTCACCGGGATTGGCGTCCACCGTTCCGAGTGTCTGGCCCTTGATGATAATCACCGTCCGATACGGCGCAGGAGTATCAACTTGCCCTAAATATCGTGGTGCCACTTTGCCGGCAATCAACGCCGCCTGTGGAGGCTCTACACCCTTGTTGACAAAATGATAGAGCCCCTGCACCTCTGGGGGATTTAAGGCGGTATTAAAGATCCGCAGCTCGTCAAAGGCGGCGTGGGTTTTTCCCCCGCCGAGTACAAACGGATCATTCAAGTCGGCAGGCAGGTCCGCAGCGGTCAACTCCAGCACCTGCTCGGCGTTTTTATACACTCGGAAGTAGTTGTTCTTAGCAAAGATAAATGCCCAGTGTGTTATCTCCTGGTTGTCTTTTATGTCCGTTGTCACTGGGCTTGCACCGGGCAGGGTGATACTCAGGGAGTCTGTTAGATTATCAAAATGGGCACTGATATTTTTGATAGACCATACTCCGCGTACAGCGTCAGACTCAACTACCCCGTCCCACTCTCGCCACAGGGAAACGGAGAACTCCGCGCGGTCCCCGCCGTCAATCTGCAGACTGCCGGAACCTGCTGGAAAATACACCGCATTTCCAGCCACTCCCGGAACAATCTGGGCGTCAGGAGCAAGGTCCATGTTGTTGGCACCGTTTACGTAGTTCGCTGCCTGCATTACGCTGTCCTCCTCCATACCCTGAAGGTGCGGTTTTTGGGGCGATTTTCATTTGCTGTTTTAACGCCCGGAGCTTTTGACGCGTCGAAAAAGACCGTTTTAGAGTTGTTATATCCAGACACCCCTGTTGGTGCCCCACTGGAACCCGCTTCAGCGGCAAATAAATTATCCGGCAGGTTTGTGCTACCGCGTGCAAATCCCCCATATCCGCCAGAATCTGCCCTTAGCCGCCCGGTAATGTTACGTATTGCATCATCCTGAACACCCCCATTAAAGGCCAGTGCCTCTCCTCCCGGCGTACGGAAAAACACCCCCTCACTCTGGTACTGCTCGTTCCATATCCCTGGCCAACCCATCTCAAGTGGTGTTTTACCTCCAGGGTACTGCGCGTAGGTGCAGCCCACCGGGTAGATAGCATCAAGGAGCTCTGAGAGCGTCTTACCTCCCAGCTTGTCAGCGTCAAAGTCCATCCACTGGGTTCCGGATGCTGTACGGACCACCACCTGCCCCTCTGTTCCCCCCGCAGGCACCCCGGCCCCCGGCTCTCCGGTGTCACCTTTGGCACCCCGCAACAGGTGTACATCTCCAGCGTGGTCAACCACCAGGTAGGCCCCTTCACCGTAGCTGGCCGCCGTGTTGGCGTGTGTCACCGTCTGGGAACCGGTTACGTCGCTACTGATGACAATGTCGTGCTCCCCGTTCATCTTCCAGACAAACTGATAGTCTTTTGCACCGTTACCGGTATTGCCGTCAAAGTAAAGCCGAAACTGCAGGTTGTTCGAGAGTGTTCCAGAGAGGATGATCACATCACTGAGCGCCTCGTCAAAGCTCATCTGGATGACCGTCTGACCACTTACGTCGTACTGGATGATATTTGACTGCCAAGCCGTATAAGAGGAAGTAGGCGCCGGGACTGTGCCGGGCTGTTCATCGAAATTGATATGAGCCAGATGCTCAACATTGCGTGGATAAGAGATCGGCTTTGCATCTCTGCCGTCGTATGGCTTCCCGTCCGGAGGCGATGTCTTATTTCCTGAAACGGCGGCCGTTGCCTGGGAAACAGAGAGGGCCTTGTACGCGTAGAGCTCTTTTGAGGCGTCAAATGCATACCCGGTGATCAGTACATCGTTCTGGTATCCGGAACCCTCAAGAGAAATCCGCCGGTAACTACCAGGGGGGATAAGCTCCTCTGCTGTAAAATCACTTTGGTAATTGCCCAGTGAAAAATATCGGTAAATAACCCCGGCAAGCAGTTTAGCGCGGAAAGACTCAAAAACAAACTCCGTCTCAGCAGTATAAATTTCGCCGTTGTCTGGATACCCCGCTGTAACATCTGCTGCGGCGTTGCGGTAGACCGCTTTGGCCCTGATGGCAAACTGCCACAGTTTAGCGTCCCCACTCCCATCGTTGCGCAGCCTGAGCGCCGCTCCAAGTGCGCTAAAATCTGTACGGTCTATTGTTATACTGCCTTCCCAGTCTTCTACTACCTGATGGTCACTGGTGTAGAGCAGGCTGGTTCCTTTGCTGCGCTGATAGACCAACTCTCCGTTGTGTTTTTTGGCGGTTTGGGCGAATCCGGAAGCGAATGACTGCTCAACCTTGCCATCGGCTGCCTCAATGACCGGTGATGAGTCAAAGGGGTAGTACACACCCGGCTGGAGTATAACGGGCTGGGGCTGATCATCTGTACCGTACCGGGGAGCGTCGCGGTAAACCAGCTCGTTGTCCTTGACGGTGAGCGTGTTGTAGCTCACCTTGACGGCACTGTACTTACGGGGAGATTTTTTGACCGCCATGGGGGCGATGATCTGGGTACCGCTCAGAAGATCCGGGGAATCGGGTACCAGTGAAAAATCAAAGAGGCGTAGCTTGCCGAACTGGTCAAAGTAGAAGATCTGGCAATACTGAAAGCACAGTGCATCAAGCATACCCAGATACTCCCTGTCCTTCTGGACGACAAAGTAGGGGATGGAGATGTCGGGGAAAATGCCATCTGTATCAATGCCGCAGTTGGCAGCCAAGGTCGTAACGATCTCTTCAAGAGAGGTATCAACCAAGGCAATTTCACCCGCTGTTTTACGGTGCAGTTTTGAGGTGTAGTCCTTGATGGTTAAGGCAAATTTATCAATCGGCAGTGGTGCCCCCTGCTCCTGCCAGGAGGTGTCGGTCTGCACGAGGCCGGTAAAAAGGGTATCGCCGTTATCGGTCTTTATGATTGCTTTGAAACTGTCATTGGAGAGCAGCCGGCTGAACAACACCTCATCATAGACCAATTCGATCTGAGCCGAACTTTCAACGTGCTGTAGTGCCTTATTACAGATATTGTTGTTGATGACACATGAGGCGGGGCTTAGGGTGAGGGTTCCTTCGCTAAACGCGGCTTCCAGAATAATCACAATATCTCCTACGCGCTTAAGGGGAGTGGGGAGAGCCTGCCGCTTCGCAGACCCTGGCTCAGGCCGTCATGTATCTCGTCTACCAGTTCATCTTTTTTGATAACACTGCCGCCGACATTGACGGTCACATACAGGTTCGTATTCACCGGCCGGCCTCTATCCCGGCGGGCGGATATAGACAAATCTCCGGAGCGCACACCTTCGGCAAATGTACGCGGGACTATCATTTCGCCTTTATGGATTTGCGCAATCATGTCTGCAGGAATTTCAGGCGCACCGCTGGCAAAACCAAAGAGATTTTTGAAAAAACTTCCGACAGCTTTTCCTGCCGTTTTTATGCCATTTAAAACGGTTTTACCGGCATCCACAACGGCTCCGGCCACATGCCCCAGAACCGGCACGGTTTTACCCCATTTTTCGGATGTTGACTGTTTATGCTCATTTATAAATGAGGCCGCCTGCTGCTGATTTGGGGTAAGGGCTGCTGCGGTATTGGTCTCTATACTTTCGAGGGTTTTTGCCATTTCTCTTTCAATACTGATGATTTCCTTGTCCGCCTGGCGGTGATAGTTTTCCGCCTGATTTTGATAGCTTTGACGGCTGATAAGCCCCAGTTCATATTGGGCCTTTAAAGAGCTAATCTGTGCGTTCAGCTCATCTTTTACCCGGTCTTTCTGCCGTTGGTACATGGCTGTAATTTCTTTTTTGCGCTCCTCCATGATTTTAGCAATTTCTGTGGCTTTCTGACCGATAAGTTGCAGGCTGTCGAGGCGTTTGATGTTGACAAAAGGGATTTTGTTTAAAATGTCGATAACAACATTAATGGCTTTAATAACAAAATTGCCAAAAGGCAGAATAACTTTATTATAGAGCCATTCAAAGGCTCGGCCGAGAATCCGTAAAGGTTCAAGGAGAATCTTTACGGCCGTTGCCAGCAGGCGCAAATTTACTGCAAACAGTCCCAGCAGGGGTGCCAGGAATTGTCCCAGAGTTTCTCCTGCTTCTGTGAGGCTGTCGATAAACGGCTGCAATGCGTCATTAACAAGCCTTTCGACAATTGGCCTGGAGCCCTCCAGTAATGTCCCTATAGGATTGAGAAGTTTCTGTATATTTTCAATTGATAACGCGAAGTCAATAAGAGCTTTAACGGCGACAGTCAGGGGGTCTGCAGCCGCTCCCCCAAAACCGGCCATTTGTCCAACCTCTGTATTGCTTAATGCATCTCTGGATGTTTTATCAATTTTGCCGCCAATTGTTTTCTGATATTGTTCCAGTTCAGCTTTTTGCTTTGCGGCAAGGCGCTCATCCAGTTCCTGTTTCTGGATTTTTGTTATTTGCCTTTCCCAGTATTTGGCCAGTTCTGCCTTGGCTTTTGCGGTCCCCGCAAAGCTGGCCAGCTCCTTGTCTCTTTGCAGCTTCAGATCATCAACACGAGTTTCTGTAATCTTGGCCATAACTTCCCGGTCAGCCATGATGATATTGGCATGAATTTTTGCACGCTGGGCATCATAATAGGTATTAATCTGATCAATAGTCTCTTTGTTGGCTGATCGCACATAAGCCAGGTAAGCCTCTTCAAGTTTTTTCTTGCGCTCATATTCAACATGGGCGTAAGGATCCGAAGAGGTGCTTCTCTGATGTTTATCCCAGATTTTATTCCAATCTTCTTTAAACGCTGCAGCTTTGTCATTAATCTTATTGCTCAATACCTCACTTGCAATCTCGATACGTTTTTCAAGGTCTTTTAATGCTTGTTGTCCATCAATCGAAAACCGTCCCATAATATCGCCATTGGATATGTTATCCATTTCATTTTTTAATTGGCCGAGTGCATTGATAACATCTGCTATGCTTTGCCCTTTTAAGGATTCAGCATATTGCTCATAAGCGGCTGCGGCATCTCTTGCAGCTGCGGCCTGCCGTTCCATGGCATCAGCGGCAGCTTGGCTCTCCTGTGCAGCCTGCTTTGAGGCCAGGGCTCCTTCCTGTGTGGCCTTGGCTGCTTTCTGCTGTTTGGCCGCATAGGCTACCGCGGCCGCGGCCGCGGCGGTGACTGCCAGAACACCGGCCAGGATAAGAGGGTTTGCGGCTGCTCGGGCTAGATTAAGGGCCTGTGTTGCCGCGAATTCAGCCCATTTTGCGACTGCTGCAGCTGTCGTTTTGACGGCAAGCACACCCAAAGCCGCCACAACGCCCATGATGGCTGTTGCTACAAGCCCCTTTAAGAGCGGACTGTCATTAATAAGGTTAACAAGGCCGGTTATGGCCTTCAAGACAGATTTAACGGCCGGAAGCAGCATCTGTCCGTAACTGGCAGAGAGGGCTTTTGTCGATTCCTTAAGAGCGTCTTTAGTGGCCCGCAGTGACTTGGCCCCTTCCTCCATGGCACCGTAATACATCCCTCCCTGGGCGGTCAGTTTTTCCAGGGCCCGGTTTAAATCGTTAAAGGATATCTTGCCTTCGCTGGCCATCTTTGGTATCTCTTTGGCCGATTTGCCAACAACAGCACCCAATGCGTCAAAGATCTGGACGCCCTGATCAATGTAGACATTGAGCACCTCCATGTCCGCCTTGCCTTTGGCTGAGGCCTTGGAAAATGCATTGATAAAGGAAATAAATTTCTGGCTGTTTCCCTGGGAGAGATCACCGAAAAGAGTCAGGCGGTCCGTCATGTCTGAAAGAGATGTTTTGGCCGCCAGAAGCATGTTGGTGCCCTGTTTAATGGTGTCAAGGTCAAAAGGAGTTTTGATATTAAAGGCCTGTAATTCCTCGAAAAGGCCGGCGCCGGCTTCCATATCTCCAAGCAATATTCCAAATTCTGCCCGTGTCGTCTCAAACGCATCGGCTGCCTCCAGGGCACCGCCGGCCAGTCCCAGCACCTTCCCGGCCCCTTTAAGAAACGCCAGAGCGGCTGCCGATTGCATTACCGCCCCGCCCAGTCTTTTGAATTGCTCAATGGGCTCTTCGGTTTTTTTCGCCAGCTGGGTGGCTCTGGATTCCAGATTTTTATACTCTTTCAAGAGCGTTTGAACTTCTTTTGATGCTGGCTCCAATCCGCCTTCAACCAGATCTATCATGGCATCACGCATGATTTGGAGCTGGCGGTGAACCGTATGGGTATTACCGCCAAAAAGCTTCATTTCTGCGGCAACCCTTTTAATTTCCTTGCCACTAGTACGGTTTAATGCCTGGGCGATGGCCTTGGTTTCAGGGGCCGCTTTCCTGGCCGATTCGGCCAGTTTTTTCAACTCGCCCTGCATGGCTTTGACATTTTTTTGGGCATCGCCAATGAGTGTTTTTATTTCTAGTTCAAGGGTTTCTCTTTTTGCCATGCCTTTGTTTCTCTATTTCCATTGATTCCCAGCGATTTGATTCGCTTTTTAGAATTTGCAACACCCTGTATACAGGATAAGGCTGCTCGGCCCAGCCGCCGGAGAACGGCAAAGAGCCAAAAAGCTCTGTATTGTTATACAGATCCAGGGCCGTATAGAAATATTCATCCATATAGCTCCAGATCTCTCCGCTTTTAATGATGATTTCTTTCCCGTCATCTCCGACCACACCGGTTTCAATGGGCAGCCATTCCCTTCCTTTACGGACTCTGGCTTCATGCTTACCGGCGCGGAGCAGCCGGTAAGCAATCATCAGTTTTTTTCAGGCACATCCTCTTTGGCCTTTTCGCGCAGATGCTCGGCCAGCTCATCCACCAGCCCATGGAAGGCCGCCGGCGCCGAAAGCAAATCTTCGCTGGAACGGATGGTCATGGTTTTCCCATTTTGCTCATACTCCAGATTGGATATGGAGAGGTTTCGCACTGCCCTGATTGGCGCTTCATTGTCGATATCAATTTCACCGGTGCCGCCGGTGGGGTTGCCGTCCTTGTCGTAAGTAAACTTGACAGAAGCCTTCTGTGTAATCTTTTTGCGTACCGGCAGTGTGGGAGTCTTGTAAGTAACGACAATCTGCTCATCAGCGGGCAGGTTCTTGTTGCCGTTCCATTCAGGGATAAACGTTTCGTTATCTTTTATTTCAAGTCTCATTGAAGCCTCCTTATGGCATTGGGATATCAATCGAATAGAACACCGGGTCCTGGCCTGTCAGCCGGCAGGCAAGATCATGAGATTGCGCGCTGCCAAGCGAGCCGCCCACACCGGAGGCAGATATCATGATTTGTGCGAAGATAAAGGCATTTGTTTCCCCCGGGAGATCTGTCTCACGGATGTACCCGATGAAGTAGACCGGCTTGTCTTCAGGGGTGCTGATGGTAATGGTGCCATCGGCCTCTTTCTTGAAGAGCTTGAAGGTGCGCCCCAAAGTACCTTCAGCTTTATCGGAGACTCCCAACGTGGTAATGGAGCTGATGGTCAGAGTCATGTCACTCTTGCCAAATCGGTACTTGTTCCACTTATGGCACAGCCGTGTAACACCCACTTCAGCACGCGATACAGAAGCGTTCCATCCGGAGGCATCACCCATGACTTCAAGGAGCATTTTTCGCACCGTATCTCCGGCGCCCAGTACTTCACTGCCGTCACAGGGCATGATTTCACCGACGTTCAGGGCGGCGGGGAAAAAGGATGTTGCCCCTTTTGCCGTTACCAGAAAAAGGCCTTTCCCGTTGCCAGCCCCACCGGCCAGGGCGTCAAGGGTTTGAGTACCATCTCCGGTCAGTTCGGTTGTATCCGGCTCTGCGGTGACCACCTGACAGTCATCGCCAATCAGTTCGTATTCATGGTTCATTTCATTTCTCTCCTTTTGGGTCTTCGCCCTTTACAGGCTTTTCCTCTTTCACGTCTTTTGACTTTTTAGAGTTTTTCTTGACGGTTTTGCCGTTGTTTTTGGTGTACTGCGTTTTTTGTATCATCGCTGCATCTCCCTTAATCTTATTTTTAACTTGCCAGGGATAACGGTGCTTGAATGTAGAGCAGGGCTTAAGCCGGGGCCTTCAGAATTTCTTTAATGGGATAGTTTGAGGTAAGCACCTCTATTTTGTTCATGTTTTTACCGGCTTTGACACCCATGGGTTTTGCCATTTTAAATTCAACTTGCTCCCATTGGTTGGTCTCTACAGCGGCCTTTAATTGCGCATTCCGAAAAGAACTCAAGAGGAACTTACCCTCAACCTTTTCAAGCGCAGAGAGCAGGTTGTTAAAATCCTCTTGTGTGTAGCCATCATAATGCCCCAAATCGCTCCCGACATAGGGCGGGTCAAGATAGAAAAATGTTTCACTACTGTCCCTGGTTCGGATAATTTTTAGCGCATCAGTGCATTCTATTTGGACATTCTGCAGGCGGATGGTTAGTTTGTCTGTAAAAGATGAACGTTTATTGGCCAGCTTTCTGGTGGTCAGGCCTTTTTTGTCATAACCAAATCCGCCATCAAGCATGCAACCAAACGAGCTGTTGGCCAAAACCCATAAAGATGCTGCCCGTTTTATCCGGTCAAAAAGATGCGGATTCTCGTAGACAACCCGTGCATCATGATGGAGCCGGCGGCTGTGGAGAGCGCCTTTGATTTGAGATTCCAGAGCGGGAAAATCCTGCTGTAAAACTTCATAGAAATTCATCAGCTCTGAATTGATGTCGTTGATAATTTCCGAAGGGGAAGGCTGCTTGGCAAAAAATACGGCTGCGCCTCCCACAAAAGGTTCGCAATAAATATCATGCGGTGGGATAACCGATACAATTTTCGAGGCCAACTGCTGCTTGCCACCGTAATAAGAGATAGGGGTTTTCATGGTAAAGTCTCCTGAAAAGTGAAATTTCAGGGCTTAATCTGTAAGACAAAATAACCGAAATTCGAACTACCTGTACGGGTCGGGTGAAAGCCGGTTATCCGGTGGGTGTTCTGGCACCCGTCAGCGTCTGATACACGCTGATTTTTGCCCGTTATCAGGGAGTCTACAAACAAATCTTTTTACCGGCTTGAATATAGAATAAGAAGCCTTTCATCCAGGACATCCTGCACAGTCGTACCATCGGGGTTATCAATAAAAGAATCATCAGGGGAAAGCTCCTGGGTTATTCTGGTGTTAGGAATGGGGCTGCCTGTTTCATCCTGCAGGCGGCAGGGTGCGGCAAAATAAGTATTTATTTTCTCAATGAGTCTCAGGGCCTGTTCCAGGCCGGTTTGTGATTCAACAGTGCCCTCTACGGCCAGACGAAATATGATTGTTTGCCGGCTCTGAGGAATCCTGCTATGCAGATGCGTTTTGGTCATGGACAGTTTTATAATGACGCCCCGCTCTTTAATGCTTGTCGGTGCAATAACCACCTTGCCAGGCAGAATCCTTTGGAGCTGTCTTTTTAATAAATGCAGTTTTTTATAGGCCTCTGCCTGCATGGCGCCCCCCTTATTTCAGCATTTCCAACAGGGTATCAACATCCTCCCCGGAAAGTTTCATAAATTGCCTGGGGGGAATCCTCACCGATTTCTTAAGTATATACAGCATGTGGGCTGTTTTTTTCGAACTGCCCCGGCCTTTCTCCCGGTAAAACAAGGCCCGCCCCTGCCGCCAAATGGAAAATCCGTCAGCTTTCAGTCCGCGGCAAACTTCGGCGGGGCCTGCTCCGTAGCGACGCTGCAGGGTGCGGGTATGGCTGCTGGCCGGTATAAACAGCCAGGACTTTTTAGCATTAATCTCTCCACCGTAGTTATTGATGACGGCTCCCGGATGGTTGGTGCCAACCAGTACAGAGCCATTGTCTGTTTTATAGGCAATGGAAGAGAGCAGGCCCTGGGTATCACGTAATGGTGCGCTGCCTTTCTTTACTTTTGACGTTACAGGAGCGTTAGAAGGATAGTGACCTTTAACAATTTGTCTCTGGATGGCCGAAACGGCATATGTCCCAATTTTGTGCAGGGTTTCTTTATTTTCCAGGTTATCAGCCAGGTCGTCCAGAAGCGCGCTCATGAGCGCTTTCCTTGCCTTACAGCCCCTCCCGGAACTGGTCCTGGGGTGTTATTGCCCTCCGGGAACTCACCCCAGGCGGCCTTGATAATATCACTGGCCTTCTGGCGATACTCCCGGCCTGCCTCTTCGTGTCCCAGGGCAATGTGGAGTTCGTAGATAGTGTGGATTAAAACCACCTCACGGATAATCGAGACATCCAAATCAAAGGCTACAGAAAGCCGCCTTAAAACAGCTCCAACATAAATCATTGCCCGTTCTATCGCGGCTTCTGTAACCTCATCTTTACCTTCTGAGAGCTGCTCATAGAGAGCCATGGAGAGGCGCTGGGATACTTCGTCGGGTGTGAGGGGGCTGCCAAAGGGAGCAAAGGTTACAGCACTACTGATTTGTCCATTTGTCAGCTGGTCAATCTCACTGAGTTCCATGCAGCGCCCCCAAGCATTAAGTTAGCACCTGAGCTTTAACAATGCCGTTGGCGTTGACCACTGGCAACGGCTTGCTTTCGGCAACAACCTTGATTCCGGAGGGATCTTTGGTTACTTCGTGTGTGGCAAAAAACGGCAGTGCCTGCAGTCCGGCATCAACAGAGTCCAGCGCGGCATACAAGAGCTTGTGGCCAGCCTGCTTGTCCACAACGAGGATGTGCTTGGCCGGTACCACAGGTTTGGAATCGCCGCTTTCCAGGTCTTTGTAGGTGGAGGCAAAGAGCTGGATTGTCAGCCCGCCGCCGATAACAATGCCATCGGTAGAGGCTCCGGCTACCGCCGTATTTTTCTGGGCACCGACTATGTCGCAAAGCGCGGCATAGACATCAAAGCCGGCAAGGATGAGGACATCATTGCCCTCGCTCTTTTTCTTCAGCTCTTCCAGTACTGCCGAAATACCCTTAATGACATCAGATATTTTGACACCGGATGCGTCAAATTTTGTCGTTACGCCCGAAGAGGCATCCCCAATGGTGCCGTAATCTACCTGATACGGCGTGGTCCCCCCTCCGCTGGTGCGCATGTAGTAATTGATTTTTCCGGTGAGCGCCTGTATGGCCAGAGCTTCGGCGGTGGCCCGGCATGCGCGGCGCAGGCGGTCAATAATATTGTCAATTTCGGCCTGAATGTTCGTTTGATTAAACGAACGCAGGTTGTTAAGGTCAGCCCCGGATATAAAATCCGAGGGGTTAACCGGCTGAGGCTCAATGATATTCACAGAGCCCTCTCCTGCCCCCAGGGGGAAACTCTGGGCACCCCGCCGAACAACAGGGATGTTCCCTGTTGGCAGGCCCATATCACGCACTCCGATAACGGGCCGGGGGATGTTGCGGCTGTCGGTGAAAAAGGTATCAATGACGGGAGTGCGCAAATCCGGAAGGCGGGAGAGGGTAGCCACAATGGCCTCCGGGGTGAAAAATTCCTTTAAATCTTTATTCATCTTCTTATCTCCTTACTTAAACGGCGTAAATGCCGATTTGCACCAAAGCTTCTGTTTCGGCCCTGGTGACAGGCGTCCCGCTTGTACCGACAACCAGGCTTTCAGCTTTGACCGTGCCGTGTCTGACGAGCAGAGCCGCGGTGTCTTTGCCCGTATCAATCTCCTCGGCCAGGACACCTTTTACCTCTATGGCAAGTCCGCTGCCGGCTGGATCATACGGGAAAGCAAGACCACCCTCGTCCATGGAAACCAGCATGCCGGCAGGATAGATCCCATCGTCTGCAGTAGCCTCAACGGTGACGGTTACAGCATCATGCCCGCTGGCAATAACGCTGGATACTGACGGATGGATTGTTTTCAAATTGGCGTTCATTCCTAACCTCCTTAAATTTTGCCTTTGATCTTTGAAAGATCCAAAGACTTCCCGCTCTCATCCGAGAGATGCAGACGGCCTTCAGTTACCGGTTTGGGCAGGGATTCTACCAGCCGGGTGAGGGCATCAAGTGCTGATATCTGTTCTTTTTTACCCTCTTTATCCGAGAGCTCCAGATTTGATGAGAGGCTCAGACTGTCAGCCAGGCTCCCCAGAAGTTCGCTTTGACCTTTAGGGATAACCCCTTCGGCCGCTTTAAAGAGAGCGGCCTTTTTTCCGCCCCGCAGCTGGCTCATTAAAGCCGATACACGGGGGTCTGAATCAGAGAGTTCAAGGTTTTCATCGGGATACTTTTCGGCAAGTTCCCCAAGCTTCTTCTTGTACTCATCCACTTTGACAGTCAACTGGGAGTTTTTCTTTTTCTCCTCTTCCAGCTCCGCCTTCAATTTTTCAATTTCTCCGGGGTCCATTTGACTCTCCTTTTTTATATTGTGATTTGTTTTTTGAATCGGATCGCTTAAACTCAAAGTACCCGCGGAAGGAGAAGGATAAACAACGTCTGCAGAACCTTCAGATGCGGCAACATCAGATGTCTCTCCAGATAGAGATTCTGTAATTCCTTTAACCAGGTCCTTCACCGCCGGCGGCTCTTCGCCAAGGTAAGCCAGGTGATGCAAGTACATTTTGCCATCGCTGGCCCGCCTCTTTCCGCCGATAGATACATCGGCGTAGAATCCATCATCTACGGCCTGACTGAGCACCTCCTGCTCTTCTACAGTGCCGCTCAATGTTTTGGTTTTCTCGTCATATTCAACGGCAACAACATTGCCCAGCCTGGGGGCTTGCGGGTCAGGATAGTGGCCGGATAACGAGATGGGAGCTTTTTTAATTTCGCCAAAAGTTTCAGCAATTTCTTTAAGCTCCGCTTCCGTGACAACAATGGGATTATCAACACTCCCATAAATACCAGGCTTTGCCAGTTCTCTTTTGCGCATCTTCATACGAGCATGGTAACCAGTGGACCCACTTGGCGCTTGAATATGGAGTAATCCTGTAAAAACGGGCAAGAGCCTCAAAATGGGCCATAGATGCATCGATGCCTCCAATGGCATAGTTTTGCCTTTTTACGCTCAAGGGCGTTTTTGAACGGGTTTTGAATACCTTTATGGCCAGATTTGCCGGGAATGGCACAGTGGGGGCAGCAGAATGCCGGAAAATGGGTTGTTTTATGGGTAAAATGGATAAAATCGAAATTTGTGCTTGATTATTCTGAGCAGGAGACCTATAATAATGATAGAGGAAAAAGGGTTCCGCACTGAGTAATGCGAAAGCATGAAAACGAGAGCGATAGACCCTTTTTCTATTTTATAAAGAAATCCCTTTCATAATTTTCTATAATGCCATTCATGTCCAAAAGCAATCGCTGTATTGGCAGCACCGCTATTTCTTCTTGTAATATCTGAAGGATACGCTCTTTTTGCAGCTGGGAGTGAATGTGTATATACAACACCCTTGCCCGCTGTCTTGCCCCGGCCTGTCTGATATGTCCCCGGATGACGCCTCTGCGGTGAGTTGTAATGTGTTTCATCTCTCCTATTTCATTATCAATGACCATATCAGGGCTTGATGCCTTGTGGGTTTTGGGCAGCATATAAATCTTGTGCCCTGCATCTGCCAGGCGCTGGGCAGACTCCATCTCCACCCCTGAATATTCCCAGTTTTTGGCGCTATTCACATATCCGCCTTTTTTGCCTTTATAGCTGCGGCTGTAATTCTTCAGCAGTTCCGGGAAGTAGGAGCGCATATCAAGCTCTCTGGCCTGCAGGATAATCTCTCCGGTAATGCCGTACTTTTCGGCCCGCTCCATCATGGCCGGAGTCATTTTCCACCAGCTTTCCTTTTCCAGCGGGTTTCCTCCAAAGCCCTTCTGGGGGCGGAACATCCGGCGGGTCTGCTTTCTGCCGGGGTTTTCAATATTAAGTTTTTTGGCCTCATCATAGCTGACCGCCCGAACGGTTGTCCGGCAATTGAAATGGAAGGGCGGCCAGTTGCTCTTCCAGAAAGGATGATCATAAGGGAGTACTTTACCTTTCAGAGGGCGGCAAATCCCGGAGGTACGCTCATCGTCCATGACAATCAGTTCCAGAGCGGCCGGGGGGTTGCGGTCAAACTCCATGCGCCGTCCGGCGTTGTAGGCTGTTTGCGTGTTGGTGCGATAAACAGTCTCCCAGTAACCGGGGGTCAACCCGCCCGGCCGGCCAGAAAGCTGTTGTATTTCCTGATAGCTTTTGCCCCAGCTCTCACCATTTTCCATGGCCGTAATAAGCCGTTTGCGGGCCGCTTCTATCTGATCGGCTTCTCCCAGGCGGGCCATCGTAAAGGCCCGAAAGCGTACCTTTGGGGCTATCTGGTTCCACTCAGATTTTGTCAGCGGTACCCGGCCCTTGAAAAACTTGAGCGCCTCTTCAAACTGCAGCGGCTCCAGGGGCAGAGGCTCATCATCAAGATTAAGAGGGTCTGCTGCATGATTCATCCCCATCAATAAGCCGGTGATTAACAGCTCTTCGGCAATAAATAACGCCTTCTGGCTGACGGGGGACAGCCAGTCGGGGTTTAATGTTTCCAGGCTCTTTTTCTCCGGCATTTTACCGCCAGGGGCAAGCGCCTCAAGAATCTGGAGCACATCCTTTTGAGTCTGTTTTTCCATTCTTTTTGTGGCCGCAATGACCAGGGAATCAACCTCTTTGGCTTTGGCTTCTTCTTCTGCTAATGGATCAGTACGGCCCTTCGGGCTTTTTTTTTACCTGTATCGGCGCTGTCAGAAAGGGTAAATTCGTCCATTGCAGGTTCCGGGGCCTGCCGGGTAAATTCATCATCTTTATCTGTTGGCTCAGGCAGGCCATAGCGGTCATACAAAGCGGACCTTGAAACAGGCACGCCCCGGTCAATGGCCGCGCATACGGCACTCCAGGGAGCGTAATCTGATAAATCAAAACTTACCCTGGGCGCCCTGACGCCAGAGCCAAAGTTAAGTGTAACCGTCCAGTCTACTATCTGCTGGAGTACAGGTGTTAATTCCCGGCAGATGGTTTTGGCTGTGGCCAAAAAGGTTGATTGATGCACTTCGGCCTGGGCCCTGGTGCCGTTCTCAGCCTCCTGTACGGCAAGGCTTTGCTGGACAATGCCGTAAGCAATCTGGGTATCACACCAATCCATAAGTGTTTTAAACTCGCTTAATGCGTCATTACCCCCAAGAGTTTTCACCTCTTTCACGTTGGCCAGAGCGGCCCCGGAACCAGATGAGACTTCCGTTAATAAATCCGAGAGTTCAATAGCCCGCTCTTTCATCCGTTCAGGAGATTCACTGCTTTCAAATATGGCCAGTATGGAGGGCACCGAAAACCGTTCTGCGGCCATCAGCCAGAACCCGGCCCCGGCCTTCTTAAACTTCCACGGCCAGTAGCAGGACTTCAAAACACTGGTTCCATAAGGATTCTCGGCATCTTTATCATGCCGCCAAACCAGCCACTTATACGATTGGCTGTATAAGTCTGTCAGTCCACCCTTTTCCGGGTATTTCAGGCGGCCTTCTGCGTCAAAAACAAACCTTTCCGGTTTACGGAGTACAGCATCAGAGGGATACCACCAGCCTTCTTCGTTTTTCCAGACAAGCTCTACGGCAGCAAAACCGTACTCAATGCCTGAAAGCAGTCTTTTTTCCGGCTCAAAAAAGTTAAGCGACTCTTCGGCCTTAAGACACACGGCCATAACCGCATCATCTGCTTTTTCCTGCTCCAGACGGACCGGATAGTTCATGACAGCACCCTTGGCCACCTTCAAAAGGCTTTTAATTCGGGAGTCAGACTGCATCTTGCGGTATACACTGATAGCTTCTCCGGCATCTTGTAATATTTCATCAGGGTTGGGCATATAGGACAGAAACCGTCCAAAGCTCTCAGGAGTAATGACTCGTGCGGTTAGTGTTTTTTTGTTAATATTGGCTTTTTTACTGCGTGTTAAATTCATCTTGAGAACCCTCTTAATAAGTGTTTAACGCCTCTTTTAAGACCGTGTCTGTCGAGCGGTACTCCAAAAGGTAACGCTGCCCGGCCAGAGCCTTGCGCCTCCTCAAAGGCGTACCACAGGGCATCGGCTTCATCATCATAGGCACTCTTGGGACCATCCGGCGTGAACATGGATAACTGCTCAACCAGCTCCTTTTGATCCTTTCGAAACCGAATAAAGCCAGCTTCAATGAGGGGCGCCATTTTTCGTACCCGCTCTACCTTGGAGAGGCCTCCGGTTTTACGGCCATTAATCGGCAGCCATACATTCCTCTGAGCAGCCTTCTCCATCAGATTGTCTTTGTAAATTCCCTGGAAAGCGATGGCTTCGAATCCAATGGCGATATGGCTGAATATGGAAAATGTGGCAATAATCTTTTCCAGGAACGCCGGTTCTGCAAGCCTCTCGCCCCAGCTGTCTACCACATACAAGACCCCATCCCCATTGGAGGCCACAGTGGCAAACGCACATTTATCATGCGCCCCTGTCGCCGGATCTATACCACCATACATTTTACAGCCAGAGAGGTTTAACTCGGAGCGAGAATAATAGGTAAACGACTTGATAATAGAGTCTTCGGAACTGAGCGGTTCATTCATCATTTCGGTGGACCAGGCTGCACTGCCCAATTCATCCTGTTTTTTCTGCAGCTTCTCTTCTGTCCAGTAAGCCGGCCAAAGCGATTGTCCGGAAGGGGTACGGGCAGCAAATCGGAAACCCACCCAACCTTTCAGCTGGCCTTCTTCAATCTCTTTCAGTAAGCGGCAGACAATATCATCCTCATGGAAGATGGTGTTGATGAGAACGGGCAGAATATCGCGGCCCAGAGGTAAGACAACCCGCTTGAACCAGCGGTACAACTTATCGCGCTGGAGTTTTGAGTCTGCAGAAACGTCAGTCATTATATCATCGCAGATGGCTACATCCGGACGATGCGGGCCGTTCCTGGCCCCCCGGACAGCACTTCCTGCACCAAACGCCATAATAGCTGTGCCGTTTTTCAGGGTAATTTTCTTTTTGGTCCAGATGCTCCCCTTTACATCTCCAAAGTCTTCAAAGATCAGTTCGTTCTGTTCTATCTCATCGCTAATTGATTCCAGGTTACTCTCAGCCAAGGTTTGGCTGGCAGCAAAAAGAATGGGAAAATTCCTTTTTTTATACAGGGTAATCCACAACGGAAATGCCAGGGAAAAACGGGTACTTTTGGAAAAACCGCGCGGCTCCACATCGACAATCCCGGCAAGTTCGGATGAGCTTTGCATATAGCCATGATACTTTTTTTTGATCATCGGCTTGAGGGTGGCAATTTGCCTGGCCGTCAGAGTGCCATTTGACACGATTTCCATAATCACCGGATGGTAGGGAGCACCCTCCGAGCCAAAATAATGCGGCAGGTAGGTCTTACAGAAAAGCTCAAAATCCTTTTCGCACTCATCTTTTCTTCTTTGTGAGGCTTGTGTTTTCAGCCTTTCCTCACCGCTGCCTACCAGCTCCTGCAGGAGTTCCACATCAGCACCCTTCTACCTGCACGTTTTCCACCATGCCGGAAAGTTTCTCTATTAAATCTTCATTGCCGGAAAGCTCTTTTTTCAGAGCGGTAATAACAGCCCGTTTTGCAGCCTCGGCTCCACTTCTGTATTTGAGTCTCATCCCGCCCAGTTTTACCTGGGCGCTGGCCAGCTTGGATACCGCATTAACGGCCTCTCCAGGGTCATCAAAGGCCAGCTCGTCAATAGCCTGAGACTCCCGGAACAATAACCCTGCAAAACGGCTGACCACAGCCTCGGCCAAATCGGTATTCGGATCATCCCTTACAGCATCCATTATGACTCGTGATTCTTCGATGCACTTGCGCATTTCAAGGGCCAGTGTTTTGGATTCCTTCACTGACCGCCTCACCGCTTCATGAGAGATGTTGTATCCTTCACTTTGCAACTGGCGGGCAATTTCTTTATTGGTCATCTTCTTTTGTGTGTAGAGCTCCAGTATCCGATCAGTCAAATCGTACAGGTCTGCTTTACTGCGGCGGCCCATATTATGCCCCCTCATGCAGAATGAACACAGCGGGATCTGTTATGGTGCCCTCAAACAGGTCGATACCCTCCGGGGAGGCTTTATAGACCTTCAGGGTTTCTCCAGTTTTATAGGGGTGCGGCACCTCGGTTTTGAGTATGTAGCCCTTATCATTCATGTATGCCAGGGATGCCAGTATGGCATCATATTTGTGGTACTGATAGAACACCCCCATCAAGGTACGCTCATCAACCCCCTCCGGATACATGTGCCGTAAAAACTCCAAAATCTTCCCCCGCAGGATTGTTCCTTTCTCTTTCATTATTTTTTTTCCTTAAACACACTGATAATCAAATCCGACAGACGGTTTAACTCGGCCCTCCAGCCGGAAAATTCCTTGTAATGTTCTTCTCTGGGCAGATAATCTTTTTCAATGCAGGAGACCCGGTTGGCCAGCTCATCCTGCCGTTTGCTCACCGCAGCCAGCCGTTCTTCCAGACGGCTTTCCATGGCATCAATCTGGGTACCTGTCGATCTCTTGAGCTCATCAGCTCTCTGGTCATCTCTGCGTGCATTATCTTTGAGCTCTTTGATTACCCACCCCAGCAAAAACGTAATGACCAAAATGGCAGGCGCTGCACCATAGGAAAGCATTTGGTTGATTAACCCCTCCATTTAACGCCCCCCCAGGAAAATAGCTGCAGCGGTAATACCAGCACCAACGGCAATCCCCGCGCCCACGCTTAATACAATTCTTATCTGTGCTTGTTTTTTGTTCTGGTTCAATTCCCTCTCCAGTAACTGACTTCTGGCTTGCCAGAAATCCCTCTCCGGCGCAGCATCCAGCAACCCCATCTTGTAACCTTTCTGGTAGGCCTCTTTTATCGACTGCCCGGCCTCATCTTCTGCGGCTTCAAGCAGAGTTATGACCATCACTCCCGGATACAATTTTTCGGGCTCTATCCCGTAACCGTTTTCTGTAGCCGGCGGTAATGGCTTCAAGTTCTGAGCGTTTATCAGATTGATTGGGAGCAGCGTCAAACACGTCAGCAGCAGGGGTACTCTTAATCTTCTCATACGTCTCTTCCTTTATTATGGCAGGGGTTTTGTCCCCCCCTTTTTTTCGAATCCCAAACATTTGGGCAAGCATGCCCAGGATAAAAGAGGCCAGCAACAAGATGGCCATCCATATTTTTTTCATCTGCACTCCTCCTACAATGGCATGCCGCTATCCCTTTGGAAGATGTTACGGGCAATCAAAGAGGCATCTACAGGTGCAAATACCAAGACGATAAAACCCGCTGCTTTAATCACATCGTCAAAAGGCAGATAGGGCGCCCAGAATATTTTGGCAGACAGACCAGCCAGGACAATAACAGACGAAAACACTTTTGCTCCTAATGTCAGAGGCTTACCCTTCAGCTCGGCATTCAGCATTCCTCTTCCTCCAGCATGCCGTGTATTTCATCGCCCGGCCGGATGCCGCATGAGCGTAGAGTTGTGTTAAAACTTTTGAGATCCTGAGAAGAGAGAATAATGCAGCCAGCGCTCCATCCGTAATGAGTATCTCTTCCCAGCTTTTTGGAATACCGGTTATGAATCAGCCAACGCCCTATGGTGTAGCCGTTGAGCGTTCTCTGCATGGCATTGCGGTCTATCAGCTGGCCATCAAGGTCAGTAGTACGGGTAATGGCATGGATTTCTCCGGAGAAATTCCGCGGAGGAACAAAACACTTAAGCCGAAACGCTCCGGGAGCAACCGTATCTCCATGTGCCATTGTATCGCCAGGCATCATGGCCCCAAAACAATAATTGGCAACACTCTGACAAAGCCAGGATCCTGCTACCGTATTGTCTTTGAGAATGCGGATAACATCTTGTGTATTATTTTTCCAGTTATTCTGAAAACTGTCCGGCCGTTTGGGATACGCCTTGTAATCGTAAGATGATTTTTTCCGGTTGATAAGAATGGTAATCACACCCGCTCTCCTCTTGTATAAGAGGATAGCGAGTGAAGAAAATCAGCGCTTGAAAGGGGAGCAAGCCATTAAGGCGGTATTGAAAAAGAACTCTATGTGTTTAAAGTTTATTGTTTTTTAAAACTTACAAGCTTTGCGCCAATTATTTTCCCTTTTTTTTCTGTTGTTGCAATACTCATCTCAATAGTTTGACGATTTGTAGAATCTTTAAACCACTGATAATCATCTTCACTTATCATTTCACCAAAAATATTAACGTATTTAATCTCTTTACCGGTATCTATCTTTACTACATCAAGATACATGGCATCATCTTTAAAATGAATATCTGTTATAATAAAATCACCAGAATAACTCAGTGTCTCGATGTCAACCTTTTCACGAGGCTTCCTTACGATCTCTCGTAACTGTACGCTGGTGACCTGCTCACCGTTTATGGTTATGTCTGTAGAATCTGTTTGTTTTGAAACACCTCTATAAAATTCTGTTTGGGCATTTAATGCAGCAATCTGAGCTTCAACAGTTGTTTTTTGTACTCCTTCAATAAGCTGTGCCATTTGTTCCAGTTCTTTTCTTTTTTCATGACTATCTATGATTTTTGGGACCGAGATACAAAGAGTCGCACCAATAGAAACTGCGGCGATAGTTGCAATAATCTCTTTCCCAGTCATTTTCTTCACCCTTTCGGCAGCTGCCTTAATTATTGGCAATGGTATCAATTCTATCCACGAGGAGCCTTCTTCTACTTTAACATACAGTTCAAGCATTTGTTTTTCTTCCAGAGTAAGGCGTTTTGTTTTATTGGCATACATGAAAAGAGCATATTGCTCATATAGACCCTTTTGCAGATCCAAAATGCTTCGCATCATGCTTGTATTCAAAGTAGATTCAAAGCGTTCCCCTTGAAAACGCATTTTAATGCCTTTTATATCATCAGAAAAACTAAATCGAACATCCTTAAACCAATCATATTCTTCCGGCAGTTTTGATGCATATTCTGCCAGCTGGTTAAAGTCGGTAATTTCAATTGTCTGCATTTTCTATAAACCTCTTTTTAATTTTTACGGCCATAACAGCACAACGAATTCCGCCAGTGCAGCCCATTCACCATCATGAGGATATATTTTGCGGCCGCTGCCATCGCCATAAAGCAGTACCCATTTACCGCCATTATCCAAATGCAGGCGTTTGAGCGTTGTACTGCCCTGATAATCAACCACCATTAAAGAGCCATCTACCGGCCTTTCCTGACGCCTTAAAAGGACAATCCCTCCGTCTGGTATTCCGGCACTTACCATGGATGTTCCCTTGATTTTAGCAGCATAGTAGTCAGCCCGATCTCCCCGGATCAGGTGAAGTGGTACCGGATAAGTTTCTCCGGTGTCTACTGCCTCCCGGGGTTCTCCGGCCGCCAGCCCTTCACCATAGGGCACCTGTATAACCGGTTCGTCAGGCAGGTATTCAGGCCCGGCTTCCCTGGCTTCGCCGGAACTGTCAGGCTCATCCTTATGTATAGGAGCTCTTCCAGGCGGGGAGGAGCTGGCAGCTGTGAGGTTTTCAATCATAGCGCGGAGTTCGGAGAGTTCAGGTTCCACACACTCACGTACAAATGCCGCCATTGATTCTGTAATACCTAATGGGGTAGATTTTCCGTGAAACATCTGACCGGAACCTGTCAAAATCCATGCAATATTAACGGAAAATTCCTCATAAAGAATCTTCAAAACATCTGCCGAGGGTAAGGAGACTCCACGCTCATAACCATTAATTGTGGATCTTTTAGAATGTACAGCATCGGCAAAAGCCTGCTGAGACATCCCGAGAGCCTTCCTTATCTGACGTATTCTAGAGGCAATCATACTTCCCCCTTGGCTATAAATAGCCCAAAAAGATTTAAATTGGTCAAAAATCAAGTAATAATCACTTGACTATTGACTATATTTAGCCAATAATGCCTATATATCGGCTAAACAAGTTTAGCTAATAAGGAAACCTGGTTCCAAGATTGCCAAACATATTTAGCAAACAAGGAGCCAACCTCCAAAACTTGCTAAACATATTTAGCATTCTAACGCAATTACGTGAGGGATGACTATGAATCGACCATATCCGAAGGACATTGAAAGAAAGTTGCTTATTACAAAAGAACTGTTACAGAGAAACATGACATTAAAAGAATTGTCAGAAGAAATCGGAATTAATTATGGCTATCTTTCGGCAATTACTAACGGCACCAACCGCTCCTATAAGAACGAGCAAAAGATTGCCACCTATTTCGGTAAATCCAGAGAAGAGCTGTTTCCAAAGCGTACCGCCAAAGATATTCAGGAAATGCGCTTGAGACAACTGGGAGGAGGGGCGGCATGACTGTTATGATTTATGGCCCAAAAGACGGCCGCAGAGGCTTGGAGGCCTCTTTGCGTTATGATGGCCGGGGCAATTTGTTCATCCAGATCCCTGGTTCAGACCATATCCATGATTATCTGATAAATCTTCAGGCCTGGCCCCGTGTGCTTTTGCCCGAAACCAATGGGGCCAGGGTGCATTCCCGCTGGCTAATGCTGGCATCAGATTTTGCTGATTATATCAAGGGTAAAGTTGCCGCACCGGAAAGAAAGAATCTCTACATTGCCGGTCATTCCATGGGCGGAGCTGTTGCAGCCATTCTGCCATGGTTTTTAACCTATCAAAAATGCCGGGTATTAACGGTCAACTCTCCAAAAGCAGGAAACAAGAATTTTGTTCAGTGGTTAAAAGACAATGTTGATTTCAGGCATTATTTTAATGCCGGCGATATTGTACGCCATCTGCCTGTTTTTTATGCCCAGTATCCAGATAATCAGCAGTTTTCAAAATCAAGACCTTTTTGGAAAGCACACAATGATATGCCTTGGTGGTGGCATTCGTTTATGCATGATGAGGATAGTTGCTCATGACTCTCACTACCAGCAACCTTGCCCGAGCTTTGGGGATAACAAAAAAGACGTTGTTACATCGCGCAGAAAAAGAAGGCTGGCCTGTCATAAAAAAGCAGAGCGGCAACCTCTATATTATCTCCCGCCTGCCGCTGAAGGTGCGCCATACGATTATGAACTCCGGTGTACTGGATTCACAGCCCGCTCCTCAGACCGAACAGAAAAAGGTCGCTTTATTTCTACAGGTAAGCGACAAGGAACGGGAGCGCTCTGTGTGGATTGCCCGTCTGTTATTCGAAGCCAAAAACATGACGGCTGCCCCCTCCATGAACATGACCGACTTTACCGAAGCCTATAACGCCGGGATGATACTGCCTGAGATAAAGGCCAAACTGGGAGAGGTCTCGGTCAAAACACTTTACCGATGGCAAAAAGAATTCCGGGATAAGGGCGCCGACGGACTTGTGCGTACATACGGGCTGAGTTCTGGCGGATCCGGCTCTAGCCTCTCTGACATTGAGCGTTACTACCTGGAGTACTTCTGGCTGGATTCTTCCCTGCCAACCATGCGTTACGCCTATAAGATGATGCAGATCAACGCCCCGGACTCCACCTGCTCCGAGGCTACTGCCGCTCGTTATCTGAAGAGTCTGCCCAAGCCCCTGGTTGATTACAAACGGCTGGGAGTCACCAAGTTTAACGCCATCCATCAACCGGCGATCAGTCAGGATATTGAGCGATACAAATCCCTTGAAAAAGTTGTTTCAGACCATCATTGCCTGGACTTCGTAGTTCTCTACCGCGGTAAGCTGATACGTCCTTGGATTACTGTTTTTCAGGACTTTCGTTCCGGGATGATTCTGGGATGGGCCGTCAGTGTGGCTCCCTCCAGTTTCTCCATTATCGCGGCTTATTACATGACCGTGATGCTCTACGGCATTCCTGATGAGGTGCTCTTCGACAACGGGAAAGATTACCGCAGTAAATTTCTCAACGGTTACAACGACACCGCAACTGTCTACCTTCCGGAGGGTATGAGCGTCGAGGAAACCATACATATCCAAGGTGCCATTCCCATGATTGGCTCCAAAGTTACTTTCACGGAAGTTTATAGCGGCCAGAGTAAGGGCCGTCTGGAACGCACCTTTGGCATTTTTGCTGATTACCTTTCCAAACCCTCCGGCTCCTATGTCGGCCGTGATACAACCAGCCGGCCGGAAGAGGTGCAGTTGTACTACAGGGCCATCAACAAGCAGTTGCAACGTACAGAATTCCCGGACTGGGAATGGGTTAAGGAATCAACGGGGGCCATCGTCCAATACATCAACCGCAACTTGCCCTCGGATGGCAAAGGTATGAAGGGTAAAACCCGCCTTAAAGTCTTTGAGGAAAACCTGCCGGAAAATATACGGCAGGCCGATAAAGACCTTTTGCTTATGGCCCTCACAAGGGGTGAGAGAAGGGTTGCCAAGAAGTCTGCTGTTAAGATTGGCGGCGTTGAATACTTCGCCGAAGAGCTGTTTTTGTACAACGGCCGGGATGTTATTGTCCGCCAGAAAATCTACACGTCAGATACCGTGACGGTGACAGATATTAAAGGCCGCCTGATCTGTGAGGCGGTGGCCAACTATACATCAGAAGGTACTGAGCTTGATATCACTATAAAGAAAATCCGGAGTACCAGAAAAACCAACCTGCTTAAGCTGGCTGAACTCGGTACTCATGAAAACGCGCCGGCCCCCGAATACGCCAGCATGATAGACGTGGCCCGGAACATGTACAGCCAGAATAACTTTCCCGGGTTCCGGGATCCTCTAGCCGAGCTGGAAGAGCCTGAAGACCATGAGGCAAACGTGCTGCCTCTGGCTGTTGGCAGTGAGCATGATAATTCCACGCCAAAAGGCGGGAAAAAATACAAAACCATTTTTGATGTTGAGGAGGCATGAAATGGAAGCAAACAAAAAAATCCAGAGCCGACTGGAATCAGCTCTGGAAAAGTACGGTTACTCACAAAACCGTGCGGCCAAAGAAATCGGGTATAGCGCCTCGGCTATCTCTGATTACCGCAATGACAAGTATAGTGCGGATTTGGCAAAACTGGAAGAGGCGATTGAGCGCTGGCTGACACGCATGGATCAGTTCTACAGCTCAACGGCCGTAGGGGTGGTACAAACCCAAGGTCTTAATCGCATCATGATGGCCATCAGTGTAGCCCACATTGAACGGGACATTGCCCTCATTACTGGTAAAGCTGGCAGCAGTAAAAGCACTGCGGCTCAAACTTACTGGAGCGAAAATCCACGCACATGTATATACATAGAGGTTGTACAGGGGATGAACCGCAAGGCCATGATTCAGGCCATAGCCGGTTCATTGGGGATTGATACCTACCGAGTGGGAGAGCAGTCCCTGATACGTCTTATCAGCGAGATGCTGCATGACCGGCAGATGGTCGTTATCCTTGATGAGGCTGATTACCTGAAGGCTGATGCGTTGGAATTTTCAAGGCGGCTTGTACACGATCTGGGACAATCCGGCCTGGTGCTGATTGGCCTTCCCCGGTTGGCAGCAAAAATACAAAACCTGCGTAACGATCACCGACAGCTGGAAAGCCGTATCGGCATCCACCTGCAGGTACCGTCCCTCTCCCGTTCTGACGCACGTCAGATTGCCAGAAGCGTATGGCCGAATATCACTGATGCAGCGTTTACAGCGCTCTACAAACATGCCCATGGTGATGTACGGGTTTTCACCAAACTGATGAGTCGTATTAAGCGCACGATGGCCCGCAATAATACTCAGGATCTGGATGTCGAAATGGTGGATGCGGCAGCAGAAACGGCTTACAAAGGGAGTGCTTTGAATGCGTAGAGAGGATATGGCACCTATAGCTTATATGCCTATAGAGAGCCGCATTAAAGCAATCAGGAAGCAGCATGCGGAATTAAAGAAGACTCTAAAGAAGGCCGCAGTGCAGGCTTTTGAAATGGGCAGGCTGCTTACAGAATTACAGTTTGAGAGGGATCCCGCAATACCCTGGAAAGATTTCTTTTCAGCTCACTTCGATTTTTCAATACGGACAGCAAGCAATTATATGAGGCTGTATGAATTGTATCGCGATAAGCCTAAAGAGTTGGAAAATCAGAGCCTTTCTGAGGCGTATATGTCGGCAGGTGTTAAGAAGATCAGTTCAGCAGTGGGTGCAGGTAAACCGGCAAATCCAAGGGAATTTGCAAGCCCGGAAGAGGAGCGGGAATACGACATTGAGGATATTTTTGCCCAGCCGCCGGTTTCTCATAAAAAGCTCGAACAGCACCGTATTGAGCCTATGGGAGATCATAACCGTCTTTGGCTGATTACCCGAGACGGTCAGTCTATGCCAGTGGCACAGCTTTACACCACCGAGCCTGCAGGATTTCCCAAGGCTGAAAAAATAGAACTTTTAAGGGACGTCCAAATAGCATTGGAGGCGTTTTATTCACACATTGAAGAGTATGAAAGACGAGGGGTTACAGGATGACTACGCAGAAAATAGACATGACAGAGGCCACAGAAGAGGCGGAAGGCAAGATGTATATAACAGAAAACGGTTACAGAAAACTTGGGGATCTGGAACAGAAAATGCGTGAGGTGGTTCTTGGTTACAGCGGCTACAAAAAAGAGGAAGAAAAAAGGGCCATCCTTAATTATCTGCGGGAGCTTAAAGCGGTGATGCTGAACGAGTGTTACCTTGGCGATTCTTCAGGTCCGCCAATAGGCGGGGATGCCGCGTAGAGGAGGTGGTCCTGGTATGAATTGCAGCTACTGTAACAAGCCGTTATCCAGAGCAGAGGGTGTCCGCACCAAGAGCAGTGCCAGAAAAAAATCCTGCGACCTGATTTTTTGTTCTGATGCCTGTTTTGGTAAACACATTAAAGCTGCCGGCAAAGATATTAAAACACAGGCAAGCCGCCAAGCCCTGCTGGCCGAATGGAGGGCCTATATAAGGGAGCGTAAAAAAGCAGTTAGAAAGCTGGAATACATTGAGCCTGAATCGTCTGATGTGGCGTATCTTTTTGAGAGCATCGGGAAAAAATCACAGAGCATACTCGCGGCCAGAATGTTCGGTCACATCGTTGTCAAAAGCAAGTGGCACGTCCCCAGCATACTTAAAAACATAGAGGAAATTTCCAATGATAAAAATTAAAGGTACCAGAACCTATGTCTGTGATGGTTGTAAGTCAATGTTTGAATCGGATTTTGAACTTGAGAGTGTCAATCCAGAAGAGACTTTTACCCTTTATGAATTGTGCGTAGAGCCTATAGATAGCAAAGATTGGTCATATAGAGGGCACATTACATATTGCCCAACGTGCAGAGCAAATCACACAACAGGAGACGAATACGATGATTTGCCTTTTTAACAAGCAAGTGGAGAGCCACTAAATATTAAGAATTCATAGGAGGAGATAAGGATGAATCAACAGGTAGAAAATTGGGATCAGGCCGATGAGGCCCTGCATCGGATGGGAGAGATTGACATTGAACTCTCAGACATCAATGGCGAGTTGACCCTGCAAATTAACAAGCTCAAGGAAGAGGCCAAATTGGCGGCTGCCGGAATAGAATCGGAGAGGAAATACCTTGAAGAACAGGTCACGCATTTCTGCGAAAGCCAAAAAGCCGAGTTCACCAAAAAAAGAAGTCGCACTTTGAACTATGGTCTTATAGGATTTCGGATTAGCACCAGCGTGCCCATCCCCAGGGATAAGTCCAAGCTGGCTGATTTAATTGCGGCCCTGAAACGGCTGCGCCTGGACGCCTGTATTAAGGTAGAGGAAAAGGTTGACCGGGATCAGATTACCTCGCTGGACGACGGCACGATTGCAAAGCTGGGCCTTAAAAAAAATACCAAGGACAGCTTCCGCATCCAGCCCAATCTGGAGAAGATTCAGGACTTACGAGCGGCGGGCTGATGACTGCAGACCGCTTTATCTGGAAGTGCGAAGCACCCGCCCGAAGGCTTATCCAGGGCCAAGAAAGACAAACGCTCCTGGCTCTGGCTCGCAAGCACACCGGGCGGGTTGTTCTCGCCTCATGGGAGCGGTATCTGCAAAACGGTGGATATGACGTACAGGATTTTTCCAGGCAGTTTGATGCTTCAGGCTGTGCGGCCAGGCCGGATGCAGATACTCTCCATGCACTTACTTCTCTCCTGGAAGATTTTAAGAAAAAGGAGAAAAAAAGATATGCTGACACAGCGAAATAAAAAGCTGGCTCTTATACATATTGCAAAAAAACAAATAGGCATTACAGACGACGGATATCGGGCTCTTCTGGAAGGTTCAGCAGGCGTTAATAGTGCCAGTAAAATTCAAAACGACCAGCAGTATTTTGCGGTAATGCGCGCATTCAAAAAAGCTGGATACAAGCCCCCAAAAAGCCTGCCTGTAAAACCTGTTGACAGGGGCCGCTTCTGCTCCGAAAGACAGCGATACTACATTAAAGGCCTTTGGGAACTTGCTTCCAGAAATGGCAGCGAAAAGAGCCTGAGCCGATTTCTGGAGCGTATAACAGGCATAAATCAACTCCGTTGGTTATCGAAGCCGCAAGCTACAAAAGTAATTCTGGCATTACGGGATATAGCCTTGAAGGCAGGATATAACCCGGATGGCCCCTGGAAGGAGGACGCCGGATGAAACTCTTAACCTTAAAAGAAATTGCTGAAAAGCTTGATGTTCCACCCAAGAGTATTTATTACCTTATTTATATAGGACGTCTTGAGGGATTCAAGATAAGGAGCACATGGCGATTCCTTAATGATGCGGCGGAAAATTTATGCTGAGTGACGAAACTGTTATTGCCCTGGAAACTGCTTTACCAACCATCCTCTCCATTAACGAAGTAGCGGCATTTTTATCGTGTTCCGCCATCACTGTCCGCAGGATGATAACAGATAAACAGCTGCCTGCGTTCAAGCAAGAAGCCGAGTGGAACATCCTCCGTTCGGACCTTATTCAATATCTTTCTGACCATTCAAATATATAATTAAAACTTCTTAAATAACATTTAAAGTACGATTTAAACCCCGTTAAAATACAGATAAACGGGTATGTAAACACCCCGAAGGCTGTAAGTGCCTTAAAATGGGGTTTCAGATTCAATATGTAGTTTATTATGTAATTTTCTGCTGGATTTCATCTGCACGACAATTTTAGTATATTGATAATTTAATTTATTTCTACATATGTATTTAATTGATTTATTGTGTGCTTTTTTAAATTCTCATACTATATGATGCTTATCAATTGCCCAGTTCCACATAACATTGCGAAAGTGCCAAAAGGGATGGTCCGTAAAGCATATCAATACGAAGAGAATCTTCAAAAGCCGCCGCTGCCTCCCT
>PDWJ01001157.1_pt1 | contig 33849 bp, 25 predicted proteins | sample 1430881 | NCBI WGS metagenome assembly PDWJ01 (sample SAMN01162460, study PRJNA174530) | Oral metagenome, whole genome shotgun sequencing project. | biome: Marine environment; feature: Marine mammal; material: Swab sample of the gingival sulcus; isolation source: swab sample of gingival sulcus...
TCTCCTACTTGAAGTGAAAAATTATATAGTATTTTCTCCTCAGGATAAAACTCATGATTTGTATAAAAATACACTATTTTATTTTCAATGTCATTTCTAAAACTTCCAACATATTCTTTTGATATTACATTCATATTTTGTTGACTATCAAAAGTATGCCTGTAAATTTTCTTATAGATTATACCATTGATAATGGTATCCCCTTCCGGTATATCGGCATGAGGGATAGTTGGACCGCCATAAGGATAGTAGTTCATTTTCCATACCACATTTTCTTCCGGAAGCGGAATATATTCCCCTTGTCCTTTTACACCGATAAATAATATCAGTATAAAAAGGGTTAAAAGTAATTTTAGTCTTTTCATCATACTTTTATTTCTATGGATTAATAAATTCATTTTACTTGTATACTCATACATTTTCTACCTCCTTTTTTCAAGTATGAGGGTTTAGTTAACGTCATTAATTTTTGTGTTGTAAAGATAATGCCTTTTTTTCATAATTTCTCTTATTTAATAATGATTTTTTTAGTTTAAATAATTTATTTTCAATATGATTTTCGCTCCTCAAACTTACCTAAGCTATCGATATGGCTTTTCAACCTTTAAAATTTACTCAATGTAACGAAAAAGCTGTAGATTCGGAGCAAAAAGATTTGATAATTGTCTATAAATGTAAATATTAAAGTTTGCTGCCGTAAATAAGTTTTTTATATTTGCAAAACAACAAAGAAATTTATATAAATTTAAAAACATCTATCAAAAACAAAATATTATGTATAAAAATGTAAAAGCATTCCTACAAAAAGAAATTCAGGACATTAAAGATGCCGGATTATATAAAGAAGAAAGAGTAATTACATCACCTCAAAGTGCTGAAATTACCGTACAATCGGGAAATAACGTTTTAAACTTTTGTGCCAATAACTATTTAGGATTATCTGACCATCCTGAATTAATTGATGCCGCCAAAGAGGCATTAGACAGCCATGGTTATGGTATGTCATCCGTACGATTTATCTGTGGAACACAAGATTTGCACAAAGCATTAGAAAAAAAGATTGCTGATTTTTTTGGTACGGAAGATACCATTTTATATGCAGCTTGTTTTGATGCTAACGGAGGTGTTTTTGAACCACTATTGACTGACGAAGATGCTATTATATCTGACGCCCTTAATCATGCTTCCATTATTGATGGTGTAAGATTATGTAAGGCACAGCGTTATCGCTACAAAAATGCCGATATGGATGACCTGGAAGAGCAACTAAAGAAAGCCCAGGCACAACGTCATAGAATTATTGTTACAGACGGTGTTTTCTCTATGGACGGTAATGTGGCACCAATGGATAAGATTGTTGAATTAGCTGAAAAATATGATGCAATGGTAATGGTTGACGAGTGTCATTCTGCCGGCGTAGTAGGGAAAACAGGAAGAGGAGTAACTGAATTATACGATATTAGAGGAAAGGTTGAAATCATCACCGGAACATTGGGAAAAGCCTTTGGAGGTGCTATTGGAGGTTTTACAACCGGAAAAAAAGAAATTATCGACATGTTGAGACAACGTTCAAGACCTTATTTGTTCTCAAACTCTATTCCTCCTGTGGTAGCTAATGCAGGTATTCGTATGTTCGACATGATGGAACGCACTTCTGAATTACAAGATAAATTACATCAAAATACAGACTACTTTGTAGAGAAAATGAAAGCTGCCGGTTTTGATATTAAACCTACAAAATCTGCAATTTGTGCTGTAATGTTATATGATGCTAAATTGTCTCAGGTATTTGCCGAAAAACTATTACAAGAAGGCATCTATGTAATTGGATTCTATTATCCTGTAGTGCCAAAAGGAGAAGCAAGAATAAGAGTACAATTATCTGCCGGTCATCAAAAAGAACATCTTGATAAATGTATTGATGCTTTTATAAAAGTAGGTAAAGAATTAGAGGTGTTGAAGTAGGGAAGAATTGTGAATGGTGAATTATAAATTATGAATTAATGTGGCAATGTGGCAATGTGTTAATGAGAGGGAGAGAAAAGTTAAAAAGTAGAAGTTAAAACAAACGTAATATCAAAGACGAGAGGTAATCCCCCTTGGAGAAGGGGGCAGGGGGATTGATTAATTGCTAATTGCACATTACTAATTATTAATTGAAAAAATACATCTAAAATAAATAATAAAAAAGCTAATAGCTAAAGGCTAAAAGCCAATAGCCAAAAGCAAAATATAACAAATTTAATATATGGCAAAGCAATTAATTGAATGTGTCCCTAACTTTAGTGAGGGAAGAAACATGGAAGTGATTGGAAAAATCACAGACGAAATAAAAAATAGCAAAGGTGTAGAATTAATCGATGTAGATCCGGGTGAAGCAACAAACAGAACAGTTGTTACTTTTGTTGGAACACCTGATGAGGTAATTGATGCTGCTTTTAAAGCCATCAAAAAAGCCAAAGAATTGATTGATATGACTACACATAGTGGTGCTCATCCAAGATTTGGTGCTACGGATGTATGTCCGTTGGTTCCGGTTGCAAATATCACCATGGAAGAAACCGTAGAATATGCCCGAAAATTAGCCAAAAGAGTAGGTGAAGAATTAGAATATCCGGTATATTTATACGAAAAAGCAGCTATGACACCTGAAAGAGAAAACTTAGCCGTTGTTCGTTCAGGTGAATATGAAGCTTTAAAGGAAAAATTATCACAAGAGAAATGGAAACCGGACTTTGGAAAAGCTGAATTTGTGCCTAAAACAGGGGCAACAGCCATTGGTGCCAGAAATTTCCTTGTAGCTTATAATGTAAACCTAAATACCACTTCTACAAGAAGAGCCAACGCCATTGCTTTTGATGTGAGAGAGCAAGGTAGAGTAAAGAAAGATGCCAACGGCAAAAACATGAAAGATGAAAATGGAGAATTTATTAGAATTCCCGGAACATTAAAGAAAGTAAAAGCCATTGGTTGGTATATCGAAGAGTTTGGTATTGCTCAGATATCCATGAACTTAACGGATATTTCTGTAACCTCTATCCATGAAGCTTTTGAGGCTGTAAGAGAAAGTGCCAACAGAAGAGGATTACGCGTTACTGGTTCAGAAATTGTGGGTGTTTTACCATTAAAAGCCATGTTGGATGCAGGTAAATTCTTCTTAAAGAAACAACAGCGTTCGTTGGGTGTATCTGATGAAGAGATTATAAAAATTGCGGTAAAATCTTTGGGATTAGATGAGTTATACAACTTTGATCCAAAGAAAAAAATCATTGAATATATCCTTGAGAATGAAAATACCGGTAAAAAGTTAGTTGATATGAAGCTAACAGATTTTGTATATGAAACAGCATCGGAATCTCCGGCTCCGGGTGGTGGTTCTATTTCTGCATACATGGGTGCCATGGGAAGTGCTTTGGGAACAATGGTGGCTAACCTTTCTTCACACAAAAGAGGTTGGGACGACCGTTGGGAAGAATTTAGCAATTGGGCAGAAAAAGGAAAGCAGTATCATGACAGATTGCTCGAACTTGTTGATAAAGATACAGATGCCTTCAACAAAATCATGGATGCTTTTAAAATGCCGAAAAATTCTGATGAAGATAAAGCCCTTAGAAAACAAGCCATTGAAGATGCTACAAAATATGCCATAGAGATTCCTTTTGAAGTGATGAAAAATTGCTATCAATCAATGGAAGTAATGAAAGCCATGGCAGAATTTGGTAATCCAAATAGTGTGTCTGATGCCGGTGTGGGTGCTTTAGCTGCATTAGCAGGTGTTCGTGGTGCTTTCTTAAATGTTAAAATCAATGCTAAAGACTTAGCAGATCGTAATTTTGTGGACAAAATTATTGCAGAAGGTCAAGACATTTTAGAAAAAGCCACAGCATTGGAAAAAGAAATTATGGCACAAGTTGAGCAGGTAATTGCTAAGTAATCTCTGCAAAAAAACTCATAAAAGCAGAAGTCTCTTATATAAACTATAAACACCAAATTAGACATAAATATTTATGTGTAATTTGGTGTTTTTTTAGGTAATGTGAGTAGATTAGAATTCAATATTTCCCCTACCCTCCTCTTATACAAAAAGAAATAACTTTATTGTTTAACTCTCCTAATCAAACCATTTAACGCTTAACTGTTATAGGGTTACCCATATAAAAGTTCAATACAATATTTGAAAACACATATTGATACTTATTATTAATCAATTGATTTTCAGCATTGATAAATTCTTTCTTTACTTCATTATATGAAATAGAATTAATCACACCGGCTTCAAAACGTTTTTCGGCATATTCAAATGCTGTTTTTGCTGCTTTCACTTTCATTTTAGCTGCTGCATACCTACTTTTAGCTGAATTGAAACTTGCATAAGCCGTTTGAATTTTTTTCTTCAAATTTTGTTGAGCAAGCTCCAACTTATATTGGGCATTATCTTTTGATATTTTTGATTTGGCAATAGCCGTTCTCACATTCCAATTCTGAAAAATCGGAATACGAAGATTTAAAGAGAGATTTTTATACAAATTAGCTTCCAACTGATCAGAAAAAGGTTTAGTCTGAAATCCCAGAGGCACTTGCTGTTGACTCATCACCTGCTCACCCGAAGTAGTTGTCCCAACAGGCACATCAAAGATTTCATACCCTGTAATCTCTTTATTGGCTTCAGAATAAGCTGTAGATATTCCGGCAGATAAACTCAATGTGGGATGCAATTGACTGCGAGATAAAGCAATACCCTTTTTAGCAATTTCAATATCCAACGCTGCTCTTTTTATTTCCGGTAATTGAGCCAATGCTTTTTGATAAATCTCTTCAAGATTATAAGTCAGCAACTGTTCTTCAATTTCAATATTCGGCTTTTCAATTTCAAAACCTTCTGTTGTCGGCAAATTCATGATTTGTGAAAATATCAGATATGCCGTATTCAAATTATTCTGACTTTCGATATATCTCAACTCCTCTGCCGCAACTTGCACCTCAATATTTAACAATTCTCCTTTAGCCAACGCACCGGCATCTACCATTTTCTGCACCCGATCTCTTTGCTTTTTAATGTATTCAAACTGATTGAGTGAAATCTCTAAATTTTCCATTGCAGACAAAACGGTAACATATTGATTTGCTATTTGAAGTGACACATTATCAAGCAACTCATCATAACCATAAGATGTCAACTGATGTATCAATTTACTTTGCTTTAACATCAACTGCTTTTGCATTCCACCATATAAAACCATGTAACTTTGAATGCTTGCATTATTACTCCTTACTTTTTCATTCGAAAAATTATTGGTCACAGGATCTAAACTCCTACCCCAATGATAATTATGGCTAACATTAGCATTAAGATTCGGCAACATGTTGAGTTTATTTTGTACAATATCATATTCCATATTTTTCAAATTCAACAATTGTTGCTTTATCTGTATATTGTGTTCCTTCCCGTAATTAATACAGTCTTCCAACGACCACTTCTTCTGCGAAAAAGCATTTTGAGCCATCAAAAAGATCAGGAATAAAAAAAGTTTATTTTTCATGTTTTTTGTCTTTAGTGCTTATTAGCTTTGGGATATTTGTCCTTTAACTTTAACAAAAATATAAATTTTTAATCAATAAAAACAGGTAGAAATCGTAAAATTAAAATATCAAATTTTTTTGATAATCGTTTAACCCATTTTTCTTGAATAATGACAGATAATGTTTATGAGTATCGATAAAAAATCGGATTTGTATAGAAAATCAATATAAATATTGGAAAATCATCAGTATTTACAGCTATTTTAAAAACAAAAAATAATCTAAATAAAAACATATTAAAAATTAAAACCTTACCTTTGTGCGATATTTGGTGATATGGACGATATTCTTCATCCATATAGAGGGAATGTGGTGAAAATCCACAACAGTGCCCGCTACTGTAAATACTAAACGATAGATTGTCGTTTATTTGTAAACTTTATACAGCCACTGTTATGTGTAACGGGAAGGCTTAGTTTATAAAGTATAAAGTCAGGAAACCTGCCAAAAAGATAGTAATATAGCCGTCGGGTATAAACGGTTGATATTATGTTATTTTTTCACCTTAAGATTAATATAAAATGAAAATGAAAAGACGATTTTATATCGTATTGTTATTGCTTTGTTTAGGAACAACAACGCAAATTTTTGCACAGCAAAAAGAGGATGTAAGTATGGAAACAGATTTGAATCCTATAGTTATTACCGGAACCGGAACCAAACAATATCTGAAGTCAACCATTGCCCCTGTAAAAGTAATTAATGCCAAGGAAATTGAAAAAACCGGTGTTACAGAAACGCAAAAAGTGTTGGAACAATTGTTACCATCATTTTCTTTTTCACCCAATTCAATGGGAAGCTATCTTACCATGAATGGTTTATCAAACAAATATGTATTGATATTGGTCAATGGTCGTCGCTTGAATGGCGATTTATCCGGAAATGTAGATTTACAGCGCATCAATCCTTCCAACATTGAACATATAGAAGTATTAAGTGGCGCAGCATCTTCTTTATATGGTTCTGATGCCATTGGTGGTGTAATTAATATTATCACTAAAAACACTACATCACCTTTAAGCGTAGAAACCAATACAAAATATGATACTTACAAAGCATTTACACAACAAGCAAATGTGGATTTTAACACTAAGAAGTTTTCATCGCATACCGGGTTTCAATACGATATGAGCAAAGGTTGGCAACAAACCAAGTTGGCTTATACCGACCCTGAAACATTAGAGACAGAGCCTACGTTAATACAAACCGGCAAGGCGTTTTCGTCTAATGTGTTTAATCAAAAATTTACATACACACCTTCCGATAAATTAACAATTTATGCAGATGGACAATACTATACCCACAAAACAGACCGTCCTGTTTATAGCAAAGACATTGCCGGTGGTTCAAAATATAATTTGGAAAAGTCTGCTTTTAATGCAGGTTTAGGAGCTGTATATCAATTGAATGAAAAAGTATCTCTTAGTATTGATGCTTTTGCCGATCAATATGTGCAAGATAAAAACTATTTGGTAAAATATAAAGATAACAAACCCGGAGATAAATTGCGTTATAAAGAACAAGCCCTTTATGATATTCGGGCAAAAAGTGTGATTCAATTTAATGAAAAATCACAGTCTGTATTTGGAATGGAATACCGGATGGTTGATGAAAAACGCCCTACAGCATTACTTGATAAAAGCTTGTATAACATGTCTGTATTCGCACAACATGAACAAAAATTGGGAAAATCCTTGAAAGCTATTGGCGGATTAAGTTTTGATTATTATGAAAATGGTAAATGGCATTTTTCTCCTAAAGCAGCCTTAATGTACACTGGGAATCATATAAACCTAAGAGCTAATTATGCCAATGGTTTTAGAGCTGCAAATTTAAAAGAGATGTATTATTTCTTTGCAACCCGTAGGTCGCTTACATTGGGTGATGAAAACTTAAAACCGGAAGAAAGTCATTATTTCTCATTGAATGGAGAATATCATACCGACCGTTTTAGTATTTCGGTTACACCATTTATGAATTATATCAGCAATATGATTAATGTGAAAACCACTCCGTTTTCTAAATTAGATTCTACTTATGCAGCTCAATTGAAAGCCGAAGCGGCAAGACAATTTGACTTAACAGATGCTGAATTGTCAAAAATAAGAAACTTACGTGAATACAAAAATATCAATGAAGCCAGAATAAAAGGGATTGAAAGTAGTTTTCAAGCATTTTTAGGCCATGGTACTCGGTTGTATGCCAATTACGTTTATACCATTGCCGAAGGATTATCAAAAGATAATGAATGGGTAGATTTAGAACGGTCAATACGTCACACTTTAACTTATGGCGCAAATTACAGTCGTAATATTGGGATTTATCATTTAAACTTCAACATCAATGCGCGAACACAAAGTAAACGTTATCATCCCGGAGATGAATATGGAGATGCTCCCGGATATACCGTGTTTAACATCATGAGTACACATACCATTAGGACAAATAAAAAATTTATTTTATCTTTGTCTCTTGGTGTGAATAATTTATTTGACAAAGTAGATGACAGACCTTATGGTGTAAATTACGGACTCTATTCACCGGGACGTACATTTGTATTTGGATTGAATATGAAGATTTAAATAATTGTGAATAATGAATGAAGAGGTCGGAAGACCGAAGATGGAAGATAGCCTATCGCTGAGTGGAGTCGAAGCGGTGGGATGGCAAAATAATTACTAATTGAAAAACATCTCGATACAAATTTGCTCGTAACCTCACAAATTCACTCGATGTGACAAAGACTGGTAAAGGAATTTGGAGAAGCTAAAAGCTAACCCAACATCTAATACCTAAAAAAGAAATAAATTAAAAACTAAAGGCTAAAGGCCAAAAGCTAAAGGCCAAAAGCTAACAGCCAAAAGAAAAACCAATTGTATGAAAATCAAAATCAGCCTACTGGCAATTATAATTATGATGATATCTAATGTTTCAGCACATAGACCGAATTACATAAAATCGGATATACGCGATAATCTAAAAAATGGCGATAAATTAGCTATTCTAATCGTTCATTTTGGCACATCACATGTGGATGCCCGAGAAAAATCTTTAGACACTTTTACAAAAGAGGTGCAAGCGCATTATCCAGATATTAATGTTTTTGAGGCTTACTCTTCAAGAATTGTATTACGCATCCTTAAAAAAAGAGGGATTTATAAATTCAACCCGGAGGAGATGTTGATGAAACTGTATTTAGAAGGTTATACACATGTTGTGATACAAACCACTGCCATTATTCATGGTACAGAAATGGCTTCTTTGCGTCATGATATGTTTAGAATGAAAAAGTTTTTCAAAGAAATTCGTTTGGGAAAACCTTTATTATACAGCGTTGAAGATGCACAAAAAACCGTAGATATCTTAGCAAAGAACCGCTCTGATAACAAAGTATATTTATTTGGAGGACATGGTACGTATCATCCTATTACAGCATCTTACGCTATGGTAGATTATATGTTTAAAGACAAAGGATATGACAATATCTTTGTATCTACCGTAGAAGGCTATCCTACATTTGAAGGTACTTTGGAAAAGTTGAAGGCTACAAATAAAAAAGACATTTGCATTGTACCCTTCATGTTTGTAGCAGGTGAACATGCTAAAAATGATTTAAAGGAAGATTGGAAAAAAGAACTGGAAAAGGAAGGTTTTAATATAACCTTAGAGATGAAAGGTTTGGGAGAAAATCCTGAAATACGTCAGATACTCCTAGACCATCTTGATTTTGCTTTTAATCATAAAAATGTAAATATCTCAGATAAGAAAAAAGCATATTCTAAAGAAAAAGAGAAAGATTAATTAGCTTGATAATAAACAGATTGATAGTCCTCCATGTGAGGGCTATTTTTGTAATATTAATATCATTAAAATTACGCTTAAAATAAAAACAACATAAATCATGAAAAAAATAATTGTCGCCGGAATAGGTCCCGGTAATCCCTCAGATATAACACCTGCCGTACGTCAAGCTGTAAGAGAAGCCAATGTAGTGGTGGGTTATAAATACTATTTTCAATTTATCGAACATGAGCTGCAAGCCGATACGCAATGTGTTAATACCGGCATGAAAAAGGAACGTGAACGTGCTGCAATGGCTTTTGAATATGCCGAGCAAGGAAATACAGTGTGTGTCATCAGTTCCGGTGATGCCGGCATATACGGCATGGCACCACTTATTTGCGAAATGAAGATAGAACGAAAAAGTGAAGTGGAAATAGAAGTATTACCCGGCATTAGTGCATTTCAAAAAGCAGCTGCTTTATTGGGTGCTCCTATAGGTCATGACCTATGTACTATATCACTATCAGATTTGCTTACCCCATGGCTTACCATTGAAAAGCGTATTATAGCTGCGGCTCAAGGAGATTTTATTACTGCCATATACAATCCTAAAAGCAAAGAACGTTACTGGCAACTCTATCGCCTTCAGGAAATTTTCTTGCAATATCGCAGTCCTGAAACACCTGTAGGAATAGTACGACAAGCTGGCAGAGAAGAAGAGCACAAACAGCTAACCACGCTTGCAGATTTTAATCCGGAAACAGTTGATATGTTTAGCCTTATCATCATTGGAAATTCCCAAAGTTTTACTGCGGATAATATGATAATTAGTCCACGAGGATATTATCGCCAAAAAGATAATGACGGAAATTATATTGGGCAGGATATTATGATAGAGAGTTTCCGAACAATTGCTTCGGAGTTGCGTAATCCTGATTTGCCGTTAGATAAAAAGTGGGCTTTAATACATTGTATCCATACCACAGCGGATTTCGATATGGAAAATATCTTTTATGCAGATGACCATGCCATTGAAAACCTTCATAAAGCATTTGAGAACAAAACAGTAGATACGATTATTACCGATGTAAATATGGTAGCTTCAGGTATTAGAAAAGGAGCGATTGCAAGATTGGGATTGGAAGTGAAATGCTACCTTAACGACCCTCGTACGGCAGAATTGGCAAAAGCCAAAGGGTTAACCCGTACGCAAGCCGGTATTCGATTGGCTGCCAAAGAACATCCTAATGCCTTATATGCTTTTGGAAATGCTCCTACCGCTTTGATAGAACTTTGTGACCTGATGCGTAAAGATGATTTGCAACCTGCGGGTATTATTGCCGCTCCGGTAGGATTTGTTAATGTGCGTGAATCAAAATATATGGTCAAAACATTCCGCAAAGTACCTAAAGTAATTATTGAAGGACGTAAAGGAGGAAGCAATATTGCCGCTACCATTACCAATGCTATCTTGAGTTTGGATGGTGCTCATAAAATGCGTCCGGGGAATGACATGTAATTAATATGGAAATCAATATATTTTAAACAACTTAAAAAAAATACCCGCACTTAATCTGTACGGGTATTTTTTTATCAATAGCTTACCATAAATATGGTACTCAATCCTGCAAAACAATTAAAAAGTTATATAAAAATTAATTGTGCTATAATATAGATTGGTAATAATACAATTAATGAAAATTTAATCATATAAGCAAAAAATGAAGGCATTGGAATTTTATTCTCTTCAGCAATAGCTTTTACCATAAAGTTTGGTCCATTACCAATATAAGTCATCGCACCAAAGAATACCGCCCCTAAACTAATAGCTTTTAAGATAATTTCCGGAATACCGGCAACCATTATATCTGCTGTAGCATGTACACCTCTTGCCAATTCGTAGAATGAAACAGCAGTAGGTGCATTATCAAGAAATGAACTTAAAACACCGGTTGCATAGTAAAACTGATAAGGTTTTGTAACACCTAAACTTTCTGCATGAGAAGATAAATAAATCAATGCCGGTGTCATAGTAATAAAAATACCTAAAAACAAAAATGCTACTTCTAAAATAGGATCCCAGGTAAATTTATTTTCCTTACGTAATTTTTTACCGGTAAATATCAATGAAGCAACAGCCATAAGTACCATTACTAACTCTCTGATAAATCCGAGATATTCATTTCCGCCATGAGCTCCATCCCATGAAGGGAAATAACTTTTATTTAAAAAAGCAACAGATAACACCACACCAATTAACCATACAAAGTTTAATGTTCCTGAAATACTGATAGGAGTAATTCTTGTGTTATCAATCAAAATATTAGTTATAGGTTCTTTTTTATAATAATATGAGTCTGCAATAAAGTAAATCAATAGAAGCATTACATTTACAAAAGCCCATTGTGGTAACAAATGGAAAAACCAACCAAAACCGGCACCTCTTAAATAAAGTAAAAACAATGGAGGATCTCCAAGTGGAGTAAGCAATCCCCCGGCATTGGCAACAATGGCAATGAAAAACAAAATGGTATGTACTTTATACTTACGTTCCGAATTGGTTTTTATTACCGGACGTATCAACAACATGGCAGCTCCTGTTGTTCCCATGAAAGATGCTAATACAGCACCAATGCCTAAAAACAAGGTATTAATCCATGGTTTGGCTTCAATGTCTCCACCCAAATGAATACCACCTGTGATGACAAAAAGAGATCCCAATAATATAATAAAAGGAATATAGTCAAACAACAACTGGTGTTCTAAATTATGTAATAAACCTTTGGATATAAGATAAATTGCCGTTGGAACACCCAACACCAAAGATACAATTAGTTTGTTTTTGTTTTCTTCCCACCAATGATGAAACATCAAGGGGCCTATTGCAATCATCGCCAACATGATGATAAAAGGAATAAGTGACCACTCTGGAAGTGATACCAAATTGTGTGAGGCTGATAAAATATGCATACTTTTTAATGTTAAAAATTGATTTTATTTGTCAAAAATATAATTTTTTATGTTTTTAATCGATAATTTTTCCAGTTAAATTTTTGTGACAAAAATTTATTTTACCTTTGTTTTTTATATCAATCATATTTTTACATAAATATAATGATAGGTAAAATTATAGGGACAATCGGATCAAGAGTAGTTAACGCATTGGGAATGATACTAATAATGTTACTCATATCCAAAACGTTAGAATCAGACGGGTTGGGCTTGTGGCAGTTAAGTGTATTAAATGTAGCTGTCTTTTTATTAGTAAGCGAATTGTTTACCGGCTCTGTATTATCTTATTTTTCTTCTCGAAAAAAAATTTCTCATTTACTAATAATTGCGTTGATTTGGTTGCTAATTACAACACTGATTTTTATCCTTTTCACTTATTCACTTCAATATTTCCCCCATATCGAAACATATATTATTCCAAGTGCCTACATTTCTCATGTGTTAATATTGTCGGTGGCAATGGCAATTTTACAAATCACCTATAATTTATTGGTGGGTCGAGAAAGAATAAAGGAATATAATATGGTGTTTATGTTGCATATTATATTGGTCGTTATTTTTTTAGTTTTATTTTTTTATGGGTTTAATTTAAAAAATATTTATGCTTTTTATTATGCTGAATATTTATCGATTTTTATAAGCAGCGTATTAGGCATCTATTATATTTTTCCTGATATTAAATTTGAAAGAGGTATTGCTTTCAAGTCGCTAGTTGTGGAGATGTTTCAGTATTCAAGTTTTGGACAAGCTTCAAATCTTATCACTTTAATAAACAAAAGATTAAGTTATTTTTATTTGAAAGGGATGTTAGGACTTTCTGCATTGGGAATTTATGCCGGAGGGATGCAACTTACAGAGGGATTAAAAGTATTGGGTTCCAGTATTGCTACGGTGCAATATGCACGTATTGCTAATAGCAGAAATATGGAAGCGTCCAAAAAAATCACATTACAATTGCTAAAACTTACTGTTGTCATTACGTTTTTAGGATTACTCTTTTTGCTGATTATTCCAACGTCGTGGTACATTGCTTTATTTGGAGCACATTTTTCAGAAGTTAAACCCATTATTTTGTATTTAAGTCCGGGTGTATTGGCATTGATGATGTCTATGATATTAAGTCATTTCTTTTCAGGAATAGGGTTAATTAAGTATAATATGTGGGCAGCAATTACCGGCATGATTTTTACTTTTTTACTGTTATTTACTCTCATCCGTTTGTATGGAAATATTGGAGCTGCCATGACGGTATCTATTGCCCATATTGCTACATTCTTATATCATCTCATCATGTTTGTGAGGAAAACAAAACCTAAATTTTCGGAATTTCTATTAAAAAAAGAAGATTTTTCAACTTTTATAATTGGATTCAAAGAATTTTTTATATCTTTACGTGAAAATTATTAATTAATCAAAAATAAATATAATAAGATATGTCAAAAAAAGGTGATTTATTTATCGGACTTGTTGCAGGAGCATTTTTGGGCACAGTAGCAGGTATGCTTTTTGCTCCGGATAAAGGCGATAATACAAGAAAAAAAATACAAAAAGAGATTAACCGTGCCAATAGAAACTTATCCGAAGAAGTAAATAAAAAAATGGATAAGGTGAAAGATCAAGTGAACAAATATTACGAAGAAGCTAAAACAAAATTCTCTGAAATTGAGGATGAAATAAAGAACGCTGATATCGTATCTAAATTAAAAAAAGAAAATAAAGAAGAATAAATTATAATTAAAAATTTAAGCTTTTCATGCTATTTTTAGCATGTTTAATTTATTCGATTTTATCTGTTTAAAAAACATATATTTTGAAAATTATATATGTTTTTTAAACAGATTTTTTTTGGGAAATAATACGATATTATTTCTATTCTATTTCTACAGAAAAATCATCAATATAGATATTATTTTTTGTAGGATTATACAGATATATTTTTATAATATCTGCATGTTTAATTTCTTCAGGCAATTTCATTTTTTGATGATACTGAAGCCAACGATTAACTTCGGCAACTGTTTTATTCAATTCAAAACCTTGCCAATAGCCTTCCCCTGTTTGAATAACTAATTTAGCATCATGATTCAAGGATACAGAAATTCTGTTTAATCAATTACACAAAAAATATATGTTTTTGTTTATTCATAATATGATATCATGAAAATTACAAAACCACAAAAAATATATCGAATAAAATATTATTTTCTCCACACTCTTTTTTAAAAAAAATATGAAATTGTAGTATTTTTAAAAAAATTAATTATTTTTGTTAATCATTCTTTGATTAATCATCATTTTTTGACTTTTTATTTATTGTAAAATACTAAAAATCAGATGTTTAATTTTCAACAATGTAAATTATAATTTATAAATACAATCTATATGAAGAGTAGAAATTTACGATTTAGTGTGTTAGTTGCATTTATTATTCTTTCAATGAATATTTATGCACAAAAAGTAGATAACGGAATCACAACCTCTCGTTATCAAAAATCGCTTGTAAATCAAAAAACCGGAGAAATTAACCCGTTAGATGTTTTACAAGCAAGAATGCAGTTGGAAAACATGCGTTCGGGAAAAGTATTAGACTTGAATTGGCAACAAGTTGGGCCAAGTAATGTAACCAACTTTATAAGTGCTGTTTTAAAAGATAACAAAGATGAAACCGGAAACACCATTTATGTTGGTGGATTTTCCGGAGGAATTTGGAAAACAACCAATAAAGGTGCTATTTGGAATAAAGTAAATATTGAACATCAAAATCTTTTTGTAAGTTCTTTTGCACAAGATGCAAACGGTAATATTTATGTTGCTACCGGGAAAGAGGGATATTATGCAGGACAAGGTATTTATAAATCTACTGATGGAGAAAACTTCACTCAACTTCCATCAACAATGCCTAATGTTTCAAATGACAACTGGTTCTATATCTCTAAAATAGTAATAAATAAATCCGGACATTTATTTGCAGCTACTAGTAATGGACTAATGATTTCTACCGATAATGGTGAAAATTGGGTACAACCTAAATCTGATGGCGTTGTTATTGAAGGTGCTTGTGTTGATATTGAACTTTCAGAAGATGATGCTATTTACACTTATATCGGAGAAAATGCATATCGCAGTAATGGCGATATCAATGCTTTTGTAAAAATTACAGGAGAAGAAAATAACATGTTATCTGTAGAAGCTAAAGCAATAAAATTTGCAACCGCTAATATGGATAATAATATTGTTTATGCTGTAGCTATTAATGAAGAAGGTAAAATGATAAATATTTATCGCTCTAATGATAAAGGAGCTAACTGGTTTGTAATAGGACCTGGTGGCGGAGACTTATTCCTACCTTTTCAAGATGGTTCAGGACTTAAAGCTGCTCAAATAGAGGTTGACAAAGGCTCTGATGATATTATTTACGTTGGAGGATTGTATATTTACAAAGGACAAAAACCAAATGATGCAGGATACTATTCTTGGGAAAAAGCTTTACCTAACCTTGTACCAACTTATCACCCAAATGATTTATTATCAATAGGAGAGAATAATTTTATTGTTGTAGGACCTTTTGGTATGATTGAATATAAAGGTAACTTTGCAGATTTCAAACAATACAATAATATTCCTGTAAGTAATTTCAACTCAGTTTCATTAGGTTGTACTGATAAAATTCTTGCAGGAAATGCTTATATGGGTACATTCTTTTTTGTAAATGAAGGAGGCGCTAATTCTTCTTTTGCTACAAGTTTACCTTATCCTAAAAACTTCACTTCTGCAGGTTTAACAGAGCGTTCTGTTTTAAATCCTGATTTCATTATTGTATCTAGAAAACCTACAAAAGAAAATGATATAGGTCTTGAAAGAAGTAATGATATGGGAACTGCTTATGGTCAATATTTCCTTAAAGACAAAATGGGATTAACTTCTTCTAGTGCAGAATATTCAAGTGACATCATTCCTTTTAAATTATGGGAGACATTTAATGACCCAAATGCACAAAATCATGTTTATTTTGTAGCTGAGGATAACAATTATGAAGTAGGAGATACTGTATGGGCAGAAAGTGCTACTGCAGGTTACCCTATTAGACACATTTTAACTGAAAACCTAAATGCAGGAGACTCTGTAGCTGTATTAGATAAAATAGGCTCAATGTTTTTTATTGCATTAGAGAAAGGTAGTAGTAAAAAAGCAAAATTATGGATGACTCGAGAAGTTCATAAATTTGGAACCGAACCTACTTGGTATGATATTGCAGAATTAAGTAAAGGTGGAGTACCATCAGTTGTAGAAGTTTCTAAAGATGGAAATTGTGCTTATGTAGGCATGGAAGAAGGTGTTTTATTCAGAGTTAAAGGTATTAATATGGCTGTAGATTCTGCATCAGCAATGGTAGGTGGAGCAAATTATGCTTTGGAAGTAGATACTATTTTCAATATGGAAAATAGAATGGTAACTTCTGTTAGTGTTGATCCACAAGATGCAAATCATGTTGTTGTAGCTTTAGGAAACTATGGTAACACAGATTTTATTTATGAAACAACAAATGCTTTAGATGCTCAACCAACATTCAATAGTATTCAGAATAATTTACCACAAGCACCTGTACATAGTGTATTAATTGAGAAAAGCAATAGTAACCATATTATTGTTGGTTCTGAGTTAGGAATATTTACACTCGAAGGAAATACATGGACAGCAGAAAAAGGAGATATGGGAAATCTTCCTATAGTACAATTACGTCAGCAAATAGTTTTTGCTAATGCATTACGTATACATGTAGGCTTTGATGGAAGTGGAAATCCTATATACAAATATCAACAAGGTGTTGATAATTTTGGAACAATCTATGCTGCAACTCATGGTAGAGGCATATGGAAATCTAAGAGATTCCAAGGATTTAACAATCCATTTGGACCAAACCCAACAACTGAAAATCAATTAAATCTTTATCCAAATCCAGCACAAGATGTTGTTAATATTAAAGTAAAAGATTTGAAAGAAGGGGCAATTATTCAAGTATTAGATTTACAAGGAAGAGTTATTATTTCAAAAGAAATTAATAATGATAATCAAGAAAATATTCAAATGGAATTGCCAAACTTGAATGAAGGAATGTATGTTATTCAAGTAAATAACAATAATAACATTAGTTCAGGAAAATTGATGATTACTAAATAATATTTTTAGTTTATTATAAAAAATGTTGAGGATTTAATTATTCTCAACATTTTTTTTACCCATTACATTTCAAAAAAGAAGGACAAATGAGAAGAAAACAAATATTTGTATTATTGATTTTAGTAGTCATTGGATTTGGATATACTATTTATGAAAAAATGAAATTTATATCTTCTCATAAAAGCCCAAATAATAAATATGAGTTAATTATTAAACGAACAGAATTAATATCAAATTTTATTCCTACAATGCCGGGACAAGGAGGTATTGGAGATAAATTTGTCATTGCCATTTTAAGATATAATGGAAGAGAAATTAATCGTAGTCAGGAGACTTTCCTATATCAAAGTTTAGAGATTAAATGGGATTTAAAACAAAATAAAGTCCATTACACAAGATTGAATTATTTTACATTGTTAGAGTAATGAATAACATTTAATTTTTACAAGAAGGAAATACTCAAACCTTAAATAATAGGAAAACTAATTTTTTATACAGTAGACTATTTGAAATTAAAACGATATTCATTAAATTTTTCTTGCAATATTTAGCAATGTTTCTGTTTTCAACTCTGTTTCTTCCCATTCAGATTCAGCATTAGATGCTTTTGTTAAACCACCTCCGGCATAAATCAAAGCCTCATCTTTAAACACTTGCATACAACGTAAATTTACAAAAAGAGAGATGTTATTTTCTTGTACAGTACCAATATAACCGGTATATAACTCTCTTTTATGGGATTCATTTTTCAAAATATTTTCAAATGATTTCTGCTTAGGCAATCCACAAACAGCAGGTGTTGGATGAATGTTATCCAAAAAGCCCGAAATATGTTTTTTCATCATATTTTCCGGAATGGTAAAAGTTGTTTTTAGATGCAATAAATTACCCGCTTCTGTGGGAGTTGGTAGAGTTTCTTCAAATGGAATTTGATATTTTTGTAAATATTCCCGGATATAATTTGACACATATGCTTGCTCTTCTTTCTCTTTTTTCGTCCAATCAGATGGTAAACTGTCTTTCTTTTTGGAAGCGGCTAAAGCTACAGTTTGATAGGTTGAATGTTCATGAATAAGGAGCGGTTCAGGTGTTGCTCCTACCCAACAGCCCATTTCAGGGTGAAAAAGAAAATATACAAATGCATTTTGGTAATTTTTGGTTAAATCAATAAAAAAAGAAAGCGCATTTTTTTCATGAATCAGATTGGTTTGCTTTGTTCGAGACAATACAATTTTTTGCAAATCTTCTTTTTGCAACAAATCCATACATTGTTCAAAAGCATTCAAATAATCTTTTTTCTCACTCGCCTTCGATTGGTTTTCGGATAATTGCAGTGTAATATCTATAAAATCAGTTGTTTTACAGGTTGTTGGATGATTTAATGTTTCAAAAGGAATGAGAAAAACAGTATCTTCTATACCCTCAAAAGGTTTGAATACAAAACCGGATTTTGCTGTAATTTCTTGATTCGATATTACCTTGCATCGCCCAAATCCTGTAGTATAAATCTGATTTTGATTGGGAAATCGCCAAAAAGCAATAGAATGTTCCGTTGTGTCTTTTATGGTGTTCATTATACGTGATGAATATAATTGGTCAGTCGAGCAATGGAAACCAACTGCCCCTTTTCATTTTCAATTTTGATTTCAACAACATGACTTCGCACACCTTGATGTAAGAAAGTGGCCGTTGCTATTACTTTTTTATTCATTTCGACACTTCTCACATGATTGGCATTGATTTCCATGCCTTTTACCACATATTTTTCGGGGTCTAAAACCAATACAGACAAAGCACCTCCAATGGTTTCTGCCAATACTAAATTTGCACCACCATGTAATATTTTATTGGGTTGAATGGTTCTTTCATCAACCGGCATCTCCGCTTTCAGAAAAGTTTCCCCTATTTCTGTAAACACAATACCTATATAATCCACCATAGTATGAGCAGAATATTCATTGAGTTGCTCCAATGTATAATAGTTTTTTTTCATATCTTTAATTTAATTTTTTATTCAAAAAATTGTAATTCTATTACAAAAATAGATTATAATAATTGATTTACAGCCTATCATAAAACTAACTTAGTTGTCATTTTATGAACAAAATCAATATAAACTGTAAAAATAACGAATAAATACCAATCCACAATCTCTATTTTTCAGAAAACATAAATTTACATTTGAGAGGATTATTGAAATTACTCAGGTTTATTAGTTATACATAGTAGATTTAGTCAAAACAATTCGTTTATGTTACAAAGACCATATAGATTAAAAAAATCATGTATATTTGTTTAATCTAAAGAAACAAATGGCATGAAATACACAAAATTTAAGAGATAAAGTGCTCATACCTAAAAAATAAGTATATGAAACAATTTACCATTTTTTTAATATTCTTTGTTTTGTTTTTTTCAAATCATGTATTTGCACAAAAAACAAAAGTGGTAAATATTATCAACGCTGATAAAACACGAGGAGACCGTTCTATTAATCCGGATTTAAAAATAATGACAGGCAATGTTGTTGTGGAAATAGACAGCACGTATCTTTATTGTGATACAGCTTATTGGTACACCAATACCAATAATATTGATGCCATGGGAAAAATCCACATTAAAGCCAATGACACAGTTGATTTGTATGGAGATATTTTGAATTACAGAGGTGCCTCACGAATTGCAACTATTTTAAGTAAAAAGCAAAAGGTTAAATTGAAGGACAAAACAACGACCTTATTTGCTGATAAACTGGTGTATGAGCGCAATAGTGGAATGGCTTATTACAATACAGGTGGAGAAATTATTGATTCTATTAATCGACTGATTAGCCGAAAAGGATATTATTTTACCCGTAAAAACGAGTTTGTATTTAAGGATAGTGTACATGTTTTTAATCCTGATTACACCATGATTTCAGACACCTTAATGTATCACACAAAACATAAAATTGTTCATTTTTATGGCCCTTCTAAAATTATCAATAAAGAAGAAGGGAATTTATATGCTGAACGAGGCTGGTACAATACCATAACCGATCGGGCTATATTAAATCGTAATACCAAATTAGATAATGGGGTGCAATTGCTGAAAAGTGATAGCTTATTTTATGATAAATTCTCAGGAATAAGCATTGCTAAAAATAATGTATGGATGAAAGATACGGTACAACATGTGGAAATGACCGGCCATTATGGAGAATATCATGACAAAGGGTTCTTCTCTTTTGTTACGGATAGTGCCAGGGTAATGTTTGTGGATAAAGCTGACTCTTTGTTTGTTTCTTCTGATACTATTATGGCTCATTTTGATTCATTAAAACAAGTTCAATACGTAAATAGTTATTATCAAACACGTTTCTATCACAAAGATGTACAAGGTATTTGCGATAGTTTACAATATTCGGTGGCTGATTCTATTATAACCATGTGTAATGAACCGGCGATATGGTCACAAGACAGCCAAATAACTGCAGATACCGTAAGAATGTATTTTAAAAATAGTGAAATTCAACTGGTAAAATTATTACAGAATGCTTTTATCATTTCTTTGGACACATTGGACAGGTATAACCAAGTAAAAGGGAAAGATATGGATATTTTCTTTCAAAAAAATGATATTACACGCGTTGAAACCATGGGAAATGCTGAAAGTATATACTATATCAATGATGAAGAGGAGAAAAATATTGGTGTCAATAAATCGATATCCGGTTCTATAACCATTTATTTTGAGAATAATAAATACAGCGGTATTTCATTTGTAAAAAAACCTAAAAGTGATATGAAACCTTTGAAGCAAGCAACTCAAGAAGATCGATTTTTCCCTAAATTTATTTGGAAAGGAGACAAAAGGCCGACTGATAAGGATGATGTTTATAGCAAATCAATAGATTAAAGAAATTACTAACAACAAACATTTAAACTAAATTCACATGGAAATTAACGGACAACAAATATCTTACATTGATAAAGGAGAAAAAAGCAAGAAAGCCATCATATTTTTACATGGATTTGTATTAGACAAAGAAATGTGGAATGGTTTTTTAACACCATTATCCAAGCATTTTCGAGTGGTTGCTATGGATTTACCCGGACATGGAAAAACAGATGTGTTTCCGGAGATGCAAAGTATAGATAAAATAGCGGATATTGTATATCTTGTGTTAGAAGAATTGGGAATTAAAGAGTATTTCTTGGTTGGACATTCTATGGGCGGATATGTTGCTTTATCTTTTGCCAAGAAACATCATATTTTAACAAAAGGTGTGGTATTATTTCATTCACATGCTGCAGAAGACTCCTTGGAAAAGAAAAAGAAACGCGCAAGAACGGCTTCTTTGGTCATCAAAAACAGTAAAAACTTTATCAATAAATTCTTAAAAAACCTATTTGCTCCAATTAATCAAAAATTATATTCGGAATATATTACAAAACTTATTCATCGGTCAGAAAACATGCCGCGAGAAGCTATTGTACATGCTTTGAGAAGTATGATGGAAAGAGAAGACAAATTAAAATTTATTAGCCAAACCAATATTCCATTTCTTTTTATTTATGGAAAACAAGATGAAACCATTACGTATGAAGAAATTGTAGTACAAGCTATGTTGCCTAAAAAATCAGAGATTTTGATTTTAGATGATTGTGGGCACATGGGGTTCATTGAACAGGAAGAAACCACACGAGAAGCTGTATTGCATTTTGCTTTTAGGTGTTTTCAAAAAGGATAAATAAAAAAAACAGGCTGTTTGAAGTTTTTTTTCAAACAGCCTGTTTTTATTGATTTAAACATAGATTAATAAGTAATCATAGGTTCTAAACCTTTAGCTTGATTGATAAAGTCTTCTACTTGTTTTAACGCAGGAACAGCCTTAGTAATTTTCTTTTTAGCCTGTACCTCAGTTAATTTAGCATGAAGATTTTCTGCATTACGAGTTCTCAATTCTTTGATAGTATCAACTCCTGATGCTTTTAATAATTCAGAGAACTGTCTTCCTATTCCTTTTACTCTGAAAAGGTCAGCCATATTCACAAAAGTTAAAACCTTTTTTTCATCAATACCGGTTTTTTCAGCAATTTCTTTTCTACCTTTTTTAGTAGCTCCTTTTTCTAAAAGAGCTTCAGTTGTTTTAATACCCGCATTTTCAAATTTTTCGCCTAATACAGGACCAATTCCTTCAATTTCAGTGATTTTCTTACTCATAAATAAAATTTATTTTAAAATTAATAATATAATTAACTATTCTTTGTACTTTTGATATCTTAAATTAGTCTTGAAAAGATATTTCATGACTTAAATTAGCTTCTGAAAATATTGAAATTCAAGGTGTAAACAAATATGAATGGTTTTTTTGCTATTTTATTAATAATTTAAGCAAAAGATGCACTAAATATCCTATTTGTGAAGTAATGAAAAAATCTTCATTTTCAGAAGTTTTCTTAAGAATTTTGCATCAAATATAAAAAATAATAATGGAAAAAGAAAACTTTATTAAAATTATTAACAATTCTTTTACTTTTAAAGGAGATTCTGTACTTATTGGCTCTGCGGTTCTGGGCGAAGATTATGACTTAAATCATACACAAGTTAAAATTCCGTTGAAATCTTTTACCCGACATGGATTGATTGCCGGTGCTACAGGAACCGGAAAAACAAAGTCGTTGCAATTAATTACAGAGGAGTTGTCATTACATGGAGTCCCTACAATGGTAATGGATATTAAGGGCGACCTAAGTGGATTGGGAGCCAAAGGAACAACCAATAAAATTATTGAAAAAAGGGCGAAGCTCATTGATATGGATTGGGAAGGCAAAACTTTTCCATTGGAATTTTTAACCCTATCGGATGAGCCTGGTGCTAAAATGCGAGCTACAGTATCGGAATATGGGCCTATCTTGTTATCAAAAGTATTGGAATTAAATGATAATCAAACAGGTATATTAACCTTGATTTTTAAATTTTGTGATGATTTGAATTTACCATTATTAGATTTTAAGGATTTAAAAAGTGTGATTACCTATATCACAAATGAGGGAAAAGAGGACTTTAAAAAATCTTATGGATATGTACACCCAAGTTCTGCGGGTGCAATTATGAGAAGCATTGTAAGCCTAGAACAGCAAGAAGCAAATCGTTTTTATGGTGAACCCTCTTTTGACATCCATGATTTAATGCATCGTGACAGTGAAGGCAAAGGGTTAATAAATGTATTGAGATTAACGGATATGCAGCAAAAACCACAGTTGTTTAGCTCATTTATGTTATGCCTATTAGCCGAATTGTTTCAAGTTTTACCGGAAAAAGGAGATGTAGATAAACCCGAATTAGTCATTTTTATTGATGAAGCTCATTTAATTTTTAGAAATGCTTCAAAAACCTTATTAGATCAATTGGAAATCACGGTAAAACTGATACGTTCTAAGGGTGTAGGTGTATTTTTTGTTACCCAATCGCCTAATGATATTCCTGCAGTTATTTTAAGTCAGTTGGGCACAAAAGTACAACATGCATTAAGGGCTTTTACGGCCAAAGACCGAAAAGATATTAAAGAAGCATCGCAAAATTTCCCTGATACTGAATTTTACAAAGTGGATAAGGTTATTACCGAACTTGGTATTGGAGAAGCTTTTGTATCTACATTGGATGAAAAGGGGAAACCTACCGAGTTGGTTCACACCCTAATGCGTCCACCTTATTCTCGAATGGATGTGCTTACAGATCAGGAAATTGGAGATATATTGAATCAATCACGTTTAATAGAAAAATATAATACGGATATTGATCGTGAAAGTGCGTATGAAATGCTTCAGGAAAAGATTGAAAAAATGCATGAGCATGACAATGAGGAAAAAGAAGCATCAGCATCAAAGGAAAAGAAACCATCTCGTAGCACAAGAACAGAAAAATCAAACTTTGAAAAAATCATGTCCAGTCGATTAACCAATACCATTGTAAGAGAATTAACAAGAGGCATCTTAGGGGTATTAGGAATTAGTTCAAGGAGACGGAGGAGGTAAAAATGGTGAATTGTGAATGTCCGAAGACAGAAGCCCGAAGACGGAAGTGCGTGAGCCGGTCGCTGAGCGAAGTCGAAGCGGTGCGTGGCAAAATTAAAAATGAAAATAATGTAGGGGCGAAAAATTTTTCGCCCAAATAAACCAAATAACAACACGTAGAGACAGGGCATGCCCTGTCTAAAGACGAAAAGAATTATGAATTATAAATTGTGAATAATGAGGCCGTCCGAAGTGCGTGAGCCGTTCACTGAGCGGAGTCGAAGTGGTGTGAGCAAAATTAAGAAAAGAATTATGATTCAAAAATAATTGCTAATTCCTAATTATTAATTCCTAATTGAATTGTAGCCTAAAACCCAACACCTAAAACCTAAAAAAACAAAGGCTAACAGCTAAGAGCTAAAGGCCAAGAGCTAAAGGCCAATAGTAAAAACCTAAAAAAAATGAAAATATATCCTACTATTTATATCCTATTTTTGAGTTTGTTCATCTTTACATCCTCAACATTTTGTCAGGAAAAAAATGCTTCACGGAAGATTTCTTTGCAAATTGATGATAAAGGATTTTTTAGTAATAATGAATATGATTTATCGCATGTAAAAGGATATACCCTGATAGGTAATCGTTTTACAGGAAAATTTAATTACACCATTAACCCTAAATTTTCGATGTATTTGGGTATGCATCTGTTAAAATATAATGGATTAGACGGTTTTTATAAAGCACAACCCATTATTGGATTACAAATAAAACCCATTTCGAATCTCACCATCACAATGGGAAGTTATGATATAACTCATCGAGATTTGCCCATGCCGCTTTATCATTGGGAACGTACTTTGACAAATTTTATTGAAGAAGGAGTTTATATTCGGTATCATTCCAATATCTACAATACCCATTTATGGCTGAATTGGGATAAGTTTATTTTGCATAATGACCCTTTTCAAGAACATTTTACTGTTGGGTGGACACATCGCTTAAATTTAATACAAAAAGAGCGATTTCATTTTACCATTCCATTATACACACTGTTTGATCACCATGGTGGGCAAATTGACAGCTCTGACAATCCTGTAAACACTATTTTTAATGCTGCGGCGGGATTTGAGATGAAAATGCCCTTTCAAAATAAATTTTTTAATTCATTGAATATAAACGCACTGTATTTTTATTTTAATCAAACCGAAAAAAAATACCCACACAATAACGGTAATGGATATTTATCTGCTATACAATTGAACAACCAGCGGATGATGATTGAAAGTGGATATTGGAAAGGTAATCATTTTTATGCACCCATGGGCAGTCCTTTGTTTCAAAGTGTTGCATATGGAAATGACCATTGGGCAAGAGATATCAATGAAATATCATATTTAAAAATTGCTTATCATTATCCTGTTTACAAGCATGTGGATTTTCAGATAGGAAGCCATATTTTCTACATGTTTCCTGACCAAAGAATCCAATATACTTATGAGTTAAGCATTCATTTCACAGAAGATTTTTTCATCTACGGATTTAAAAAATAGAAGATTTTAAAAGTCTTTTTAAGACACGTCAAGCATTGGAATCTTTTTCTCTTTACGATAAGAAATATAAAGTACTAAAATTCCGATACCGGCAATTATTCCTGAAAGGATAAAAGTTGGAAACAATCCAATCTTTTCATAAAAATAAACACCGATTAATGGGGCAAATAAAGCCCTAAAACCAGTTAAAGAAAGGTGCACGGATTGATAAATATCTGCATCGTGTGTTTTGCAAAAATAGGCAGAACCAATATTCCATAAAAGTGGCATAGTAGAAGCAAAGACACCTCTGAAAAAGATATAAGATATCAACGCATAAAATATGGTAATATCAAGTATAACAACATTTTGTCCAAACAATTCCACTAACGGAACGCTTAAAATATAAAACATCACACTGGCAAATGCGAACATGCCAAATTTTCGAAGATCCATTTTACCCATTAAATGTCCGAAATAAGGCAATAAAAATATTGCCAAAATATTATATGAATTACGATAAAAAGCCATACTGGCATAATTCATCTGCAATCCTTCCTCAAAATAGATGTAAATAACCGTTACAGTCATCATAAAAGCAAATCCATAAAACATAAAGGCAATCTCAAAATAGCGATATGGTCGATTATCTTTGATAATATTTACCATTCTATGAATAGAATTTTTTACACTTTCGTAAAAAGGCATTTTGACAATTTCCTTTGTCACAGGTTCATATCGGATATTTGATAATAAAAAAATCGAAAGGGAACTCAACGCTGCCGATATTGGTAAAATATATTTAAAGCTAAAATTGTCATAATCCAACAAATAGCCATATCCAAAAGTAACCAATAACATTACCACTTTATTAGCAGAAGTAGCATAACCATAAACTCTTCCAAAATCATGATGCTTGAAGTTTGTTTTTAACAATAAATTAATGGTAGGCTTAATAATGGGTTCGCCCAAATAAAACACAAAAAATACCGCTAAAAAGATGTAATGATATATAGGATTTTGCTGTATAATGGCATGTTGTGACGGAAAAAACAGAAACACCAAAAAAGGCAGTCGAGTAACAATGCCTGTCCACCTCAATAATTTCCTTTTTTGTGTAATGCGTTTCAGAATTTCATTAAAAAAGACTAAAAACAGGTAAACCACCACTGTAAATTGAAACAGCAAACTCATCAAATAGCCCGAACCATGCAAACTCCTCAAAAAGACAAATTCATTTAATGCAATTACACCTAATATAACTCCGTCTAATACCGAATATGCCAGGTATAAGAAAAATACATTTTTCTCATGAGCAGACAATTGATTAAAGTTTAATTTCATTTTTTTAGGTTTTTATTGGCTGTTGGCCTTTAGCTATTTATTGGGAAACTTCTAAAAATAAAAAGAAAACGCAAAGTACGCAATAATTCTTCGCGTACTTTGCGGTTAAATATCATTCTTAATTAATTTTAAATTCCTTTATCCAATCCGTCCGGAATTTCAATATCAACAGTTCTGATAAATTGAATAGATTTATGAATTTCTTTATACATTACTTTGTCATCATCTACAAATTCAACCTCTTTTCTGTAAGCTTCATAAAGTTTTTCAATAATTGGTGAAGATTTTAATGGACGTCTGAATTCTAACGCTTGCATTGCGTTAAAAAGCTCTATTGCCAATACTTTTTCCACATTTTCAATCACTTTGAAAGCTTTGGTTGCCGCATTAGCTCCCATACTCACATGGTCTTCCTGACCTTGAGAAGATTCGATAGAATCCACTGAAGCCGGCATACAAAGCTGTTTATTCTGACTAACAATAGAAGCTGCGGTATATTGCGGAATCATAAATCCGGAATTTAATCCCGGATTAGCCACCAAAAATGATGGCAATTCCCGTTTTCCACTAATTAACTGGTAGGTTCTTCTTTCAGAAATATTAGCTAATTCTGCCATAGCTATGGCTAAAAAGTCTAATGATATAGCTAATGGTTGTCCATGGAAATTCCCTGCACTAATCACTAAATCATCATCAGGGAAAACCGTTGGGTTATCTGTTACAGCATTGATTTCTCTTGAGAAAACAGTAGCAACATGGTTAATTGCATCTTTAGAAGCACCATGTACCTGAGGCATACATCTAAATGAATAAGGATCCTGAACATGTACCTTCTCTCTGTTAATCAACTCACTTCCGTGTAATATTTCTTTGATAATAGCAGCGGTTTTTATCTGTCCTTGCTGATTTCTCACTTCATGTACTTGAGGGAAAAACGGCTCTATTCTACCATCATAAGCATCCAAAGATACAGCACCAATTAAATCTGCCAATTGCGATAATCTAAAAGAACGCAAAAGCACATGAACACCAAAAGCACTCATAAACTGTGTACCGTTAAGCAACGCCAAACCTTCCTTTGATTTTAAAGAAATTGGCTTCCAATTAAGCGTTTTTAATAAATCCTCACCAGAAATTCTTTTGCCTTGATAATGCACTTCACCTTTTCCAATAAGTGGTAAACAAAGATGTGCCAGTGGGGCTAAATCGCCTGAAGCTCCTAACGAACCTTGTTGATAAACAACTGGAATAACCTCATTGTTATACATATCCACCAAACGCTCCACTGTTTGCAATTGAACACCTGAATGTCCAAATGAAAGAGATTGGATTTTCAAAATCATCATTAATTTCACAATTTCCTTAGGCACCTCCTCACCGGTTCCACAGGCGTGTGACATAACTAAGTTTTCCTGTAATTTACCCAACTCTTCCGCAGAAACACTTACATTACAAAGTGAACCAAATCCTGTATTTACACCATAAATTGGCTTTGGTTCTTTTTTTACTTTTTCATCTAAATAATTTCTACATTTCTCTATTCTTTCTTTTGCTTCATTTGATAATTCAATTGGCAAATGATGTTGCTTAATTTCAAATAACTGCAAAAAAGTTAATTTTTCATTCGGTTGAATAATATATTTTTTCATCTATGTATAATTTTTATATTGTTTTCTTTTAGCTTTTGGCCTTTGGCTATTAGCCTTTAGCTCTCGTGGCAATGATGTGTTTTTGGCGTTTTTAGAATAATCTATTTTAGATGCAATGCATTGCATCTCTACACAACATCTCATTCATTATCAAATTACCACATTAATTCCATTCACAATTCATCATTCTTCTCTATAAATCACATTTAATAATACATCGCCTACTATTCTCAAAGTTTCCTTATCAATCACATCAATATTATCACCTGTAGTATGCCAATGCTCAAAAAATATGTTGTTTTGAGAGGTGTTTTCCAAATGAATAATGTCAATCATTGGGATATTGGTTAATTTATTTACATAATAATGGTCATCCATAATGGTAGTACCTTCTTCATTCAAGAAATAGCCCCCATAGTTGAGATGAGCTGCCATACGCCACACTTTATCCACAACATCCGGTGCATAATATAATGAAAAAGCTTCTTTTGGGAATCGAGCATTCGATGCGCCTACCATATCCAATAAAATCCCATAATTTGCAGTATAACCATAAACATGTGGGTTTTTAGACCAATATTGAGAACCCAATCCCCAATCATCTTCTTGTGTCGTTTGCACAAAATGTGGTGCGCCATAGTCTTCACCATCAAATAATATAATATCAATACCAATATTAATAGGATTACTTTTTAACAATTGAGCTATTTCAAGCAAAATTCCTACGCCACTGGCACCATCATTTGCCCCATCAATAGGTTTGTAATGATTTTTCTCATCTTTATCATAATCTGCAAAAGGCCTTGAATCCCAATGGGCTGCCAATAAGACTCTCTTTTTCTTTTCAGGATTAAATGAAGCTACAATATTTTTGATATTTAAGATTGACTGATTATAAGCTCGCACTTTAGCTGACTGAACAATCACAGTATCTGCATATTCCGACAAGGCTTTAACCAAAAAATCACTACACTTTTTATGGGCTTCCGTATTAACAACACGAGGACCAAAATCCACTTGTTTCTTCACAAAATCATAAGCCGATTGCGCATTAAAAACAGGTACGTTTACCTGTTTTTCCACAAAAGAATTAACTTTCTCAGGGGTTTTGGTTGTTGATGTTTTTTTGTTATTTTTAAATCCATTGCAACCTGTAAACAATGCAATAGCAAATAATAATAAAAGATATTTCCTCATTTTCTATGAATTTAATGCCAAAAATAATAAAAACTTTGTTTAGACAAAGGCTGAAGCACAAGTTATATTATTTAAAGCTTGATTTTATCATAAGTTTCTTTTAATCCATCTATTGCCTGTTAACTTTTTTAACTGAAAAAACCGTAAAAGAAAAAGTCTTGCATTCAATTCGATTTCATGATTATTAAACATAGTAAAAACACTGTCTTTAACCTTCGATTTTCAGTCTTCTAACACACTTTCAAATTCCCAAATTAACCTAATTTCACATTTGAACAATTATAATTGGATAAACATACACAAAAAATTGTATCTTTGTTGCAATATTGAGGGGTGCCAATATGTAAAGGCTGAGAACAAACCCTTTGAACCTGATGCAGATAATGCTGTCGAAGGAACAATAATCATATCTCACCCTAATATTATTATGCCTCTTTATTTTAATAATGAATTGTGAATTATAAATTATGAGTTCAATTTTTTGAACCCTCATAATTTTGATTTTCAATTGATTAAAAAATACAATTGATAATTTAAAAATAAGATATTATGTCAAACTACATCACACAAGAACCTATTCCGGGATCAGAGAAAATTTATTTGACCCATCCGAACGATGAAACCATCAAGGTTCCAATGAGAAAAATCAATCTTTCTCAAACAAAAGATAGAAAAGGGAAATTCTATGATAATAATCCAATCTATGTATATGATACTTCCGGACCCTTTACGGATCAAAATATTGATGTAGATGTGGAAAAAGGTATTCCTAAATTGAGAGAAAAGTGGATTGCCGAACGAAATGATACGGTTCAACTTGAAAAACCATCTTCACAATATGGTCAAGAACGATTAGCCGATGCTTCATTGGATGAATTACGTTTTCCACATGTACATAATAAACCATTGAAATCAAAAGACGGTGCTTGCCCTACACAAATGTATTATGCCCGACAAGGCATCATTACACCGGAAATGGAATATGTGGCAATGAGAGAAAACCAGAATTTGGAGGCAATGTATAAAGATTATGCCACAAAAGAGGATAAGAAAAAAGGGAAGCCCAAACCTATTACAGCCGAATTTGTAAGAAAAGAAATTGCTGAAGGTAGAGCTATTATTCCGGCAAATATCAATCATGCTGAATCAGAGCCAATGATTATCGGTAGAAACTTTTTAGTGAAAATCAATGCTAATATTGGTAATTCACCAACCACGTCAAGTATTAATGAAGAGGTGGAAAAAGCCGTTTGGGCTTTCAGATGGGGAGCCGATACCATTATGGATTTATCTACCGGACAAAATATCCACGAAACCAGAGAATGGATTATCCGTAATTCCCCTGTACCGGTGGGAACGGTTCCGTTATATCAGGCATTAGAAAAAGTAGATGGTGATGTAGAAAAATTGAGCTGGGAAATTTATAAGGATACACTTATTGAGCAAGCGGAACAGGGCGTGGATTATTTTACCATTCATGCAGGATTGTTGTGGCAACATGTGCCATTAACAGTGGGTAGAACCACAGGCATTGTTTCTAGAGGTGGTGCGATTATGGCAAAATGGTGTATGTTACATCATCAGCAAAGTTTCTTATATACTCATTTTGATGAGATTTGTGATATATTGGCAACGTATGATGTTGCGGTTTCTTTGGGCGATGGACTTCGTCCGGGTTCTAATGCTGACGCTAATGACAAAGCACAGTTTGCTGAATTGAAAGTGCTTGGTGAATTAACGGAAAAAGCATGGGCAAAAAATGTTCAGGTATTGATTGAAGGTCCGGGACATGTTCCTATGCACAAAATCAAAGAAAATATGGAATTACAGGAAAAACATTGTCACAATGCACCTTTTTATACATTAGGGCCTATTGTTACAGATATTGCTCCCGGATATGACCATATTACCTCTGCCATTGGTGCAGCTATGATTGGTTGGTTGGGAACAGCCATGTTATGCTATGTTACTCCCAAAGAACACTTAGGATTACCAAATCGTGATGATGTGAAAGAGGGTGTAATTACTTATAAATTAGCAGCACATGCTGCCGATATAGCCAAAGGACATCCGGGTGCTTTATATCGCGATAATGCCATGAGTAAAGCTCGTTTTGAGTTTAGATGGAAAGACCAATTCCATATTAGTCTTGACCCTGAAAAAGCATTGAGATTTCATGATGAAACACTCCCTGATGAAGGGGCCAAAACAGAACATTTTTGTAGTATGTGTGGAAAGAATTTCTGTTCAATGCAAACTTCTCAACAGGTAAATGATTTGGCAGATGAGGAAGAATTGAAAAAATTCAAAAAATCCGGTGGTGAAATTTATGTGTAATTTCTCATAATCATCATTTAATAAAACTCAACTACTTTAGAATTCTATAGTAGTTGAGTTTTTATTTTAAAAAACCAGAAAATAAATGAATGTCTTTTTCTAAGCTTTTATCATTTGGAAGATTAAGATATTCTAGTTTTGGTAAATTTAAAATAGGGTTATAATTTTTATCTTCAAGTTTTATCATACACAAATCTAATCGAATAATGTTTGAAAGATGATTTAAAAAATCCAAAGAATTAATGTTAATTTTTTTCATTGCAGAAAAAGGATCACCCCATAAAGACAAATCCTCCAATTCAGACAATTCTTTCAAAAAACTATAATCATTTATTTTATATAAGGCTTCGGTTTCAAATGTCTTTAATTTTCTTAATGTAGTTATTGAATTGAGATTTTCAATTTGAGTTCCGCCTCCCAAATGCAAATACTTCAAATTTTTAAGGTTTTTAATTTTTGAAACATCTTTATAAACACCCCACTTTATCCAAAGGCCTTCAAGTTGTTTTTGCTGACAAATTGCATCAAATATCTTTTGTAAAATTCGGGTAGTAACCCATATTTTTTTAATATTTGTTTGTTCATTGGTCAAAAAATCACACCATTTTTTAACTTCTTTTTGCTGTTGATAAGTTGTTAAATCACTTCTTTGAGTACAAGATAAAATTATTTCTTCTTCTCCATTATAATCAACAACATCTCTATAATATTTTTTCCGATTCTTTATTTCACATTGACTATCATATAAATCAGAAAAATATTTCCAATAACCATATTTTAGATTTTCTATTTTCATTGTTCTTTCTAAATGGCATAAAACGGTTGTAGTGCGTAATATATTGTGGTATTTGAAAACAATAGTTTTCAAATCGACACAACTCGTAACATTTGCCCTTTTTTATTTTTCACACTTCTAAAAATAGAAAATAAAAATATCAGTTTTTTATTTCTCCTTTTTCTCTCTTTTTAACTTTACAACAGCATTTAGCAAAGCCATGAGACATATTTATTATAATCTTTTTGAGCAAAATATAGTAAATGATAGTAGAAGAAATAAGAAAACATTCAAGATAGGCAGGTTGTCTCCATAATATATAGCACTTGAATCCTGTATTTTTTTATCGTCTAATCACATTACGTCCTAAAAAACAAGTCCTTTTCTTTTATCAATACAATAATTGCTATTACACTTAAAATAAAGGTTTGTATAACTTTACTATCAGGGTGAGTAGCAAATATTTC
>PDWJ01003518.1_pt1 | contig 33752 bp, 37 predicted proteins | sample 1430881 | NCBI WGS metagenome assembly PDWJ01 (sample SAMN01162460, study PRJNA174530) | Oral metagenome, whole genome shotgun sequencing project. | biome: Marine environment; feature: Marine mammal; material: Swab sample of the gingival sulcus; isolation source: swab sample of gingival sulcus...
TTTAGATAGTGGTTTAACGAAACAACCATATAAAACAAGAGGGGGGGGAATGCTTCCTGGCCTACCGCTTAAAATTCAACCTTATATCAAATATCCAGACCACAGATAAAAGAGATATGGGGGTTTTTATATGAAAGTCCGATGCAAACCCATTCGGTACTTTCGATATTTGTTGTGGGGTGTGCCTGGGTATCGATAAGACCCAGGACGGCCCGTGGCCGTTATAAGAAAGTCTCAGTAACTTACTGCATTACTTTCTGGTTTTGCTGTGGGCCAATGCCTGGGATTCGATAGACCAGAGGCGGCCCGTGGCCGTTATACCAGTGCATCAATGGCATATGTGGTATTGTCGTTGAAATGAACGGTTTCAATCCCGGTCACGTCCACGGCAAATCGATCTGCCACAATGGTGTAATTCACACGATCCTCGGACATTACGGTAATCTGTTGTGCAGAAGCGACATCCAGGTACAGGGTATCCATACCCGCCCCGCCATCCACGGTATCATAACCGCCATTTCCGATGTATACAGCATCATCTCCTGCGGATGTGCGGATGACATTATCCACCTCATTGTCTGTTACCTTGTCATCTCCCGCCCCTGTGGTAATATTTTCAATGATGGTCCCATGGGCGATTCCAATATTGTTCAACCCGGTATACAGCTCCTTTTTCTCATAAAGATCTGTGAGCCGGTCTTCTATCCAATCGTAAAAATAATCATTTTCCTCCTGGGCCTGAAAATATGCGACGATCTGTTCCAGGGAATACTGATCGACACTGTTTAAGGTGCCGCCTCGCATATCCAGTGTCGTATTTCCAAGGGTGTAAGACAGATCCAGGTGGTCGGTTCCACCGGCGTCCCAGATGGTCTGCATGGGAAAATCTGAGTAGCGAAAGGAGTAGGTATCATCCCCTGTACGGGTTGACGAATTCACGCCGTAAATCGCCTGGAGCGCCGCCACGTCATACAATGAATACAGGTCAGGATTCACAGTGGCCCAGGTCATACGAATCTCATTGTAACCGTCATCCACAAGCACTGGCTTGTGCTGGTATTGATAGGTATAGGACATCACGGAATGGGCGATATCATCCTCATCCGTCGGGAGGGTATCTCCATCTTCAAAGGGGTGTTTCAGCCCCAGTGCATGGCCCAGTTCATGTGCCATGCATGACCACCCGGATTCCCCTGGATTCAACCCGAAATTTTCAAGGTCTGTATGGAAGTTAGAGGACAAAAAGATATCTCCAGCATAACCGACATCCGATCCCGGATAAAATGAAAATCCAGCATTGACCATATCCACGGTATTCAATTTGATATCACCGCCGGAATCCACTTCCTGAAGGGTAATGTCCAGCAACTTGCCAACCTGTTCGGCAATGGATCGAAATGCCGCTTTTTGTGCCGCATTCAGGGGCGCCCAGCCCTGGGTCAGATTTCTCCCGGCATAGGTATAATACTCGGAAGGTATGGCGCTGTTAAAACTATAGGTGATCACTGCGGTATCTTCATTCCAGTGAACCCCTGAGTCCAGGGCTGAAACACCATATGTATCAAAGGTGCTCAACGGGCCGGTGGATTCATTGATATGGGAAAGGTCGTCTACACCATCCAGAAGATGTATCTGCGCTGCGATGTCCTTTTCTGTAACGGTGCTCACACTGTTTAAAATTTCAATGGCGTCACTGCGGCCTTGAATCAATGCCAGGCTGTTCATTGCCGTCACTGCAGTCGCGGTATCATGGGTCACGCCAGACAGCATTTTAACCGATGCCCGGTAGGCCAAATCCGAATCCAAAGAATCGGGATCCCATACATCCGTGCCCGAATCCAGGTTGGTTAAATCGGACAGCGTCTCCACAAAATTTAAAGCGACTTCAACCTTATTGGCCAGATAGGCCTGGCGCTGAAGCGCCTGATGGATCTCTGCCTGTGACAGACCGGATACCTGAGGGGCATTGGCATCAAAATCCAGTGTGGCCGTCACAAAGGCGGCGACCATGTCCGACCGGGATCCCCCGGCATCCAGAATGCCTGACCAATACCCAATCCCCTGTTCATCCCCAGGACTGCCCAGACAGTTGGTATAAATGGCTTCAACATAGGCTCTGTTGGACATTTGGTCATACAACCGGGTAAACATCACATGGGAGGCAAATCCTGCCGCAAGCTGGGCAACAGCCGTATCCACCCCCATATCCCCGGCTTGGGACGCCCAGTAATCAAGTCCTTCCTTATCTGCTGCCCGATTAAAAAACGCCACATACAGCCCTGCTATTTTTTCATTAATATTCGCCATATTTTCGCTCCCGTGTTATGAAACTGAAGATATTAGAAATAATTTTGAATGATGATTTGTTTCTTGTATCATAAAATGATTTGGTTTTTAAGGGAAAATCTTTGAATCTGCCAAATCGACCAAATCCGCCAAACAATCCCCATGAAATTACCGCCAATATGTGCTAAAAAAATGCCATTTCACCGATTCAGCAAATAGAATGAATAAGGATTTAATATGTCCACACAACCGGAAACCGTATTATGTGTTAAAAGGGAGGCGCTGCCCAAACAATGGATCGAACAAAAGACCGTGCTTCCCATGGCATTTTCCACCTTTATATCCCAATGTGTCCAGAGCGGATTCTCCTTTGCGGACAGGTCAAAAGCGGAACAGGATCCCTGCAGAAAGCAAATCATTCCCTATATTGTCCTTCAGACCCAGCATGGCGACCTAACGGCGGTGTATTGCCGGAACGGCAGTGAAGCACGTCTTCATGACCGTTGGTCCATCGGCATCGGCGGCCATATCAACCCAATTGACGGTTTAACGGCCGGAAATGATACCCTTGCCGATTTCGAACGTATTTTAACCTCAGCCATGCAAAGAGAACTCAATGAAGAACTCACTCAGCGGCCGGAAAATGATCACCCCCAGTTCATGGGGATTATCAGTGAAGATCGGACGGCCGTGGGCAGTGTTCACTTAGGCGCGGTCTTCAGAATGCTGACAAGGACGCCCAACGCCTATCTTCCGGGCGAAGAACTGTATCAGTTTACCTGGCAGCCAACCCATGAATTGGCCACCTTGAACCTGGAACTGTGGTCTGAAATGGCCCTGGCACTGATTAAGGCCCATGGGCCTAACGATCTAGCGTATTGAGCAACTTCAACATCACTGAATCCTTATTTTTCAACACTTTTGACCCCCGGGTGATCTTGCACAGGCTGATCCCGTAGGTTTCCGCAATTTTACGCTGGGTCGTACCCTGGTGAAGCGCCTTGAGCAGTTTCCAGCGCAACGCCACATCTGCCAATTCAGCCGGGGTTAAAAGATCTTCGAAAAAACGATTCAGCTCATCCATATTTTTTATGGACAATACCATTTTCAAAAAGTCTTGATCTAAATGCATCATCTATGACTCATATTTTTGATTCTTTTCAGCAAATGACGCCACTTCATAAAGAGAGACAACCAGACCGGGTCTCATCCAGGCATCAGATGTCAGGCCGGCTTTTTCGCAAAGGCGGCTTAAAAACAATCTGGGGTCGGGAAGCTGCTCCCAGACCTGGGGCAAAAACGTGGCCTGAGCCATCCCTTTTTTAATAATCACACCATGAATGCCCGGCTGAAGGGTATCGATTAACTCACCGGGATCTGTAAAATCAAGCGGTGTCGGAACAGACAGCAAACTAATTTCAAGATCAATCTTTTGAAATTCAGTTGCCGTCAGCGGTGCAAAGCGGGTATCTCGGAATGCCGCATGCCGTGCATTTTTTTTAACGCCTTTTGCAAGGGGATGCACCGGTTCTATGGTGCCAATACATCCCCTCAAGGCCCCATGTAAGTGAAGGGTCACAAATACCCCTTGGGAACGGGACAGTTCCGCTTCAAATCCGTCCATTTTCGGTGTATCCTGGACAATCCCCAGTTCCTCTGCGATGCTTGCGCGGGCCAAAGCAAAAAGTAATTGTCCAAATTTTTTTGACTTGTCAGTATTGTTCATGGGTCTCCTCTCTATCCTGCCCCCAGCGATAACGATAAAGCGCAGGCAAGCGGACCTTTGTCCCGAACGCCAACCTGTTTATCTGGCATCCTTTTCGTTTTAAAAACCAGCTATTGATACCTAAAATGACTACGCCCTTTTATCTTCAAAGTATCTGTCTACCAATGCCTCTGCAAGTCCGATATAGGTATCTGGGCTTAAATGTGCCATGCGTTTTTTCACCGGTTCGGGCACCTTTTCAAGCCCATCCACAAACATGGTAAGCTCAGCTTTTCCAATTTTTTGTCCCCGGGTTAAATCCTTTAAGCGTTCATAGGGATTATCTTCTCCATAGACCCGCATCACGGTCTGGAAGGGTTCTGCCAGTAATTCCTGATTATCTGAGAGATCCTGATCCAGCGTCTTGGTATTCAAATCCACTTTGGACAATCCCTTCATCGCATTTTTTACACCAATGGAGAAATAACCAAGCGCAGATCCCAGGCTTCTGAGTACCGTACTGTCACTTAAATCCCTTTGGAAACGAGAGGCTTGTAATTTCACCGCAAGGTGCGCCATCATTGAAATGGCAATGCCCATGTTGCCTTCACTGTTTTCAAAATCAATGGGATTCACCTTATGGGGCATGGTGGAGGAGCCCGTTTCTCCCTTTTTTACCCGCTGTTTAAAATACCCCAAACTGATATACCCCCACATGTCGCGGTCAAAATCAATCATGACAGCTGCCGCACGAACCAAGGCATGGAGGATCTGAGACAATGCCGTGTTGGGATTGATCTGGGTGGTAAACAGGATGGGCTCTAAATCCAGATGTCTGGTGATGAATCGTTCTGATGCGCTGATCCAGTCAATATCTGGAAATGCAAACAAGTGGGCATTGAAGTTGCCAGTGGCACCATTGAGTTTTGCCTGAACGCTCTTGCTTTGCAAAAATACGATTTCCTGATTCATGCGCCAGGCAAAATTGACCATTTCTTTACCCACTGTTGTGGGGGTGGCCGGCTGTCCATGGGTCCTGGACATCATGGGAATTGATTTATAGGCAATGGCCTTTTCTTCCAGTGCGGCAACGTATGATTTGAGCAATTCCGTCACCAGGGCCTTACCCTTTTTAAGCATCAAGCCGTACGCGGTATTATTGATATCCTCGGAGGTACATGAAAAGTGAACCCATTCCCTGATTTCCTTAAGGCCTGAGGCATCCATCTTTTCTTTAATCAGATATTCCACCGCCTTGACATCATGGTTGGTCGTTCGTTCAATCTCTTTGACCCGCATGGCATCCGCTTCACTAAAATCACCCACAACAGCATCCAGGGAGGATAAATCTATTGTTTTATCCCCATTGAGTGCCAGGTCATTTATGATAAACTTAAGCCATTCTACTTCCACTTTTACGCGGTGGCGGATCAGTCCGAATTCACTAAATATCTCTGCCAGTTCTCCCGTCAGTCTGGCATATCTTCCGTCAAGGGGGGTGATTGCTGCAACCTGTGTCATTTTTTCTCCATGGTGAATCCCATTATTTCAGGATATGATAATTGATCACAACGTTAACTTGAATTTAAGGCCCAAGATCTCAATAACGGCCACGGGCCGCCCTGGGTCTATCAACACCCAGGCACAACCCACAACAAAAATTGAAAAATCTGAGTAACCTACACAGACTTTCATATAACCGCCACGGGCGGACCTGGTTTTTCACCTCGGTTCGCCCACAACAAATATCGAAAGTACCGAATAGGTTTGCATCGGACTTTCATATAAAAAAAATCCCAGCTGCTTGTCTTTTAAGCCGCCTTTGGCGTGCCTTATTGACGACTTAAAATCCGGCATATCTGCGGTAGATTTAAATCTGACCATGAACCCAATTGTCTTTAGTCCCATTGTATATCCTATAGATCTATCCTTGACAAGCCTCTGGGTTTTAAAGTATTTTAGCACTTCATTTTTTATGATGACCTAAGGTTTATACCCATTTAAAAATTTAAGTTACAGCAGGAGTAACAATTTATGGCATTAACAAAAACCATCATTGCGGAGCGAATTCAAGATCAGCTCAACCTGTCCAGAACCGAAGCATACGATATCATGGAAAAATTCATTGAACTGTTTAAAGAAACCATTGAGAATGGTGAAGACATCATGATCAGCGGTTTTGGGAAATTCTGCGTCAATGAGAAAAAAGCAAGAAAAGGGCGGAACCCGGCAACGGATGAAGAGATGATCCTGCCGGCCAGACGGGTCGTCACATTTAAATGTTCTGGTAAACTCAGGGATCAGATCAACAACGCTTGATGATATCTAAATTAAGAAGAAGGAGGGTTGCCGGTGTTTTTCACAGCGCAAACCATCACCGCTATCGTACTGGTTACGCTGATTGGAGCGTACCTGCTGAATCTGGTTGCAGATTATCTAAACATCGGCAATTTGTCCCCCACCCTGCCCCAGGCATTCAAGGATGTCTATGACCAGGAACGATATGAAAAATCCCAGGCATACCTCAAAGCCGACACCCGGTTTGGACTGGTGGTTTCCACCGTGGATCTTGCGCTGCTTCTGGCATTCTGGTTTTTAGGGGGGTTTTCTGCCCTTGATGCATATACCCGAAGTTTGGCAATGGGGCCTGTGGTTTCAGGTCTTGTTTTCATTGGTATTTTATCCGGCCTTAAATTCATTATAAGCCTTCCGTTTTCCATCTATTCCACCTTTGTGATTGAAGAACGATTCGGCTTTAACAAGACCACTGTCCGGCTGTTTATTATAGACACAATCAAATCCATTCTGCTTTCAGTGGTTCTTGGCGGGGCATTGCTCTCCGTTATTCTATGGTTTTTCCAAATCGCCGGGACCTGGGCATGGGCCATCTGCTGGGCGGTCACCTGCATTTTTATGCTGGCGGTCCAATATATTGTTCCCACCTGGATCATGCCCTTGTTCAACAAATTTACGCCCATCTCGGAGGGAGAACTAAAAAAAACCATTTTCTCCTATGCTGAATCCATTGACTTCCCGCTGACACAAATTTTTGTCATGGACGGTTCAAAACGCAGCAGCAAATCAAACGCATTTTTTACCGGATTTGGCAAAAACAAACGGATTGTATTGTACGACACCCTTATCAAAGAACAGAGCACAGAGGAATTGCTGGCCGTTCTGGCCCATGAAATGGGACACTATAAGAAGAAGCACATTCAGCGCCGCCTGGGTCTTGGGCTTGCACAGATGGGCATTATTTTTTATCTGCTCTCCTTGTTCTTAACCCAACAGGGCATATTCAATGCATTTTTTGTGGACACCCCCTCTACCCATGCCGGCCTGATATTTTTCAGCATTCTTTTTTCTCCCATCGACCTGATAATTTCCATTGTCATGCAGGCATCTTCAAGAAAAGACGAATATCAAGCGGATCGGTTCTCCGCCCGAACCACCCAAAAACCGGACGCCTTGATATCTGCGTTGAAAAAATTGAGCGCCCACAATCTGTCCAACCTGACCCCGCATCCGTTTTTCGTATTTTTAAATTATTCCCATCCCCCGATTATGGAAAGAATAGATGCACTCCATCAAATAAAAACGGCCTGAGCATCCCATGTCCCGGATTTTAGTCGTTGCAGATATTCATGGCAGCCTGAATGCATGGTTAACGGTGCGGGCATTACTAAACCCAACAGATGATCTTGCAATAGCAGGAGATCTGTTTGACACCCGGTACGGCAATTTTAGCAACTCGGACTTTCAGCCCGGAGACATCCGGTCTGACCTAAACAATTTCGACCATTCTCTATACTATGTGTATGGGAACTGTGATGTGGCATCCTACTTTCCGGGACACGACACTGAAATGATGTTCAACGCCTTTGGAAAAAAAATTGGGCTTCATCACGGCCACCGTCCCTTTCCAACCCCTGACGCGCTTGATATCATCATCCAGGGCCATACCCACATATGCCATTTAGCGCAGCAGGAAGGCACCATTTATCTAAATCCGGGCAGCATTGCACGGCCACGGAACCACATCCCCAGTTACGGTATTATAGATTCCAAAGGGGTATCACTTGTGGAATTAAAAACAGGGAACACCCTGGCCACCATCCCATTTATTCCTCCCCAATCCCATTGACCCGCCGGACGGGCGAAATCTTTTCCACCCGTCCGATCCCCGTTTCAACTGCAGGGATCCGGGCCGCTGTTATTCTCCGCTTTACGGCCATATGGCGGTGGTAATTTTCATAGGAAGTGAACGTCGAAGCCGGTTTACTTTTTCCAGTCCTTTTTCCTTTAGATTTTCCAATATTAATGTCCGGCGTAACCCCGTTGAGTATGGATTCAAAGGTTACAGTCCTTGCCCGATGGCCCTTTGCATTGCAGGCTGAATGATTTTTCATCCGCCCGGCTCTTTTTTGGGGACGGATGCTTCTATACCGCCGGTCCCCGCGCTGTTTTTTAAAAACGCCGCGAATCCGTTTAAAAAGGCCATTTGCATCATTTAGGCCTGCGGTCTGTTCAGCATAGGGTTCATTTTTTTCAGCATCGGCTTTATCTGCCGCCTCGTTTGCTTTTAAGGGTAGATCGCGCGCATCTATATCTTCCAGAATCGGTTCCAGAAACTTGAAAGCCGAATTGATCGTCTTCATCTGATCTTCTGCCCGCCTTACGGCATCTTCATCTCCCACAAACCGGTCTGGATGGCAGTGTTTGGCTTTTTCCCGAAATGCTGTCTTGGCCTGTTGTAAATCTGCCTTTCTCCCAAGCCCAAGTATATCAAGTGCATTTTTTTTATCCATGATTTGACAATACCTTTGAAGGGGTTTGAGGTCAAGCCGGCGACCTTTTCCCTATTTGTAAAACCCGAATCAAAATGATATTATTTTTAATCTGCTCTCAACCCCGACCATTTCATCCCCCAAAGTAGGGAAAATGGATGAAATGATGCGACATGGATTCCATATAGGAGATGGTATGACACAAACGGTGAACCGCCCCCACCGACCCCACGACGACCCAGATCAAAACGCCTGGTTAACGGCATTCTTTCTTGAAAACCACATTGATCCTTTTGCCTACCCCACCAAGGTTGGCACCCTTGAACAGATTGAATTTATGGTTTTCCCTGAAGCAGATGAACGATTTTATCCCTGCTCGGACAAAATGTTTTCCGCCATTATGTCCAGACAAAGCGATTCATTTTTACGGGAACAATATGAAACCGTTTACGCTAAAGTGACCCATCTGGTCAATGAATTCATTGATTCAGAGTACGACCGCCGGTTCCTTTTGGCACTTCTGAAAATTAAATACGAACAAGAAGTGAGCAGTCACCTGATCATCCCCTCCCGCCTTGAAAAACGATTGTACAAAATTTTTCTCAGCCGCACCCACATCGAAGATCCATATGCCAACTGTAAAAGGCAAGAAAATAAACGCGCCTGTCGGTTGATGGCATCGGAAACCTTTAAAAAAGCATTAAATCACATGAAAGGTGCCATACAACACATTGAAGACCTGAATCTTCACCAGCTAAGAAAAAAAATTAAAGAACTTGAATTTTTAAGACGGCTCAGCCTGCTTGCCGCAGGTGATCTGTGGCGAAACAAAGGATTTAAAATACCCTCCCCCACTGCCATGAGAACCCTTTTGGATACCAAAAGTTATGGACCAGGCCTGGCCCCGCTCATCACCCTGATCCATCGCCCAAAAACCAAATTCCTTTGGCTTTTAGATGAAGCCGGTGATGCAGTCGTTGATATTGCCATCGCCAGATTTCTTTGCGAACTCGGCCATATCGTCATCCTTGCAGTCAAAGAAACGCCTCTTTTTAAAAAGGTCACCTTAACAGATATCCGTACCGACGCCACCCTCTCAGCCGCTTTGGGCAACGCACATTTCATACACGAAAAAACCATCAGCAAAAACAAACTGGTCCAACGTCTAAAACAAAATGAAAATCTCTATGTCATTTCCGACGGAACGCGGGAAAGCTTGAATCTGCTCCTGGTTTCCACCACCTTTTCAAGGGTATTCAAGGAAGTGGACTGTGTCGTCTCCAGGGGAGAAGAACAAAAGAATAGACTGATTCGAACACATTTTCAGTTTACCCGGGACATTTTCAACATCACAAAAACGGACAACGGCCTGAACATCGACTATAAACCCCGGCATCCAGATTTCATCAATTTCTCACACACAGACCTTGAGAAAAAAGCCGGCAGAATTATCGAGCAGATGAAAGATGCCAAAGCCAAGGGAATGACGGTCATGTTCTATAGCGGCATTATTGGTTCCATCCCCGGTAAAATTGATGTTGCCAAAAAAATCATGGGCCAGTTCATTGAACACCTGCACAACCAATCCGCCAACCTGTTTATTATCAATCCATCCCTGTATTATGAACCGGGAATGGATGCCGATGACCTGATGTACATGTGGGAAATTGTCCAAAGGAGCGGACATATTGATATCTGGCGATTCCAAACCGACGATGACATTGCAGAAAGTTTTGCGCTGATGAACAAAAAAGTGCCCCCGGAATGGATTGGAAAGGATTCCACCTACAGCACGGGATGCACAAAAGAGATGCGCATTGCCCAGGATGTACAAAAAAAATATCCTGAAATGCAGCTCATCGGACCGGCCGTGGATAAATTCATGCGGCGGGATGAATACGGTGTGGGATCAATGTACGACCAGCGGCTGGCCGACATTTAGAATCGGCGGTCTGTCGCCTGTCTGTAAAAACTGAATGTTTGCCAACGGCCACGGGCCGCCTCTGGTCTATCGAATCCCAGGCACACCCCACAACAAAAACTGAAAGGTCTTAGCTAGTTACACAGACCTTCATATAAAAAAATAATTTATAGATCACACCTTGTTGATTTTTCGAATTAATGCTGTAGAATTGCTGCCTTGCAAATGCGTCAACATCAACATAAAAAAGTATCAGGTGCCATGACAGAGACGTCCTTAAACACCTCCCAACAAATTGACATCAAATGCGTGACACTGCTTCTGGTGCTCTGCGCGTCATGGGGGCTGAATCAAGTCGCCATAAAAATGGGCGTGGCTGAGATACCGCCGATATTTCAGGCCGGACTTAGATCTGTGGGGGCAGCCCTGCTGGTTGGGTTATGGATGAAATTCAGGGAGCAGAAAATTATAGAAAAAGACGGCTCACTCTGGTGGGGGCTGCTTGCCGGGGTCCTGTTTTCAGGGGAATTCATCTTCATATACTGGGGACTTGAATTCACAAACGCATCCAGATCAGCCATTTTTCTGAACACCTCACCCTTTGTGGTTGCGATAGGGACCCACTTTATTATTAAAACAGAACGCTTGAACCGTGTGCAAATGGCAGGTATGGCCATTGCATTTGCGGGTATCATTCTAGCGTTTAACGACGCTTTGCAATTTACTACTGGAAAAATGCTTTTAGGAGATGCCATGCTCCTTGTTGCAGCGTTGTTCTGGGGTGCTGTGACGGTAACAATCAAAGCCTCGCCTTTAACACGAATTCCCTCAGGGAAAACCCTGCTGTATCAATTGGGCGTATCCGCACCGATTCTCCTTGCACTGTCAGTTTTAAAGGGTGAACAGCCTGGGTGGCATTGGGGCAGCGCCGCCACAGCCAGCCTCATCTACCAAATTGTGTGGGTGGCGTTTATCACTTATTTTGCCTGGTTCTGGCTCATCCAAAAATACCCGGTCTCCCGCATCGCTCCGTTTACCTTTCTCACTCCGCTGTTTGGCGTTTTATCCGGCGCGTTGCTGTTGGGCGAACCATTAACGCCCACGCTTGTGTTCGCCCTGTGCCTGGTGGGTACCGGCATTTACCTGGTTAACCACTGAAATCTATCGTTTTATGAAAATTTTATGTCAAAAAAAATTGACTCATATTTTTAACGCTGATAAAAACGTTGCGGAACTGGAAATGCCATACTGTTCATGATAATTTTCGAAAGCAACGCATTTAGACGCCCGCTTAACGTTGTGAAGGCAATCCACGAGTTGAAATATCAATGAACGGTTTAAAATGGCAACTTCTGTAAACATCGTTACGAGGTAAAAAAACAGATGTGAGATCCATCTTAAAAAAAAGTAATTGCAAAACTTAAAAATAAGAAAAAATTCGACAGGATCACAGGAAGGTATTGTCGATGAGATTTGATTTCGCTATATTTACACCGGTCTGAATGCCGTTCAGGACGGTGCAATAAAGTAAAATACAAAGTTGTATGTTTTAAAACTTAATAATTAAGGAGAAATTTGTTCTATGAATGCTTTGCTTGCCTTTTCACCAATCTTGCTGACTATCGTTTTGATGGTGGGATTTAACTGGGGGGCCAAAAAAGCCTTGCCGCTTTCGTGGCTTGTTGCTGTTGGCGTTGCTGGATTTGTCTGGAAGATCGATATTCATCACCTGCTGGGATACTCTTTTTTCGGGTGTCTTAAGGCGCTTGATATCCTGATTATCATTTTCGGTGCGATCCTTATCCTAAATACCATGAAACTCTCAGGTGCGATGGCAACGATCAATAGTGGGTTTAATGGAATCACCAATGATCGTCGTATTCAGGCGATCATCATCGGTTTTATGTTTGGTGCTTTTATTGAGGGCGCAGCCGGTTTTGGCACCCCTGCGGCGCTGGCCGGACCGCTGATGGTTGGCCTTGGCTTTCCGCCTCTGGCGGCAGCGATGGTGGCCTTGATTTTCAACTCTGTGCCGGTTCCTTACGGTGCGGTCGGTACCCCGATCTCCGGCGGCGCAATGAAAACCCTTGGTGACAGTCTTGCCTTTGCCAATATCGATCCCGAAATTTTCAAGATGGCACTGACGCAATGGGTTGCTATCCCCAATGCGATTGTTGGTATTTTTGTTCCGCTGCTGGGGATTGCCATCATGTGTCGTTTTTTTGGCAAAGAGCGGTCTTTTAAACCTGCTCTGGCAGTTGCGCCCTTCGCTATTTTTGCCGGCCTTGTTTTTGTAATCCCCTATGTATTGATTGCCTCATACCTTGGGCCGGACCTTCCTTCTCTGCTGGGTGCCTTTATCGGTCTTGGCATTATTATCCTTGCGGCTAAAAAAGGGTTCCTTATGCCAAAGGAAAACTGGGATTTTCCTGCCAAGGAAGAATGGGAACCCAACTGGAAGTCGGCGGAAGATACCGGTGATGTTGGAGAGGCAAAGATGGGGCTTGTCCGGGCGTGGATGCCTTATGTATTGATTGCTCTCGTTCTGGTTGTGACCCGGATTCCCGCCCTTGGTTTGAAAGGGCTTCTTGCGTCACAAACCCTTAATCTGAACAATGTTCTTGGTATCGACGGTTTGAATTATGCGTTGAAGTGGGCCTATCTCCCCGGTACCATTCCATTTATCATGGTTGCTGTTATCACCAACTTTATTCATGGTATGAGTCCGGGCAAAGTCGGGGAGTCGTGGAAACTGACGTTCAAACAGATAACAGGCGCTGCTATTGCCCTGTTCGCCGGTGTTGCTATGGTACAGCTTATGCTGAAATCCGGCACCAACCCGGCAGGGCTTGACTCCATGCTGACCACCATGGCAAAGTCTGTCGCCAATCTTTCCGGTCAGGCCTATCCGGTTATTGCCACATTGGTTGGCGTACTTGGTTCCTTTATGTCCGGTTCTGCAACCGTCTCTAACCTGCTGTTTGCATCTTTGCAATTCCAGACAGCAAATATCCTCAGTATGCCAGAGGTTATTATCGTTGCGATTCAGACAACTGGTGCGGCGCTTGGCAATATGATCTGCGTCAATAACGTTGTTGCCGTTTGTGCCACTGTGGGGTGTATCGGTGCCGAAGGATTGATTATTCGCAGGAATGCAATTCCTGCCTTTATCTACTATCTGGCAATTACGGCAATAGCCCTTACCTTTATATATGTGCTCGGTATTGATCCCATTCCTCTGGATATGATCAGCTGGTAACTTTCTATTTTGTCTTTCGGCTGCCCGCTTTTGCACGGGCAGCCGTCGCTTTGACTCAACGCTTCCCCCCCTATTGGCAAATCGGTGAGGATGCTGCCAAGACCGCCTAACAGCATTCTTTGATGAAGGCCTGCTTAACGACCAAGAGGGAAGGAACTTTCCCGCAAAAACCAGACATCAAAACGACATGGATCTTTCTTGCTTTTTTAACACCACAACGACACTTGAACGGATAATTTTTTAACAAGCGCCACCTTTCGTTTCTATGGCTTTCATACGAAATGCTGTTACGTTTGAGATGATACTTTATCAATCATATTTATAGCCCCTTTCCATGTAAAAGAGCTGATACGAAAGACAACTTGAACCAATTTTTTAGCCATTGCTAATCTCAAGAATTTTTTAAACTTTTGCCTGAATCGAAAAAGGAAATGCTGAGCCAACATAACATAAAGCATGTGCCGATGCCATGCCGGCCATGATCTATGTTCATAATGATCCATTCCAAGATGCATTTTTCCTTTTTGGAAAATGGTTAGGTAGAACGGGAATTTTAATTATCGTTGATCATCCTCCAAATTGAGAACCTTTTCCCCTAGCGGCAACCGCAGTTTCTTGAACCAATGATTAGTATTGAGTTTCGAGCTTCAGCACCGTGACTAATCCTTCATTTGTTAGCTTTTTTCTGCTAATTGAACGGTCAACAGTTTAGCAGAAATCTCTTGGCACCCAAGTGTATTCTGACCACACCACAAAGGCGAGAAGTCATTTATTCCTAACTTTTCTGCATGGTTTCGTAATTGTATCATCTCATTGGAAGCGTATGGAAAATCAGGAGTGTGTGAACTCATATAGCCAAGTTCTTTTATTGCACGATTAACAATACCACGAGCAGGTTTGCCTGAAAATATATTTCCAATTTGAACGGCGCTAGCACCAAGTAGTAAAGCTGCCTGTACAGCACGACTACTACCTATACCACCTGCGGCAATAACGGGGAGATTTACCCGGTCAACTATTTGAGGAATAAGCGAAGATAATCCCATTTGGGTAGAAATATCATCGGATAAAAACATACCTCTGTGTCCTCCGGCCTCCAAACCTTGGGCAATTATTCCGTTTACACCATTAGATTCAAGCCAAACGGCTTCTTCAACAGTTGTTGCCGACGAAATAATCTTAGTTCCCCAACTTTTAACACGCTTTAATAATTCTCTATCAGGCAATCCAAAATGAAAACTGATAACTTCTGGCATAAATGGCTCTATCGCATCGGCGATATCATGATTAAATGGGGTTCTGCTAGCCTTTTCAGACGAAGGCTCCATTTTTACACCCAATTCCTCAAAATACGGCTGGAGTCTTTTTTGCCAATTTTCCTGTCGCGCTTTATCAAAAGCAGGTACCTTATGGCAGAAAAAGTTGAGATTATAGGGTTTATTTGTTGCCGCTTTGATCCGCTTAATTTCACTAATGATTTTTTCAATGCTCAGCATACCGCAAGGCAATGCGCCTAAACCACCTGCCTCACTTACAGCAATCGCCAAAGTGCTATCCTGAACGCCAGCCATTGGAGATTGAATTATGGGAAAATCTGTTCCCAACAAATCTTTGATATTTTTGTTTTGCATAGAATCTTCTCCTATTGTTGGTAGCTAACGCAAAGTTCACCGGCAAGTGTACCGACTCCGGTGAAACGACGTGTTCAAGTAAGCGCTACGCGCAGATTTCACAAGCAAATTAAGTAGTTACATCTGTAAGATATTGTTTCATAAAAAAGTATGAATTTTTACAGTACAAACATTTTGTTCCACCGACTCCCACACCATCTTATCTATTTGAAATTATAATAAAATATCTAAATCAAACACTTGGGTTAAAAATGGCCGGGATAGAAAACAAAAAAACGGCTTCCCCTAACAGGAGAAACCGTTTTTTTCAGTTTATAATAGAATTAAATCTTTAAGGATTCAATTAAATTACATCTTGGTGCCTTCTGCATGGCTTTGCAGTTTGACTTCAACTTTTTCTTTCAGACCCGCATAGTATTCTCTGAGGATAACCAGAACTTCTTCACGGCCAAAGTGGTCAACAACTTCTTCATTGTTGGACAGGGCGTGACGCAGTTTGGTACCAGAGAGGATAACACGGTCTTCTTTGGTATGGGGGCAAGTTCTCATGGAGGCCATGCCGTCGCATTTGTGGCAATAGAAGGTCCAGTCGATTTTCAGGGGTTCGCACTTGAGGGCTTTGCCTTCTTCCTCGGGCTGCGGAATGGTGTCGAAAATTTCCTGTGCTTCGAACAGGGTGTAGAAGTCACCAACGCCGGCGTGGTCACGACCGATGATCATTTTGTTGACGCCGTAGTTCTGACGGAAAGTGGCATGCAGCAGGCCTTCACGGGGACCGGCATATCTCATGTCCAGAGGATAACCGCCGGCACAGGTGCTCATGGGAACGATGCATGGGGTTTCTCAGCTGCATGGAGGCAACATTGGCCCAGCCTCTCTCGTCGAAGATCGCACGGGTTTCTTTGGGGGTCAGATATACGCCTTTGAATTTTTCGGGGAATTCGCCTTCAGAAAGGACTTTAACAGGACCAGCCAGGCAGAACTCTTTTCTGGCCATAACTGCCTGGACGCCGGGATGGTCTTCCATGGCAATTTTCCAGAATACAGCGTCTTCAGACTCTTCGCCATGACCTTTGTATACTTTCTCGCATTCCCATTTTTTCTCATCTTCGGTCATTTCGAATTTTTCTTCGACCTTCATAGTGGCATACACTTCGCCGCCTCTTACAAGGGCAACCTCGTCACCTTCGTTGATCTCGGCAGCGTCGGCAGCAGACGCGTCCAGCATTACAGGTACTGGCCAGAAGGTACCGTCAGCCAGCAGAAAGTCAGCGCAAACGCCTTTCCAGTCCGCTTTGGTCATGAACCCATTCAGAGGAGAGAAACCACCAATCCCCATCATGATCAGGTCGCCTTTAACCTGGGAAGAAATCTCAATTTTTTTCAGACCTTCCGCTTTTTTAAGTTCAGCTTCCAGTTCTGCGCCTTCGAGTTTGCAGCAAACAAGACCTTTACCACCGTGGGGTGCAACTAATTTAGACATTTACTTGATTCTCCTTAAATTATGATTTTGTTACCAAGTTATGGCTGCCAGACTTTTCTTTCACAGTCTGACTTCAATTTTTTTTAAAAACCTCATAAGAAATAGTGATGATCACAAACTTTGTCAAGAATTTTATTCTTTTATCGCTAACAGGGCGCCAATCTCTGACATGGTATCCACATGGAAGTGGGCCTCTAACCCCGGAGACTTAAACGCAACGAACCATGTACCAGCGCTGTGGGCGGCCTTCTGGTCATATACCGAGTCTCCCACGAACAAAACTTCCTTTGGATCAAATCCATGGGCATCCATTATTTTTTGCAGTTGTTCCGGCGACGGCTTCGGATGTTCGACGTCAGCGGCCGTGACCACCATATCAAAGGAGTCGGTCAAATCATTTTCCAGGAGTACCCGATCCATGGTATTGGTCCGGTTGGTGGCGACGCCCCGAAATACCCCTGCCGCTCTAAGACCGACCAGCAATTCGCGCAATCCCTCTTCCATTTTCATATAAGGAATGAAACTGGCATATCCGATCTCTTTGATTTTCAAATACACCGGCCGATAATCGTCCATTTCTGGAAACAGATATTCAATCGCCGCCTTTACCGTCATCATATGTACGTTGATAAATTGCGTTTCATTCAGGGGGGCTTTGCCAAATGCATCCAAAATGGCATCGTAGAATTTACGGTTGGACAAGGCCGTATCAAACATTACCCCGTCACAGTCAAATACCACCGCTTTAAGCTGTGTGACATCCATATTGTTGGGTTTACCATCCTTCATGATTTGCCCGCAGTTTTATCCAAATAGATGGCATACACCCTGATTTTCAACTTCGGTTTTAATGGATTATCGGTTTTCAATGTCAGGATGTCATAGAAGTCATCGGCTTTGTCCGAAAAGGCGGTAATATTGACCGTCCACTGCCGCTGGCCCGCTTTAGGCGCTACAAGGTCCGCTTTGATATTGGTATTAAATTTTTGGGTAATACCTAAAATTTTCATATCATGGGAGTTTAAAGGAGTGATGGTCACGGTGGCACTCAGGGAGTCCCCCGGTACCCCGCTCAGGCTGACCACACGAGGTTTAATCTCAACGATACGGGTGACTTTACCCAAAATAGTGAGGTAAAATTTTTTTTGCACTGGATCATCGGTGTTAACCAAAATTCTTTTATTTATCTGCCGGCCACCGTATCCCTTGGTATTCAGCGCAATGGTGACCTTTCCTTCCCCGCCCGGGGGAATAACCCGATCATAAGACCGGCTGGTGCACCCTCAAGGAGTTAGCACACTAAGAATTTTCAACTCGGCATCCCCATCATTTCGAATAAGAAAATCGTGGGTGATTATCACGCCTTCGGCTGTAGGCAAGAATTCATAGTTTGGGTGCAACGTCACCGCTTTGGGTGCAGCCCACGCAAGCCCCCCCCCCAGCATCATCAGTATGAATGTTATAAAAATGACAATTCTTTGTTTCATTGTTGTGTCCCGTTTTAAGTTGATTCTATTTAGATTTAGATGAAAGAACGTGTCTGACAACGCAGTTACTTTCATCACGCGTAATGCGCCCCGTGCCCATGGTCGTCAGGCACCGTGTATCCCATACCAAATGATCATCTCAGAAACGGGTTCATCCGCTTCTCATGACCAATGGCGGTTTCTGGACCGTGCCCTGGATAGACCACCGTATCCTCAGGCAGGTTCAGCAGCTTTGTTTTAATATTGGCAATCAAAGTGTCATAATCCCCGCCAGGTAAATCGGTGCGACCGATGGATCCCATAAATAGGGTATCTCCGGCAAACAGGTGACCGGGGGTATACAGGCAAATACCACCGGGGGAATGGCCGGGTGTGGCAATCACCTTCAAGGTGATATCTCCAAAAGATATCTCATCCCCGTCTTTGAGCAAAATATCAGCAGGCGGCGAATTTTCAGCGGACAGACCAAATCTGGCAGCCGATTGGGATAGCGCCAGCAGCATGGGTTCGTCGTCGGGGTGACAGGCAATTTTTGCACCGGTTGTCTCTTTCAGCCGCTTGTTGGCCCCCACATGGTCAAAGTGGCCATGGGTATTGATCAGATATTTTACGGTCAATGCCGCTTCAGCCAGCGCCATGAGTATTCTATCAGCATCGTCCCCTGGATCAATCAGCGCCGCTGTTTTGGTCGTTTCACATCCAATAATATAACAATTGGCCATGATGGGACCGACTTCAAGCCTTTGAATTATCACATCCCCCTCTCTAACGTGCTGTCCGATCGCCCTGCATTTGTTTTCAGGGGCTCACACACGCACCGATTATAGTTTTTCCTGCACCCTGATTCGGTCAAGTACCCCATTGATGAAGGGGCCTGAATCCCGTGTACCGTATTTTTTACCGATTTCCACCGCTTCATTAATGGAAACAGACGGAGGGATATCTGGACAACGGATCATCTCAAAGGCCGCCAAGCGCATCACATTTCGGTCCACCACCGGCATCCTGGAGATCTTCCAGTTTTTGGCCCATTTTTTCAACAGCCGATCAATGTCCCCCCGCTCCTCCATCACACCATTGACCAGTTCCAGGAAAAAGGGTTTCACCGCGTCGCTGATCTCATCTTCATGCTGATCGCAGAAATCCTGGATGCCAATTTCCACATCGGTATCATTCACATCCAGAAAAAACAGTGCCTGGAGGGCCAGTTCCCTGGATTTTCTTCGATTGCCCATCTTCTATCGGGTCATATCCTGACACAAGTTGGCCATTTCGATGGCACCCATGGCCACTTCAAACCCTTTATTGCCGGCTTTGGTACCCGCCCGTTCAATGGCCTGCTCAATGGTTTCCGTTGTCAGGATGCCAAACATGACAGGAATTTCAGCGTCCATGCTCACATGGGCAATTCCTTTGGATACTTCAGCGCACACATAGTCATAATGGGAGGTCGCCCCCCGAATGACGGTACCCAGGCAGATGATTGCATCAAATCTGTTCTGTCCAGCCATTTTCTTGGCCACCAACGGAATTTCAAAAGCCCCGGGAACCTTTAGAATCGTGATATCCTTATCGTCGGCACCGCTTCTGGTCAAGGCATCCAGCGCACCGCCAACCAATTTGTCCACAATAAAATCATTAAACCGTGCTGCAATAATCCCGAATTTTTTTCCTTTGGCACTCAGGCCGCCTTCAATCAGGTTAGGCATATTATATTCCTCATTTTAACGTATCCGCTTAAGTGTCTCAGGGTACGGATAATATCTATCCATAAGAGATGCAAACCCATATGCTACATGTGCAGGAGGTGGCCCAATTTCGCCTGTTTACACTTCAGGTATCCCAGGTTATGGGGGTTGGCCTTGACTTCAATGGGCACCTGTTCCACCACAGAAAGCCCATAGCCTTCGAGCCCAACCATCTTTTTGGGATTATTGGTCATCAGCCTCATTTTCTTCACCCCGACATCCACCAAAATCTGTGCGCCCACGCCATAATCCCGAAGGTCTGCCTCAAACCCCAATTTTTCATTGGCTTCTACGGTATCTAAGCCCTGACGCTGATACTCATACGCTTTCAGCTTATTGACCAGGCCAATGCCACGCCCTTCCTGGCGCAGATAGACAATCACACCACTGCCCTCTTCGTCCACCATTTTCATGGCCCGAATCAGTTGCTCCTGGCAATCGCACCGCTGTGAAGAAAAGATATCGCCGGTCATGCATTCAGAGTGAACCCGAACCAGAACTTCCTTTTCAGAATCAATCTCCCCTTTGACCAAAGCAATATGGGTCAGGTTGTCGATGGCATTTTCATAGGCAATAATTTTAAATTCGCCGCCTACCCGGGTTGGAATAACGGTCTCTGCCGCCCGTTTTACAAAACTTTCCGTCTTCATGCGGTACTTGACCAGATCGGCCACGGTACAGATACCGATACCGTGTTTCCTGGCAAATTTTTCAAGGCGGGGCATCCGGGCCATGGTACCATCGTCATCCATGATCTCACAGATCACACCGGCAGGCTTAAGGCCTGCCAGGCGGGCCAGATCAACAGAGCCTTCAGTCTGGCCGATACGCACCATTACACCACCATCACGGGCCCGCAGCGGAAAAATATGGCCGGGACGGGCAATGTCCGCCGGTGTGGTATCATCATCCACTGCCGTTAAAATCGTGGTGGCCCGGTCGGCAGCGGAGATACCAGTAGTAACCCCCCGCTTGGCCTCAATGGATACGGTGAAACCGGTTTCAAACTGGGAAGTGTTGTTTTCGACCATCATGGGCAGATCCAGACGATCTGCAATGGTAGAGTCCAGGGAAAGGCAGATTAGTCCCCTGCCATGGGTGGCCATGAAATTAATGGCTTCTGGCGTTATGGCCTCGGCCGCCATGGTCAGGTCTCCCTCGTTTTCCCGGTCTTCATCATCCACAAGGATGACCATTTTTCCGTTTTTAATATCTTCAATTGCCTGTTCAATGGTTAAATGCGGCATCTCTATCTTTCCCTATCTTCATTTACACGAAAGCACCAGGCAATCTCCTTTGGTTCTTTCATGATGTGTTTTAAGCCAACCGCAGTAAAAAAACAGTCGACTCGTCGCCGTTATAAAAATCCGTTCTGGGCCAGCAGAGACATGCTGATGTTTGACGCCCTCCCGGATTGGGGTGAATTGACACTGTTCCCACCTGTGCTTAACACTTTTCTAACATATTTTCCCAGCATGTCCGTTTCAATATTGACCTCGTCCCCCACCTGCTTCAGGCCGATGGTGGTTATCTTTGCCGTATGGGGAATAATACTGACCTGAAATCCAGTGTCCCAGCATTTATTGATGGTGAGACTGATCCCCTCAATGGCCACCGACCCTTTTTCAATCATATCGGCCGCCAGGTGCTCTGGTACCGATACATCAATAATCACGGCATTACTCATTTTTTTGATGCCAGAGATGACACCGGTGCCGTCAATATGGCCGGACACCAGATGCCCATCAATGCGATCAGACAATTTCAAGGCCCGCTCAATATTGACACGACTCCCTGGTCCCATTGTTTTAAATGTGGTTCGTGATACGGTTTCCGGCGCCATATCCACCGTGAATTCCTGGGTGCCAAGGCGAGTCGCCGTCAGGCACGCCCCATTGACCGCAATGGAATCCCCAATCTTACTTTGGGACAGATCCAGATCGCACCCAATAAGGAGCACCTTGCCTTCTCCTGAAGACGTAATGCGTTTGATGGTGCCAAAACTTTCGATAATACCGGTAAACACTTAAGCACACTCCTGACAGGATGTCGGATTTATATATCCGGTAACCAAAAGATCCGATCCAAACCCCTGGGTCGTCACGCGGGACAACGCAATGACATCTCTAATCTTTTCAGGCCCCTCACCCGAAAACACAGGCAACCCGTCACTGCCCCCAAGAATTTTAGGCGCAATAAAGTAACAGACCTTGTTCACAATACCGGCTTTCAAGGCAGCGGCAGAAACTTGCCCCCCCCCTTCTATGAGGATGCTTGATATAGACATGGCCCCTAACTTAATCATCAGTTCATTTAAATCAAGTTTTCCGTCCACAAGATTCACGCAAAGGATTTTAACCCCTTTACGTTCCAGACGGCTTATTTTCTCAGGATCAGCATCCGTCCTTGTCACCACAATGGTATCTGCATCAGAGTCCTGGGTGATCAGTTTGGCATCTTCCCGGATGGTCAACCGGGTATCTAAGACCACTCTGACAGGGTCAACCGTGGCTTTGCCAGGAATTCGGGCAGTTAAAGAGGGGTCATCGGCATGGAGGGTACCGGAGCCGATCAGAATGGCGTCGGTTTCGTGGCGCAGCCTATGGCCGTATGCCCTGGACAAGGCATTGGTGATCCACTGGGAATCTCCGGTGCGGGTGGCAATACGTCCGTCAAGGGTGGCGGCACATTTGAGGGTAACAAAGGGACGTTTATTATTTTGATTAAACCAGATAAAGGCCTCATTCAGGTCAAGCGCCTGGGATTCAAGCACACCGGTCTTTACCTCAACACCGTTTTGCCGCAAAAACGCAATGCCGCCTGCAGCAACTGGATTGGGATCGGTGCAGGCCACCACCACCCGGCGGATGCCCGCCGATAGAATCTTTTGGGTGCAGGGCGGGGTTTTACCAAAATGGTTGCAGGGTTCAAGGGTGACGTAGATGGTTGCGCCGGGCAATTTTTCAGGGGCATTGGCTGCGGCATTGTCAATGGCAACCACCTCAGCATGGGGGCCGCCAGCTTTAGGATGGAATCCTTGCCCAATGATCTCTCCGTCCTTGACCACCACCGCCCCTACACAGGGATTGGGCGCAGTAAAGCCTTTTCCCTTTGCCGCCAGTTCCAGGGCCAGACCCATATATTGGGTGTCAGTCATCGGCGTGATCCGACGCGCCAGCCAGGCCAAGGTCATCGGGACAGCAGGTATCGGGCAGCATGCCTTTCAACTCCTGGATAAAATCTGCTACATCCTTGAACTCCCGGTACACCGAGGCAAACCGAACATAGGCCACATCATCCACCGTCTTCAAAGCGGCCATGATTTTTTCACCGATCACGGTGGCAGGCACTTCCCGATCGCTGCCTTCCCGGAGCTCTTTTTCAATGACCGCCACCATCTCATCAATCTGATCGACGCTGATGGCTCGTTTTTGGCAAGCTTTCTGGATGCCTTTCAGGACTTTTTCCCTGTCGAATTCTTCCCTGCGGTTATCTTTTTTGACAACCATCACCGGGACCTCTTCCACCCGTTCATAGGTGGTAAATCGCCGGGAGCATCCCTGGCATTCCCTTCTGCGTCGGACTTCAAACTCAATTTTTCCGGCGCGTGAATCCACTACCCGGGTATTTAGTTTTCCGCAAAAAGGGCATTTCATTTTCAGCTTCTCTCTTTTTTATTCAACCGCCCAGCTGAACCAATTCCACAGTGGACTGGGCAAACATCTCCATGGAAAGGGGATCATCGTACCCTTCCTTATAGTAGACTTTTTTGATGCCGGCATTGATAATCATCTTGGCACAGATTGAGCACGGCTGGGTGGTACAATACAGCACGGCACCGTTCACGGCAATCCCGTGGAACGCCGCCTGAATAATTGCATTCTGTTCCGCATGGACGCCCCGGCACAATTCATGTTTTTCTCCAGAGGGCACCTTGAGCTGCGCTCTGAGGCATCCGGTTTCCCAGCAATGGGGCACCCCTGCAGGTGCACCATTGTAACCGGAACACAGAATGCGTTTTTCTTTCACCAGCACCGCCCCCACTTTTCTGCGCGTACAGGTTGCACGCCCCGCCACAAGATCGGTAATCCCCATGAAATATTCATCCCATGAGGGGCGCTTTCCAGGTATCGCCACACCCGGATGGGAAAGAATCTGTGTCATGGGCACTCCATCTTAGCTGTAAAGGGGGTATTGACGACACAGGTCTTTGACATCCTGGGCCACCCGGGCAACATTGGCGGCATCGTCAAGAATGTCACAGATAAATCCTGCAATGGCTTTGGCAGCATCTTCTTTCATCCCTCTGGAGGTGACCAGGGGCACACCGATTCTGATCCCTGAGGTCACAAACGGGCTGCGTTTTTCATTGGGCACAGTATTTTTATTCACCGTAATATTGGCCTGGCCCAGACGCACTTCAGCGTCTTTACCGGTGATATCCCGATTGGAGAGATCCACCAGCACCATATGGTTGTCTGTGCCGTTGGACACCAGCTTATAGCCACGATCCATGAGCACGTCGGCCAGAGCAGCGCAATTTTTCACCACCTGCTTCTGGTATTCGGTAAACTCAGGGGATAATGCCTCCTTAAACGCGACGGCCTTGGCCATGATCACATGCATGAGAGGCCCCCCCTGGATCCCAGGAAAAATCTGACTGTTAATCTTTTTGCCAAATCTGTCTGAAGAAAGGATCAGCCCGCCTCTGGGCCCTCTCAAGGTTTTGTGAGTGGTGGAGGTCACCACATCAGCCAGTCCCACAGGCGAGGGATGCAGGCCAGCCGCCACCAGCCCGGCGATATGGGCCATATCCACCATAAATAAGGCATTATGGCGCTTTGCAATTTCTGAAAATCCTTTAAAATCAATGATACGAGGATATGCAGACGCTCCGGCCACAATCAATTTGGGCTGTGCGGTCTTTGCCAAGTCTTCCACCTGGTTCAGATCAATTCGCTCTGTGTCGGCATCCAGCCCGTAATGTGTGAAATCAAATAGCTTACCGGAAAAACTGACACTGGCCCCATGGGTGAGATGGCCCCCATTGGACAAGTCCATGGCCAGGATCTTGTCACCGGGTTCCAGCATTGAAAAATAAGCCGCCATGTTGGCCCCAGAACCAGAATGGGGCTGCACATTGGCAAATTCCACGCCAAACAATTTTTTAACCCGTTCAATGGCCAGATCTTCAGCCAGGTCCACAAATTCGCACCCACCGTAATACCGTTTGGCCGGATACCCTTCGGCATATTTATTGGTCATGATGGAGCCCTGAGCTTCCATCACTGCCCGGCTAACCGTGTTTTCAGATGCAATCAGGTTCAGGCCATATTCCTGACGCTCGGATTCCTTAGCCAACACATTGGCGATTTCAGGATCATTGATCTCAATATAACTCATTTTGCGCATATCCATATTTAGTCGCGGTTATCATCTTGCTGTGCGGGTCGCCCCGAACATAATCAAAGGTCAAGGGTTTTGATCCGGTCCAGATGGCGACCGCCTTCAAATTCAGTCACCAGCCACTCTTTGACCAATTCAAATGCCAGAATATCTCCCACAATCCGGCCGCCCAGCACCAGGACATTAGCATCGTTGTGCTGGCGGCTCATGCGAACGCTAAAAATATCTGAACACAGGGCAGCCCGCACCCCTTTATAGCGGTTTGCCTGCATGGACATGCCAAGGCCCGTACCGCAGAGCAGGATTCCCCTGGCATATTCACCAGAAGAGACTGCACTCGCCACTTTTTTACCGTAATCGGCGTAATTGACGGATTCCTCACTGTGGGTTCCCGCATCTTCAACACCGTACCCCAGGTTGAATAGCAGGGCCTTTATTTTTTCCTTCAGTTCAAATGCCGCATGATCGCTGCCAATAATAATGGTCTTGGTTTTCTCCATACTGTCTGATCCCGGTAAATTCAAGATTTTGACTTGATATAGTTGACGACATCCTGAACAGTGACAAGCGTTTCCGCATCATCCTCATCAATCTCAATTTCAAAGATCTCTTCCATGGACATGACAAGCTCATGGTTTCTACGGTCATCCCCGCACTCCTTGCTTACGGATTTATGCTTCGTCGGCACTGTCGTTTACGTTTCGATCCTTGTAGGCGCCACACTCAGGACAGGCCGTGTGGGGAAGCTTGGGTTCCTGACACTCGGGGCATACCGAAACTGTGGGAGCGCTGGTTTTGTAGTGGGTTCTTCTTTTTCTGCCTCTGGCTTTGGAACTTTTTTGCTTTGGGACTGCCATTTTGATTTTCTCCTAACGATATCTTTTTATTTGTATTTCAATTCTTTTTACCTAAAATCACAAAACAAACTTACTTATCCTAAAATTGGCAACCTGTCAAGAATAATAGAAATTCTTTTATTGCCGAACCTTGGGATTTATGGTAGTTAAAGCGTCGATTTTATTTACTTTAACCAAATGACCGATTTGGAGAATAGCATATATGGACACCATTATTACCCGTTTTCCCCCCTCCCCCACCGGTTACCTGCATATTGGTGGCGCCCGGACGGCCTTGTTTAACTGGCTTTACGCCCGTAAAACCGGCGGTAAATTTGTACTGCGCATTGAAGATACCGATGAGGTTCGCTCCACCAAAGCCTCTGTGGATGCCATTTTAGAATCCTTGGAATGGCTGGGCATCGACTGGGATGACGGGCCCTACTTTCAAACCCAGCGGTACGACATATATAACGACTACATTGAGCGCCTGGTGGCATCCGGCCATGCCTACTATTGTGACTGCTCTCCTGAAGCGGTCAATGCCATGCGCGAAGCGGCCAAAGCCAAAGGTCTCAAGCCCATGTACAACGGCAAATGCCGTCACCGCGGGTTGAAAAAAGGAAAAAACACCGTGGTGCGCCTGAAAACACCGGACAGCGGGGCTACCGTTGTGCAAGATATTGTAAAAGGAGACACTGCAATCCAAAATGCAGAAATCGACGACTTTATCATCCAGCGTAGCAACGGGGTGGCCATGTACAACCTGGCCGTGGTTGTCGATGACATCACCATGGGCATTAATACCATCATCCGGGGCGACGATCACCTGGTCAACACCCCCAAGCAGATGCTGATCTACCAGGCACTGGGGGCGGACATGCCGGTTTTCGGACATGTTCCCATGGTGTTGGGATCGGACAAAGCCCGGCTTTCCAAACGCCATGGGGCAATGTCTGTGGGAGAATATCAGAAAATGGGCATTCTGGCCGACGCCCTGATTAACTACCTGGTGCGGTTGGGATGGTCCCACGGGGACCAGGAATTTTTTGAACGGGATGAACTCATTGAAAAATTTGACCTGGAACATTTGGGTCGATCTGCATCCATGTTTGATATGGATAAGCTCTATGCCCTGAATGCCAAACATATTGCCAAAAAGACCCCAGCGGCGCTGGCCGGGCCCCTGTTGCCCCACCTGGCGGACCTTGGCATTGACGCAGACAATAACACATTTACCCACCAGGTCATTGAAACCCTCCAGCCCCGGAGTAAAACCCTGGTGGAGATGGCCCAGGCCGCCCAGTTCTATTATAAGGATGAGATTGAATTTGAAGAAAAAGCGGCCAAAAAATTTCTGAAGCCTGACACTGCAGACCTGTTGGCCCGGTGTGCCCAGGACATCAGCGCCTTAGACGAGTATACCCAGGAAAGCCTGGAGACCCTGTTCAAAGCGGTAATGGAAGACACCGGCCTGGGATTTGGCAAAATTGCCCAGCCCCTGCGGGTGGCGGTCACTGGCACGACAGTCAGTCCTGGCATCTTTGAGATGCTGCTGGCATTGGGAAAAGACAAAACCGTTCAGCGCATTGAACGCGCATTGGCATTCGTTAACGGCCTATGATCAAAAACAAAGCCGCATAGACAAATTTAAGCGAATGTCATCCCGCAATAGCCCACAAAGTTAGACCCGCGAGAGATATCATAACTGGAGGCGTATTCAAGGCAAACCCCCTTGACTGCGCCTCTCTTTTTACAGGCCGCGACAGCGGCTGCGGCCGCACCGGCGCAACACATGTTGCGATTGGACAATCCCTGGGTGATGATGGCGGCCATATCCATATCTTCAAAGGCTAAAATAGCCTGTGCGTCGTTTTCCGTTTTCACCCATTCAACGGCGGATTCCCCTGTGCCGACCGGTTCAAACCCAAAATTCGGCCCATAGTGGGTCATGTCTGTGGAACCGATGATCCGAATCGTCCGGCCCAAGTCCGTCGCGCACGTCACTGCGGTTTCTCCAATAAGAAACGCCAGTTTTGAAGGCGGGACACCACAGACGACAATTTTCGAATCGGGGAAAAAATGGCGGATAAAAGGGTATTGCAGTTCCAATGTATTTTCGTCGGGGAATTGTGAGGGCGGCAGGGAATGCATCTCGTTTTTGGAGTGTAAAACGCGTTCAACCATGAGCCGCGTGAGGGGCTCATCCACTTGAATTTCACCCAAGGGCGTCTCCACAGCACCAGATTCAAGGACAACCGGCGTGGAAAAAGGGTGCATGTGGGCCCCGAACAGCACAATGGTATCTGGAATCGATGAATCTTGGGGAACAAGGGAGGCAATGACCCGACAGGCAATACTGCCGGAATAGGACCAGCCCGCGTGGGGCACAATACCGCCGATACTGCCAGAAGAGATCTCTCCACTGTTTAAAAACTCAGTGATGGCCTTTTTACATGCATTCCCAGTGCCTGGATACCATGACCCGGCAAATGCCGCGGGTTTAACCCCCATGCGTCCCCCCTCTTGATTTATCCCAATTTTTCTTTGACTTTTGTTCTCAGCCAATCCAGCCAGGGCGCAAATCCTGCTTCGGTTTTGGCGGACATCTCAAACACCGGCATCCCCGGATGGACCTGTTTCATATATTCCACTGCCAATGGGGCATCAAACTCCAAATAGGGCAGCAGATCCACCTTGTTTAAAATCGCACAGTCTGCCAGCTGGAACATCAATGGGTATTTTAATGGCTTGTCTTCCCCTTCGGTCACACTGAGCACCACCACCCGTGCATCCTCTCCAATGTCAAACTCAGCCGGGCAGACCAGGTTGCCAATGTTCTCAACAATAAGCAAATCCAGATCACTGCATCCCAGTTCATGGGCCGCGGTGTCAATGAGGTGGGCGGCCAGGTGGCAGTCCCCCCCAAATTGATCGGTATTGATCTGGGTCACCTTGGCCCCGGTCACAGATAAACGCTCTGCGTCATTGGTGGTGCACACATCGCCCACAATTACCCCGACTTTGATATCTGGCATGAGCTGGGCCAGGGTCTTGCATAGGGTTTCGGTCTTTCCGGAACCGGGAGATGACATCATATTCAGAACAAATACCTTTTGTGCTCTGAAATAGGCCCGATTTTTTTCCGCATCGGTTAAGTTTTTTTCAAGTACCCGTTTTTGAATATTTATTTCCACTGTTTGATATCCTTTCAACCTTGATCAATCAATCGTCAGCCAATTCCATGGAGGTTATTTCAATCTCCCGGCCTGTAAGCAGTTTCACCACGTCGCCATCCCCGCAGTCGGGGCATTGAAACATGGGCGAATCGGTCTCCCATTCTTTTTTACAGCTTACACAATGAAGGGTGACCGGCACCGATTCGATGGACAACTTCACCCCCTCTAAGGGCGTATCCTTGGTGATGATTTCAATACAAAAGGCCAAGCTATGTTCCACCACAGCAGCCAATTTTCCGATCCGCAGATTCAGGGTCTCCACCTTTGGATTGTCAATATCATCGGGAATGGCATCCAGCGCAATTTGAACCAGTTGTTCGGCAATTCCCATTTCATGCATGATCGTTCACCTTGTTTTTTGTTAGATATATCTTACAGGTCATGCCATTTCATTCCTTTGAGCAAAAAAGTGTCGTTTGAACGCCGCAAAGCGATTTTCCTGTATGGCATGGCGCAGGTTTGCCATAAGGTTAAGATAATAATAGAGGTTGTGAATGGTATTCAGCCGGTAGGCCAACAGTTCCCGGGACTTGTATAAATGGCGCAGATAGGCCCGGCTGTAGTTCCGGCAGGTATAACACCCACAGTTTTCATCAATGGGGTTCTCATCGGTGATATATTTGGCATTGGGAATATTGATATCCCCTTTGCTGGTAAATAATTTGCCGTTCCTGGCATTGCGAGACGGCATGACACAATCAAACATGTCGCACCCCATGCCCACCAGTGTCACCAGATTTTCCGGGGTCCCCACCCCCATGATATACCTGGGCTTGTCGGCAGGCATCAACGCCAGGGTGTGCGCTGCCATCTCATACATCACCTCGGTGGGCTCCCCAACGGAAAGACCGCCAATGGCAAATCCTGGAAAATCAATGGCAGTAATCTGTTCGGCTGAAACAGACCGCAGTGACTTGTACATCCCGCCTTGAATGATACCAAACAGGTTGTTGACCGCCCCGTTTTCCTGCCAATAGTCATAGCCGCGCCTGGCCCATGCCGTTGTCATATCCAAGGCCGCCAAGGTCTGTTTTTCCGTGGCCGGCTGGGCAATACACCAATCCAGACTCATCATGATATCCGATCCTAGAATCATCTGGATCTCCACGGCCCGTTCCGGAGAGAAGAAATGCCGGGACCCATTGATATGGGACTGAAAATGCACCCCCTCATCGGTAAATTTAGCCAGCTTGGCCAGGGAGAAGAACTGAAACCCGCCAGAATCGGTGAGCATGGGCTTATCCCAGGAGATAAATTGATGCAGCCCGCCCATGGGTTCAATCACCTCACAGCCGGGCCGCAGATATAAATGGTAGGTGTTCCCTAAAATAATTTGTGCGCCGCAATGGTCCAGATCTTCCTTAGACACGGCCTTAACCGACCCCACCGTGCCCACGGGCATAAAAATAGGGGTTTGGATCTCGCCATGGTCGGTGGTAATTTGACCCAGACGGCACCGGTCTGTACCCGCCCCTGATATATGGGGCTCCTGGCTATTATCCTTAAACAATTCAAATTGAAGCATTGTTACTCTCTGTTTCGGTAAAAGACCTTATAGGACCATGGCCGTTATTCGATCAACATGGCATCGCCATAGCTGAAAAACCTGTATTTTTCGGCAACCGCCAGTGCATAGGCATCCAGAATCTTTTCACGGGTGTAAAATGCAGATATGAGCATCAGCAGGGTTGATTTTGGCAGATGAAAATTGGTCACCATGGCATCCACACATTTAAATGTATACCCCGGGTAAATAAACAAATTGCACGCTCCCGATCCAGCCACCACCCGGCCATCCTCACCGGCACTAAACTCCAGGGTTCGCACCGATGTGGTCCCTACGGCAACCACCCGGCCGCCGACGGTTTTGGTTGCGTTGATCCTGCGGGCGGCATCGTCGGGAACGGTAAAAAATTCTGAATGGATCTCATGGTCCCGGATATCATCCACCCGCACCGGCACAAAGGTGCCGTACCCCACATGCAGGGTAATTTTCGCCACGCCAATGCCTTTTTGTGCAAGTTCTGCCATGAGTGCAGGGGTAAAATGAAGACCTGCCGTGGGTGCGGCCACAGCCCCTTCACACTGCGCATAAACGGTTTGGTAATTTTGTTTATCCGTTTCGGCCGGCTGTGCATCCCCATGCCTGCGGATATAGGGCGGCAGTGGCACCTGTCCACTTCCTTTCAGCCGGTCAATGAAAGCGGCGCCGCCCTCAAACGCCACCACAGACACTCGATCGCGATGGGACACCACCTGGGCCTGGATGCCTCCTTCCATGAACAGCACCGCCCCGGGTTTGGGCCGCCGGGAAGCCCGGATCAAGCAGTCACACTGAAACACCCCATTCTGCTCAAGATGCTTCATACCGGATGCATAATCAATGATCAGCACCTCCACCTGGCCGCCGGATTCTTTTTTTCCCATGAGCCGTGCCGGAATCACCTTGGTGTCATTCACCACCAGAAGATCTCCAGCCTTTAAAAAGGTGCCAAGATCAAAAAAATGATGATGGGAAAACCGATGGCTGTCTCGCACCACCCGCAACAGGCGGGCGTGGCTTCGTTCTCTGCAAGGCGACTGGGCAATCAATGCCTCAGGCAGGTGGTAATCATAGTCTGACAATTGATACATTAATGCCCGCCCCCGGCAAGATACACCACACCCAAGCCCATCAACATCACCAAAAAACCAAACCGCCGCAGGGTGCCGTCATCCAGCCCAAGCACCACAGACACCATCTGACGCATCTTGTCTGGAAACGCAAAATAGGGCAGGCCCTCCACAATCATCACCATACCCATGACACAAAAAAAGAACTTCATGGAACCGTTTTCCTATATTAAGATAAGGAAGTGCTTTGCGCATCAACGCATCCTTTCCTGTAAAATCAAGACGCTCAAGGCCAATTTGTCTGCCATCTCAACTGGATCAAAATGAATCTCTATTTTTCCGATGGGTTGCTTAATCATGCAACACTCATATCTTTTGATGGGGTCGAGTATATCCATTCAGACCAAGTGGGTCAACATCATGAAACGCCGAATGGATAAAAGGCAGCACAATTATATTGATTATTCATGGTATCAGGGTTATAAAGGAAGGCTGTAAATATTTCAAGTGATGGAAAATATAAGGAATCAATAAAGAAATGCCTTTTGAACCTGTGATCGGACTTGAGGTCCATGCCCAGCTCAAGACACGGACAAAAATTTTTTGTAACTGCACCACCCAATTTGGCCAGCCCCCCAATGCCAACACCTGCCCGGTCTGCACCGGTATGCCAGGTGTACTGCCCGTTCTCAATCAGCAGGCCGTGACCTATGCCATTAAGGCAGCCCTTGCCACCAACTGCAAAATTAACAAAGAGAGCCGGTTTGACCGGAAAAACTATTTTTACCCAGACCTGCCCAAAGGCTACCAGATTTCTCAATATGCCCAGCCCATTGCCGAGTTCGGATACCTGGATATTGAAACCGATGCCGGAAAAAAACGCATTGGCATCACCCGGATTCACATGGAAGAAGATGCCGGAAAGCTCATCCACGATCCAGATCGGGCCAAGAGTATGGTGGACCTCAACCGTACCGGTGTGCCTTTGATCGAAATCGTTTCCGAGCCGGATCTTCGCTCGGCTGCCGAGGCTGGCGCGTATTTGAGAAAACTGCACGCCATAGTGAAATACATTGACGTGTGCGACGGCAACATGGAACAGGGCAGCTTTCGCTGTGATGCCAATATTTCACTGCGTCCCGTGGGGCAGGCAGCGTTCGGCACCCGCACTGAGCTGAAAAACCTCAACTCCTTCAGGAACGTTGAAAAAGCAATCCGCTATGAAATCCAGCGTCAAACCGATGTGTTGGAGGCCGGAGACAAAGTGATCCAGGAAACCCGACTCTGGAACCCCAATACAAACAGTACCGCTTCCATGCGGGGCAAAGAAGAGGCCCACGACTATCGGTAC
>PDWJ01004001.1_pt1 | contig 33741 bp, 22 predicted proteins | sample 1430881 | NCBI WGS metagenome assembly PDWJ01 (sample SAMN01162460, study PRJNA174530) | Oral metagenome, whole genome shotgun sequencing project. | biome: Marine environment; feature: Marine mammal; material: Swab sample of the gingival sulcus; isolation source: swab sample of gingival sulcus...
TAAGCTGATCAGCGCTCTAGAGCGCTGACCAACTGACCTCCCGTCGCTGCGCTGGTCTGCGAAATCACAGCGGTTGTTGCTCGTCGGTTGCTTGCTACCCTCCTCGCTCCTACGCCGTGATTCCGCATCCTTCGCGCAGCTCGGTCCGGTAAGCTGATCAGCGCTCTAGCCTACCGCTCTTCTGCGCGGTACGAACGGATCGTGCTCGTTACCCTCCTCTGCAGCTATCTGCTCGCGCTCGCCGCGCTGACCTTCTGGGTCCGCCAGCGCCACGGTGCACAGCAGCCGCGGACCTTCTATGTCGCCGGGGGCCAGCTCTCGGCCTTCACCACCGGCTGCTCGCTGACGGCGACCTCGGTCGGCGGCACCTCCACCGTGGTGACCTGCGCGCTGGTCTACCGCCACGGTCTGGCCGGGATCTGGCTCGATCTCGCCGGAGCGCTCGGCTACGCCCTGCTTGGGCTCTGGGTCGCCCGCCGGGTCCGCGAGACCGGCGTCGCGTCGATCGCGGAGCTGGCGGGGCGGCAGCATGGCTTGGGCGTGCGGCGGCTCGTCGCGGCGCTGGTAGCCGTCGCCGAGGTCGCCTGGCTGGCGCTGCTCTGCAAAGCCACGGCGGCGCTGCTGGCGCCGGCGCTGCCGCAGCTCGGCGAGCCGGCGCTGGTGACGATCACCGCCGCCTGCGTCGTGCTCTACACCCTCGCGGGGGGGCAATATGTGGTCTCCTACAGCGACGTGGCGCAGCTCGGCTTGATGGCGGTGGCCCTTTGGCTCGTCGCGCCGCTGGTGGTCTTTGGTGAGCTCGGCCAGCGCGGCGTGGCCCTCGCGACGCTGGACTGGCGCTTCCCCACGGCGGCGAGCTTCGGCTGGGATCACGTCGGCGGCTCGCTCCTCTTGATGGGGCTTCCGCACCTGGTCGGCTCCGATATCTACGCCAAGCTGCTGTCGGCCCGCGACGGCCAGGCGGCTGCGCGGGGAGCGCTCGGGGCGGCGGCCGCCAAGCTGACATTCGCGCTGGCGATCGCCTCTCTCGGCCTGGCGGGCAAGCTGCTGCTGCCTGGGCTCGCGCAGCCCTCGGCGCTCTTGGGGACGCTCGTCCACCAGCTGCTCTCGCCGACGGTGGGCGCTCTGGTCCTCGTGGCGCTGGCCGCGACGATGATGTCGTCGGCAGATCAGGTGCTGCTCTCGGCGATCACGATGGTGGATCACGATCTCTCGGGGGAGCGCGGGCCACGGCGACGTACGATCACGGCGCTGGTGGTCGGTGGCCTCGCCCTGGCGCTGGCCCTGCTAGCGCCGACCGTTCTTGACGCCATGAAGATCGCCTACACAATCTTCGCCGCCGGGATCTCCCTGCCGCTGCTGGCTGGGGTCACGCTCCCGGGTCGCCCCCTCGCCAAGGGGTGGCTGATCGCGGCGCTAGCTGGCGGTGCGCTCGTCGGCGGGGCGCTGCACGCCGCGCGCCTGCTCAACGCCTTCGACGGCCAACCGATCGTCTGGGGGCTGGCGGTCAACGTCGCGCTGCTGGCGATCGCGCTTTGGGCCGGAAGGCCTACCGAAGGAGGGTACGACAGATGAGGCGCTTTTCGATGCTCGGCTCCTTGCCCTTGCTCTTTGCCTTCGCGCTCTTTGGCTGCGCTGAAGAGACGTCGCCGAAGCCACACGTTCAGAAGCCGACCGTCCATCAGAAGGCGGCCAGCAAGGCGGCCAGCGAGGCGCCCAGTAAGGCGTCCAGCGAGGCGCCCAGCAAGGGGGCGGCGATGCCCTTGGCGAAGAGCCTGGCGAAAAAACCGCCAAGGAACGGACACGACCTGAAACACCCGCCGATCGACTGTCCCCTGCGCAAAGCGGGCATCGATCCGGGCAAGATGCGGCCCTTCGCGCAGGTGTCGCGCTACATCGCCTTTCTCGAGCGCAAAGACCGCGCGGCCTGGCAGAAGCCGGACGCCGTGGTCGCGGCGCTGAAGCTGCGCGGTGACGAGACCGTCGCCGACCTCGGCGCTGGGTCGGGCTACTTCGCGTTTCGCTTCGCCAAGGCGCTGCCGCGGGGGAAGGTCATCGCCGCTGACATCGAGCCGGAGATGATCCGGCATATTCACCACAAGGCTGTCAGCGAGGGCGTGCGCAACCTCGAGGCCACGGTGCTCAAGCCTGGGTTGCCGGCGCTACCCAAGGGGCTCGATCTGGTCTTCATCTGCGATGTCTTGCACCACGTGCTAAAGCGGCCCCGCTGGCTGAAGCACGTCGTGGCCTCGCTAGCTCCCGGGGGGCGCCTCGCGCTGATCGAGTTCAAGGCAGGCAAGCTCCCGGAGGGGCCACCGGAGAAGCTGAAGATCCCGCGGCGCGAGCTGATCGCGCTGGCCAAAGGCGCGGGGCTCACCCTCGCAGCCGACCATGGCAAGCTGCTTCCCTACCAGAGCTATTTGGTGTTCCGCAGGCCATCGCCCTAGAGCGCTGATCCGCTAACCGGACCGAGCTGCGCGAAGGATGCGGCGTCACGGCGTAGGAGCGAGAAGGGCGCCTGCTGGTAGCAAGCAACCGACGAGCGACAACCGCTGTGATGTCGCAGACCAGCGCGGCGATGGGAGGTGAGTTGGTTTGCGCTCTAACCTCCCCACAAGGTCACAACACAACACCGGCCTCGAAGCACCGACAACGACCTCACATCGCCGAGCATCGCGCTGTTGACCGCTCTCGGTCAGACGGCTTCCGCCAGCCGACAGCTCGAAGCATGACAGATGTGCTCATATCTGCGATCATTTCCTCCCCACTGGGAGGTCTGGAAATGCGCGAGATATCATCGCGGGCGCGAGGGTCACGGTCACTGATCTCGGCTCTCGCCCTGCTCTTGTCGTTGAGCACGCTCCTGTTGCTGACCGCCCGCTGTTCTTCTGATGACGAGAGCTGTACCAGCGACGGGGTGCCCTGCCAGAACGGCGGCAGAGCGGGCGTCTGTTTTGGTGGCAGCTGCGGCACTCAGGTCTGTGTGATCAATGGCAAGTCCTATGCGGCCGGCCTGCTCAACCCGAAAAGCGGCTGCGAGATCTGCTCTCCTTCCCACTCTCGGATCAGCTGGTCTCCCGTCACGTGCCGTGTGAGCAGTGACGACTGCAAAGCCCCCAGGGGGAGCTGTGATTCGAGCGCGCTCGGCGGGGCCTGCCGAGGCGAGGAGTGCTGTGTCTACGCGCCAGCATGGGATGGCCAAGGGACGCCGCCTGAGTGCACCCATGGTAGCGCCAAAGGCACCTGTGACGCTGAGGGGCGCTGCACGGGGATCTGCACGAAGAACGCCGACTGTGGGGCATCTCCTTGTGTTGATTGGACCTGCGACACCACCACTGGAGCTTGTCTCGACGCTCCACGTACGGGCAGCTGCGACTTCAGCGGCGTCGGTGATGGTGTGTGCGTGGCAGGCTCTTGTCTCAAGCGCTGCCAAAGCCCAGCGGACTGTGATGGCGGCCCCTGCGACTCCAACGGCTACTGTCTGCCGCGGAAGGCGAACGGCGCGAGCTGCGAGTCCGACGGTGAGTGTGCCAGTCAGCAATGTGAGTGCGTGGACTCCCCTTGCAGCATCCGCGTCTGTGCGGCGGATAACTGCGTCTGTGGCTATGGAACCTCCGGCACCTGTGCCTCCGGGATGGCCGGCGGGATCGCCGATCCGCAGGACTGCGACGCTCCCGGGTATGGCTGCCAGGGGCTCAACCAATGCCAGTAACCTCGAGATGAGTTCAGGCCTCTCGACCTGACGCGGCGGCGCAGAAGCGAGAGACTCGCGCGCGGCGCCATCGGCTGCGATGACGCTTTCAACCACGCTCTTCGGCCTCGCTGCCGCTCTCCTGAGCTACATCGGTCTCTACTGGGCGGTCCTCTTTCTGCTGGTGTTGACGGGGCTGCTTCACCGCTTTGGTGTGTCCGTGGAGGTTACTCCCGAGGTGGCCAGCCAGGCCGTCACGATCCTGATCCCCGTACACTACGAGGGCGTGGCCGTCGTCGACACGGTGAGCACCGTCTTGCAGCAAGACCATCCGGGCCAGGTCTCCGCGCTGGTGCTGGTCTGCGACTTCGACGACAGCTCGGTTCCCCACCTGGAGGCGGCCTATCCGACGTTGCAACGTCATCAGGAGGCCGATGGCCTGGAGGCGCTGCGGTTCGAGCGTGGCCAGCGGCGGTTGACGATCCTCGCCGCGGGAGTCAGCGCCAAGCACGCCAAGCTCAACCTGGCGCTGGCCCGCTGTGACACGCCCTTCATTGGGGTCCTCGACGCCGACCATCGGGCCACGCCGAGCTGGATCAGCACGGCCCTGCCGCGTTTCGCGCGCCAGGACGTCGCCGCGGTGCAGTCGCGCAAGGCCCCGCTCTCGACCAATAAGATCGTTCAGGTCTGGGACAGCGCCCTCTCTCATCTCGGGCACGAGATGCTCAATCGAGGTCTCGAGGCGAGCGGACTCGACGTCTTCTTCACCGGGAGCACAGCGCTCTTTCGTCGGGAGGCGCTCGTCGAGCATGGCTTCACCGATACGCTCACCGAGGACACCTACCTCTCGTTCGATATCCTGCTCGGGGGAGGGCGCATCGCCTACGAGCCGCGTATTGGCTCCTACGAGGAGATGTCGCCCAACCTGGCGAGCTTCGCTGGCCGGCGTCGGCGCTGGAGCGCGGGTCACACCGATGGCTTCGTACGCCACCTACGGAAGCTGCTCACCAGCCGTGCCAGCTGGCTGCGCAAGGCCCACTGTCTACTGATCGGGCAGTTCTTTCTGCTCCCCGCGCTGGTCACCCTCTTTTTCGCGTGCCAGGGGCTTTTTTACTTCCTGCAGCTGACTCCCCAGGTGCAGGGGTTGACGTTGCTCTTGGCCGCCGTGGGAGCCTCGCTGCTGCTGGTGCTCGTCTCTCGCACCAGCTCGAGCAAGCTCAACGACGCGCTGGTGGCCTTCTTGTGGATCCTCCCCCATGTAGCGATGGCCGGAGCGCTCTTCTATCTGCTCTTCGATCACGAGCTCTTCTATTTCATCTTGGAGTTCCCCTCTCAGCCGACCTTCTGGGCCGTGCAGCTGCTCTATATCGGCGGCGCGGTGGCGCTGTTGATCGGCGCCGCGATCGTGCTCCGCGTGCTGCGCGGGGTGGAGCTGCTGACCTATCTGCTGACACTCCCGCTGGTGCTCTTCTTGGAGGTCTTCACCGCGCTGCTCGGGCTCTCCGACTACCTCTTTGGCCGGCGCTGGTGGGCCAAGATCGACCGTGCGAACGTCGTCTCGGCGACGAACGTCCCAGAAGAGCTGCGTCGCACCCTCAAGACCGGGCGACAGCAGCGCGCCCGGCGCCTCTTGTGGCTGCCGGCGGTGGCCATCGCGACGCTCTTCACCGTCAACGAGCTGGCCTCGGTGGACCCCTGCGGTCACATCGAGCCCCTGCTCTGGCCGCCGCTCTTTTCGAGCGCAGAGGACGAGGTGCGGATCGACCTGCGTGTCGACAAGGCGCTGCTGCCGTCGGAGGCCTCTCGCCCCGAGATGATGCTGAGCTTGGGGGTGCAGATCAGCGCGCCAGCCGCCGCCGATCTGCGGCTGCGGGTGCTGCTCGATCGTCAACGTCTGCTCGACGCGCCGGTGCAGCGCGGACGACAGCTCCGCGCTGAGCAGCGCCTACCGCTTGGATGGGGATCGCGGCGCCTGACCCTCGCGGTCTCCGGCGGCGGGGTCCGATGTGTCCAGCGTCGTAGGATAGCCGAAAACCACGTCGCGCTGGTGGGGCGAGAGCTACGAGTCAACGGCGAGCCTTTCATCGTCAAGGGGATGGTCCCCTCCTTCTCCAGCGCGCGAACGAACGTGAAGCTGACGCGTGGGCTGGCGCAGATGAAGGCCATCGGCAGCAACCTCGCCCGCTTCTATCATCCGCCAGGGCGCGCGCTCCTCGACGCGTCGCGGGCGACGCAGCTGTTGCTGATGGTGCAGCCACAGGGATCCACCTGGGAGAACATCGATCCCTTGCTTGCCAGCGATCAGCAGACCTTTCTGCGTCGCTTCGACCAGCTCGCGAAGGTCACCCAGGGGCAGCCGTTCGTGCTCGTCGACAACATCGGCAACGAGCTCGAGATCAACGATCGGAGCCCCGAGATGCTCCGTGCCATCTCGGCGCTTGCCCGTCGTATCGGCGCTCGCTATCGGCGCCCGCTGATCGGCTACTCGACCTTCGCCACCTACGTTGATTTTCCCGTCGCCGTGCTCGGCATCAACATGCTCGACAGCGGACGCACCTACTGGGACAAGGCCCTGCAGATGGTGCGCTCCTTCGAGCGCCCTTACCTGGCGAGCGAGCTCGGCGGCTTCGTCGCCTTCTTCGGTAAGCCGCCGGCAGAGCTGCGGATGGTGCGTCTGGCCGATCAATGGCGTGAGCTGCTGGCGCGCGACGCCATCGGCGGCGTCCTCTTTTCGACCCACGACAACTGGGCTCAGCCCGTGCCCCCGGGTAGCACCAACGACCCCTTTCGGCCGGAGCAGCCCGATGACCGACGAGGCTTCTGGGACGACCAAAACCGCCCCAAGCCCGAGCTGGCGGTGGCCGCGGAGCTCTTCGCCGACGTCGAGGTGCGCGCCATCCCCCCGCGGATCGAGCCGGGGGCGCAGCGCGTCGAGGTCGCGCTGCGCAATAGTCGCCCCTACGCGCTGCGTCAGATCGTGCTCACCGCGAAGAACGCCCGCCTATCCCTCGGCGATCTTCGCGCCTTTGAGACACGGCGGGTCCTTATGCCCCTGGCGCCTCTGCGCGCCCTGCGCGGCTACCCTCGAGCGCACCTGAGGTTTCAGTACACCAGCCACGCTGGCCTCTCTGGCCGCTGTCGTGCTCAGCTTGTGGTGCCCGAGGTGGGGCGTCGCGCCCTGGTGCTCAATCGCCACTTCTGGCCAGACGCATCAGCCGGCGATGGACGGCTTCGTGGTCGCGTCTTTGCTGGGCGACACCTCGAGGTCTTGTTACCCCGCGGCTGCGTCGCCGTCAGCATACAAGGGAGGCGTTTTCCCTGCAGCGGCGAACGCATCAGGCTACCGATCGTAACGCCCTATTTGCCCGTCAGCGGGCTCGAGCTCGCCAGCCGGGGAGCGTGGCTGCCGCTCGGCGCTCAACGACTAGGCATCGGGCGACGCACGCTGCGCTTTCGCTTGCCCACCGCGACGACCAGGCAGCGGCTGCTGCTCCTCGCGGGGCTCGGGGCCTGGAGGATGGTGTTGGCGAGCCAGGGGCGACGCTACCGCCTGCCCGCTCACCCCTATCGAGAGACGATCCTTGACCTCGACCGGCTGAAGCTCTCCCCCGGCGCCCAGCTCACGCTTACGATCAACCGGCGCAACGTCGAGTACCTCAGCGTGCGGCGATCTCGCCGCCGCGCCTCGCTGCAGATCGATTTCGAGCGGCCCCGTGTCTTTGCGCCCTATGAGGTTGAGATTGTCCACTCCCGCTAAGAGCACCCCGAAAAACGCCTCCCGTTGCCGGGCGCTGAGCTGCCGGCCGCTCTCTAGGCCTCAGAACGTCCGCCATATCACCCATATGGCTCATGTCTTCGGCTACGAAAGCGGCTCGGCAGCTCAGCGCCCGGCTCGGTCCCGAGTGTGTAGGGGTGCTCCAAAGCGAGCTTCCGATGACGGGCGCGCCGATCGGCTACGATCGCTTGGCGTCTTCGCGGCCCTGACCCTGCTTGCCTTTTGGCTCTGTGGCGCGCGGGAGGGGCTCCTCGACTGGGATAGCTACGCGCGCTTCTTTTTTCTCAGCGAGTACCGCCCGGATCTCTATCACGATACGCATCAGCTCTATCACCGCCTGTTGCTACTTATGCGTGGGATGGGGCTGCCGCTGCTCGTGGCCGAGCGCCTGCTCACCGCCAGCTCCTATGCCGCCTTCCTGACCCTGCTTTGGCGGATTGGGCGCAGAGAAGGGCTCTCCCTGCGAGGCCTCGCCTTCGTGCTGGTCCTGGCCTCCCTCGGCAGCCCTGGGCTCCTCGCGTTGCTGCTCAGCTTCGAAGACAACGTCGCCTATTTTCCGTTTCTCGTGCTCTTCTATTACAACCTCATGCGATCTGCGTCGACTCGGCACGACAACCTGCGCTATGGCGTCTTCGCGGGGCTGGCGTTGGCCCTGGGGCTGTTGATCAACGTCACGCTGCTTATCTTTTTATTCGCCGGCGCCTCCCTGCCTTTGCTGCTCGCTCTGCGCTTGCGAGCACAGGCTTCGCGGCTGGCGCTGACGCTGGCTACAGCGCTGCTGGTCTACTACGTGGTCTACCTGACGATTCTTCATGGCAGCCGCGTCGCGCTGCATGAGGTCTTGCCCCAGGCGTTACAGCTACGAGACTTTCAGCAGAGCGACACACCGCTGCTCTCCTTCGCCCGGCTCGAGCAGTACCTGGGGGGCATGCGAGCGATCGCCCTCGCACCCACCGTCCACTTCATGCAGCTGCCGCGCTGGCTCCGGTCGCCGTTGTTGACCTTCCTCCCGTTGGCGCTCTTCGCGCTCTACCTGGCGGCCGCCCTGCTCATCGCTCGACATCGTGAGCCGCGCTCGAGAGAGGTCGAGCGACCCCTGCTGGTGCCGGCGCTCTTCGCTCTGGCGCTGGCCTTTCCTTTCTTCTATGAGCCCGCGCTGATCGAGCGCTGGGATATCGTCTATGTGGGTGTGGTGCTGTTGATCGTGCGGAGCCTCGGGCGCCCCCAGCTACCGCTGCTGCGCTCCGTGCTGGCGTTGATGCTGCTGGTGCAATGCGCCGGTGGTGTGCTGGTGCTCACCAACCACTATGGTCTGACCTATGTCGATCCTGCCCTCGAGAACACGCGAAAGCTCGCCGCCCGTGCCCGTCGCGAGGGGCTACGGCTGCTCGTCTTGCCCAACACGACGCGGCGCCCCTATCTGGCGTTTCTGCGCCACCACACCCCAGGTGTGCTGATCTACCTCGCCTGGCGTGAGGGAGGGCAGCTGCGGGTGAGGATGCTCGTTGGGCTTCGCGAGGTGGAGATGCCCGCCTCGGCGCTGCGCAGCCGGGTGCTGAGAGGCACGCGAGCGTTTTTCGATCCTCGCTTGGATCCCTGGATCGTGGGGGCTCTGGGCGGGCAGCGCTCGAGCTGATGGGACGGGAGGCGCGAGAGAGGTTCGACCGGGCTGTGGTCTTGGTCTGCCGCTCGAGACGAGCCCTGCAGGTCTCACGGCCCCAGGAAGTAGCGGCTGCTACATGAAGCTCTTGCCGCTTCGGCGCGGTCGCGCCAGCGTCAGCTGACCTTTGTAGTGCACCAGCTCGGCCGGGGTGTCGTGGCCCAGAAAGAGCAACGGACTGGCCGCGTAGCTGTAGGCGCCGCTGTTCTGAAAACAGATCAGATCTCCCGGCTCCGCCTCGGGGAGCTCGAGCCCGCGGGCCATGGAGTCCAACGGCGTACAGAGCGGGCCCACCAGCTCGAACTTGCCACGCTCGCGCTGTGCGTCGGCGCTGATGTTTTCGATGGGGTAGTTTTTCTTCACCAGCTGACCGAAGTTGCCGGTGGCCGGAAAGCAGTGGTGCATTCCACCATCCATGATCACGAAGCGCTTGCCCCGGGTCTCTTTGATCTCGATCACCTTGGCGATATACACGCCAAACAAGCCGATCAGAAACCGGCCCAGCTCCAAAAAGAACTGCGTCTCACTGAAGCGCTCGCCGTTTTCCTTGGTGAAGCGGCTCACCAACCCGCCGATGTCGCAAGAAAGGCCGCTCACGTCCATGGCCTCTTGGCCTGGAAAATACGGGATGCCCAGGCCACCGCCGAGGTTGACCATCTCGAGCGTCATATCGTGCTTTTCGGCGAGGCGCTTGGCGATGGCTAGCGTCTGCTCGATGTTGGCCACCACCGACTCGGCGTCGAGACACTGAGTCCCGGAGAAGATGTGAACCCCCCGCACCTGGAGCTCGGGCGCCGCGAGGGCCTGACCGAGGACCTCGGAGGCCTCTTCTTCCGGTACGCCGAACTGCGATGGCCGCCCGCCCATCTTCATCATGAAGGCCTTGGGAACATCCGCCGGGTTGATCCGCACCGTCACGCCCTGCTTCACGTTCAGCTCACGACAGATCGCTGTCAGGCGTGAAAGCTCAGCGGCCGACTCGAGGCTGATAGTGCGCACCTTGCCCTCTACGGCGCGACGCAGCTCGATGTCGTCCTTGCCAGGACCAGCGAAGCTCATCACCTCCCCTTCGTAGCCGATGGCGAAGGCCATCTCCATCTCACCCGCCGAGGAGATGTCGAGAAACGGAGTGTTGTCCCGGTAGGCTGCGAGCACCGCCTTGTTGGCGTTGGCCTTCATGCAGTACATCACGTGGAGGTTTTCGGGCAGGTGCTCGCGTAACGTATTCAAATGCGCGATGGCCTGGTCCATATCGTAGAGATAAAAGGGCGTCTCGTGCTGCGCCGCCAGGCGCGCAAAGTCGAACCCGTCCAGTTTCATGGGTCTCGCTCCCGAGTAAGAGTCAGATCGATGGACGCTATCACAGCGAGGACGCCCAGGCCCGTCGGAAGAGGCCCGTCGGGTCAGGCGCGTCGGGTCAGGCGCGTCGGGTCAGGCGCGTCGAAAGAGGCCCCTCGGAACAGGCCCCTCGAAAGAGGCCCCTCGGAACAGGCCCCTCGGAACAGGCCCTCGGAACAGGTGTCGATCTGGAGGTCCAAAGAGAGCGCGGTGAAGCGGTCCTGCTACGACCCCATCCGCTTGACCACCCGGGCGGGGTTGCCCATCACCACGGAGTCGGCGGGGATGTTGGAGCGCACCACCGCCCGAGCCCCTACCACCGAGCGCGCTCCGATGGTCACGCCCTTAAGGATGGTGACGTCCTTGCTGATCTGCGCTCCATCTTCGAGGATCACCGGCGCCACGTCGTCCTCGCCGGCGGGGACTTCCCAGATCGGACGGTCCGGGTTGTAGTGAGAGTGGCCCTCGGTGTCAGAGATCTGCGTGCCGGAGCCGATGGAGACGAACTTGCCGATCTTGACGTGCTTGGCCACAGTGATCAGGCAGCCGTGGCCGATGAAGACCCCCTCACCGATCTCGAGCAGCCCCGGGTCGTCGTTGTTGGGCGAGAGGATGTTGAACTTGCCGGAGAAGCGAATGTTGTTCCCGAGCCGGATCCGGGCGTTGCCGGTGACGTAGGGGATGCGATCGACCACGATCTGGCTGCCGTATTCTTCGCAGCGCGCCAGGAACACGGGTGTCGCCACCAGAGACCGACGACTCCACTCGTAAAGCTCTCGCGCCACCGTGTCAGCGTAAAAGACCCCGCTATAGAACCATTTGGTCGCCGAGCTGGGCTGCAGTGTGGTGTTGAGCACCTTCTTGGCCACTGGCTTTGCGATGCTCCGCAAGGTGTCTTTCAGCATAGCGGCGACTGTACACTGGGATCGCAGCCCTGGCAACGCGGCCACGGAGGCCTCCCGTGGCGACCTGAACGCGGCAGATGATCGCCGCTAGCGGCTATCACCTCGGTGTCAATCCCCGGTCCTCTCGAACCGAAAAGAGCCTAGAGCGCTGATCAGCTTACCGGACCGAGCTGCGCGAAGGATGCGGAATCACGGCGTAGGAGCGAGGAGGGCTTGCTGGTAGCAAGCAACCGACGAGCAGCAACCGACGAGCAACAACCGCCGTGATTTCGCAGACCAGCGCAGCGACGGGAGGTAAGTTGGTCAGCGCTCTAGGTACGGTGAACTCTTGAGGCCTCGCAGCCTGTGAACCTAGCCCTCCGGTCGCCTCGCGAGCTCGGCTGCGGAGCTGCGCGCGGACTCCGGATCCCTTGATGTGCTCGTTACAGAACCCTTGATGTGCTCTTGACCCTCGGGGTCGCCGCGTTCACGTTTAGACACGCCCAAGCCGAGCTGTCGCGGGCCGAATAGGGAGCACCCGATGACTCAGCACCAACACGTCACACGATGGGCGAACGCGTGGTTGCTCTGCCTGCTCGTCCTGGCTGGCCTCGCAGCCGGCTGCAGGTTCGCGCTGACCTACCAAGGAGACCACGCCAGCGACGGGGCGCCGATCAGCGACGTCGGATCGCCATCTGACGGCGCCCCCTCCTTCGACGCGCGCCACAAGGATGGCTCCAGCGACCCCTGCTCCAATGTTAGCTGTACCAAGCCCCCCGCGCCCACCTGTCTCAACGACAAGGTCCTCGAGCGCTACGACAACGTCGGCACCTGTGTGGCGGGGACGTGCACCTATGGCTTGAAGACCGAGACATGCGCGGGGAGCTGCGTCAGCGGCTCCTGTCTGAGCAGCGCGACGTTCCTCCATGTCGACGCGAGCTCGTCGGGGGCAGAGCAGGGGACGGCGAAGGCGCCGTATCGCAGCATCTCCGCCGCCGTGTCGGCGGCGAGCAACAACACCGCGATCCTCGTCGCCAAGGGGAACTACAACGAGAAGGTGTCCATCAACGGCAAGGTCATCGAGCTGATCGGCGGCTACCCTGGCGGCGGCGACTTCGGCAGCCGCGATCCCGCGACCAACGTGACCCGCATCACCCCCTCGAGCGGCCCGGCGTTGCGGCTGCAGAACGCCGCCTCGACGCTGGTCGCCGGCTTTACCATCACCGCGGGCTCGGGGCGTGGCGTCCACTGCAGCGGAGGCGCCCCCACGATCGCCAACTGCAACATCAGCGACAACGAGGCCAGCAGCTCCGACGGCGCCGGTGTCTTCACCTCGAGCTGCGATTTGACCCTCCGTGATAGCGTCGTGGCCAATAACGTCGGTCGCCGTGGGGGAGGGATCGCGACCGAGGGGGGGACGCTCATGATCGAGCGCTGCCTGATCCGCGACAACGAGGGGCGCGACGATCACGGCGGCGGCATGTACCTCACGACCGGTACGGTGACCGTGCGTGATAACCGCATCGAGGGCAACGTCATCGGCGCGGATAGGGGCTACAGCTGGGGTGGCGGCCTGATCCTGGTCAACTGCCAGGGGACACTGCGCGGCAACGTGGTGACCCGAAACCGCGCCGTGACCTTTGGCAGCGGCGTCTTCATCGACGACGGGACGACGGCCACGCTCGAAAACGAGCTCTACTTCGCCAACGTCTGCGCCGAAGGCGGCACAGCGGTCTATGTCGACGGTTTGAGCGCCACCGTGCACTCGAAGGCGACGCTGACCAACGTGTCGATCGTCAACCACGGCTGCTCCAACGGGGTGGGCCACGCGGTGCTGGTCGAAGAGTCGGACGTCGTGGTCAAGAACTCAATCCTCTGGAACAACGGCGGCGACGAGGTCAGCGTCAGCGGAGGCTCCTTCAAGGCGACGTATACCAACGCGTCGAAGAAGCTCAACGGCGCGGGCAACCTCAAGGTCAACCCCGGCTTTGCCGGCAGCGGCGCAGGCGCCTACCATCTGCGCTCCACGGTGGGCCGCTGGGACGGCGGCAAATGGGTCAAGGACGCGAGCGACAGCCCCTGTCTCGATAGCGCTGACACCGCGAGCGGTGTCGGCGCCGAGCCTGCGCCGAACGGTGGTCGGGGCAACCTCGGCGCCTTTGGGCGCACGTCCTTGGCCTCCAAGTCCTGAGTTGGGCTGAAATACGGCGATCAGCGCCCGCTCTAGGACGGGATCTCGTGGCCTCCGACGTAGGTGCGCTTGGCCCAGTCGAGGATGTTCTTTTTGGTGATCTTGCCTGAGGAGGTCTTGGGCAGGCCGGTCAGAAACGAGACGTACTTGGGCACCATGAAGGGCTCGAGGCGCTGGGCGCAGTAGCGAATGACCTGCCCGGGCTTGTACTCTTGGCCCTCGTTGAGCACACAGAAGGCGGCGATGGCCTGGCCGAGGATCTCGTCCTCAACGCCGATAACAGCGGCCTCGGTGATGCCAGGCATCCCATAGAGCACGTTCTCGACCTCTTTGGGCGAGACCTTTTCACCGCGGCTCTTGATGATGTTGTCGCGGCGAGCGACGAAGTAGAGATAGCCCTCTTCGTCCTTACGAAATAGATCCCCGGTGTAGAGCCACATCTCCTCGCCCACCTCGCCCGGCTTGAGGCGCTCAGCGGTGGCCTCCGGTTTCTCCCAGTAGCCCTTCATCACGTGCGGCGCGCGAATCACCAGCTCGCCGACGGTGTTGGCCTCGACCCGCTTGCCGTCGTCGTCGACCACGAACGCCTCCATGTTGGGCATCGCCTTGCCGACCGAGTCCGGGCGCTTGTCGAGCTGCTCGGGGGGCAAGTAGGAGACGCGCTTACACTCGGTCAGGCCGTACATCGAGAAGATCTTCGCGTTGGGGCAGATCTTCTTCATCGCCTCGATATGCGCCGGCGAGAGCGCGGCCGCCGTGTTGGTCATATACCTCACGCCAGGCAGCTTCAGCCCCTTATCTGCATATTGCTTCAAGATCGAGACGATGGTCGGCACGATCGGAAAGCCCGTACACTGCTCCTCGTCGATCAGCTTGAGCACTGGCGCCGGGTAATTGAAGGAGCGCTCGAGCACCAAGGTGCCGCCGAACTGGGCGGTCATCAGCCACTGATAGAGCCCGTAGTCGAACGACAGCGGCAGCACGCTCATCACGATATCGTCGTGTTTGTTCTCGAGGTAGCTCGTGATCGACTCGGCGGCCGAGACCATGTTGAGGTGTGTCAGCATCACGCCTTTCGGGTCACCGGTGGTCCCCGAGGTGTAGATGATGCTGGCGAGGTCGATCGGGATGTTGACCGTCTCGGGGCAGTCCATCGCCGCGGCGGCGAGGGTCTGTTCGTAGCTGAGACACCTCACCGTGCCGATCTCCGCCGGCTCGGGCACCTTGTCTGCGTCGTCCATCACCAGCAGCACATGCTGTAGGAAGCTGGTGTTGGGGAAGACGTCCTTCAGGACACGATCGAGGTGCGAGTCGGCGATCAAGACCTTCGCGCGGCAATCGTTGAGCATATAGGTCAGCTTGTCGACCTTGGTCTGCGGGTTGATCACCGAGAAGATCGCGTCGGCGCGCAGGATGCCGAAGATCGAGGCGCAGGTCTCCACTGAGTTGTCGAGATAGATGCAGACCCGGTCACCACGCAGGACGCCGAGCGAGCGCAGGGCGTGAGCGGTGCGGCTCGCCGCCTCGTCGATGTCGGCCCAGGTCAGCCTGCGATCTTTGACGATCAGCGCGGTCTTGTCTGGGCAGCGCTCGACGTTACGCTCTAGGTACTCGTGCAGTAGCGATACTTGACTCACCCTCATGACTTACCCCGACCCTTTCGTTTTCAAGGTGGCCTGCTCGTAGGGAGGCCTCTTTTGTGCGACGTCTGTACGGATCCTGTAGGGAGGCCCTGATGCGGAGATGGTGACGACCGTCCGACGCTCCGGTCTTGGCGTTGAGATAAAGGCCTGACCTGCCTGACCTGCCTAACCTGCCTGACCTGGCTGACCTGCCTGGCCTGCCTGGCCTGCGGACAGCGTTACGCCATCTTCCGTTCGATATAGGCGACGATGGTGTTGACCGTGTCGAAGTTCTCGGGCGTCGCGTCTTCGTTGGCGACCTCGAACTCGAAGGTCTCTTCGATGAAGAGGATCAGCTCGAGGGCTCGGGCCGAATCGACGATGTGGGCGCGCTCCAACGAGACATCGTCTGCCAGCGCCTCGTCGCCTTCGCCGTCGAGGAAGTTGAGCAAGATGAAGTCGCGTACCTGTCTTTTGATGTCCATTATCACTCCCTAAGACGCCCGTCGTGACCGCGGATCTGCCATGACGAAAGGGGGGCCTTGAAAGCGCCACGAGATCGCTGCGACGCTCGGTTTGGGGTTCAGCTCGGGCCATGGATCTGACCTCAAACTGAAGCCGCGCGTATAGTACCAATGTTTCTAGGCCGTGCACGCGAGTCGGGTATTATTTTGCCTTTTCAGTGACTTGTGCCCGTTGTGTCGCTCCTCTGCGGAGCGCCAAGGGCGGCGGGCGTCGATCCGAACCTCGATCCGAAAGACAGGCGGCGTTTGAATCCAGCGCAGAGGCATTCTACCGTAGCATCGGAAGCGCTCGCTGTTCCGGCCGCCTCGGCGCGCGGGAGCACGCTCGAGAGAGAACAATCGCATCATGGGAGAGCCGATGTCCCGCCCGATCCTGACGACAGCGCTGTCGGCGCTCTTGACCGCGATCACCACGACAGCTGGCTGTAACACCGCCAGCGCTCGCGAAGTCTACGTCGACGCCAACGCCGCCGGTGCGCAAAAGGGCACGAAGGCGGCGCCCTACAAGAGCCTCAAAGAGGCGCTCTCACGATGCGGCTCGGGCTCGACGCTGCGGGTCGCGGCGGGGACCTACCGCGGTGATCTGACGATTAAGGGCCGCCAGATCACCATGCTCGGCGGCTTTGGCGCTGGCTTCGCTGGCCGCGATCCGGCCCAAAACAAGACGGTGCTCTCGGGCACGGGCAAAGACGCCGTGCTGACGCTGATCGACGCGGGCAAGACGACGATCGATGGCTTCGTGATCAAGGGCGGCGGTGGGAAGCTCTCGAAGAGCGCGCTGCTCGGCGGCGGCGTCTACATCTCGGGTGGTGACGTCACCATCTCGACCTGCGTGATCGAGAAGAACAAGACCACCCGGGCCAAGCGCGACCTTCGCCTCGGCGGGGGCATCTTCGCTCGAGGGGGCAGCCTGACGCTGCGAGATAGCGTCATCCGCCACAACACATCGGAGCGCGGCGGGGGGATCTCGATGATGGAGCAGCGTCGAGCCCGCATCATCGGCAACCGCATCGAGCATAACGTTGGCATCGGTGACCACGGCGGTGGACTCTACGTGCAATGCAACGATCTGCTGCTCGAGAAAAACGTACTGCGCAAAAACGAGATCGGCCGCAAGATCGGCTGGGGCTGGGGCGGCGCGCTCTGCCTGGTGACCAAGACCTCGAGAGCCCGTCTCACGCGCAACTACGTGACAGAGAACTTCGCCGCGGGTAAGGGTAGCGGCTACTTCATCGACGACGAGTCCTCCGCCGTGATCGAAGATGAGCTGATCATGGCCAACAGCTGCGCTGAAAACGGCGGCTCGGCGATCTTCGTCGACGGGCTCTCCAAGGGAAAAGGGACGACGATCAAGGTGACGCGCAGCACGATCATCAACCACCCCTGCGGCGGCGCCGCCGCTGGCAACGCCTTACATGTGAACCTCAGCTCGAAGGCCGAGATCGTCGACTCCGTGCTGATCAACAACGGCAAAAAGCCCGTCAGCGCTGCGGAGGGGTCGTCCTTCACGATCAAGCGTTCGCTGATCGACGATCGGCAGATCAAGGGCGATAAGCTGGTCTACGACAAGCCGACCTTCATCGCACCTGAAAAGGGAGACGTTCGCCTCAAGGCGCTCGTGGGCGGCATCAAGCCTGGCGTCAGCTGGAGCTTGCCGAGCCTCCTGCGGCGCGCCACGAAGGGCGCCTCGGCGGCGCCGCCGCAGCGCGAAGTGAAGGCGGCGGATCGCTCCACGCCGAAGACGGCATCGACAGCCAAGACCAAGCAGCAAGACTGCAGCGTCGGCGGCCCCCGTGACCTCCGCTTCCCGCCTCCGCTTGCCGCCCTCCTGTTGCTTCATCTCCTAGGTCGTCGCCGCCGTCGCTCGCGGACCGAGGCGCCGAGAGCGGTCTGAAGATCGACCACCTGAGCGAGATTGGAGATCTGAGAGCACCCCTACACATTCCTCCCGCCGCCGGGCACAGCACTGCCGGCCGTTTTCTAGGCCTCAGAACGTTCGCCATACCACCCGTATGGCTCATGTCTTCGGCTACGAAATCGGCGCGGCAGCTCAGCACCCGGCTCGGTCCCGGATCTGTGGGGAAGCTCTTGAGCCGTAATAGGCGACCTCGCTACTGCCAGATCTGCTTTCAGATCGGCAATAAACGCCTTATCCTTGCAGGATGACAAAGGCGCTAGATAGGGCCGACACCCATAGGAGAGAAGGCGAGAATGAAAGAGTTGATAGCCTATTTGTGTTACGTAACGTTGGGGGTTGTGACGTTGGGCGTAGAAGTGCCAGCCTTCGCCAGCAGTTCGCCAGCCCCAAAGCTAGTCACGCTTACCCATGCTTGGCGCCACTTCAATGAGTCTATTCCTGACCTCCACGGGATCCCACGCGTCTCGACGTTCAAAGGAAAATGGAGGCCGAAGGTCGACTTCTTTCTCGTTTTCGGCGCGATCGACGAGACCGACAAGGTCACGGCGACGTTATTCCTCAACGGTCGCAAGGTCGACACCTCGCCGTGTGACCTCAAAGGAAACAGGGTCAAATGTCGTCGCTTCAAGACGTACCATCAGAGAGCCGGAAAGGTTCACTTCGTCTTGAGCTACTACTCCAGCGAACACGACAAGACCTATAAGCTCAAATCAGGGCCGAGCGTCATAACGAAAAGCAAGAACCTGGATGCAAGTAAGCACGAAAGCCCGATCAACAGGTTCAGCTTTCGTGTCGAGCAAGCTGACCGAAGCGGCCCGGCGCTGATCATCGAAAACCCCGTCCTCAACGTCAAGCGCTCCATCGCGTTCATCGCGCCAATCGGCCTCTATCTTCCTTTTCCGAAAGACGGGTCGAGGCGAAAAGAAGTACCTCGGCTTGGCTTTCTTTGCAAGAACGGCGACTCGCACCTCAAGGGCCGCAGCAAATGGAATAGGACCGAAACGGGGCGCGCTGATTACTATACGAAAAAAGAGCTCCTCGTTCGGATAGCGTATATTGTCTTCGACGGTAAGGACGCCGAGACGATCTACACGACGGACGGCACCTGGAGGTGCCGCTTCTACGACGGGCCGAAAAAATACCGGGTCTTTAGTTTCAACGTAAGAAACGGGGTTGTTCAGAAGACCGGCTGCGAGGCGAAGTCCATCGTCGACGCCGGCTGGATCCAAGAGTCCTACGCTTTCAAAAAGTTTCACGCTCTGAAGGCCCGCATGTTTAAGGGCGAGGAGCTGAAGGCACGGACCCGACCAAGCCGCTACATCTTCGGCAAGCTCGAAGGAAAACAGGGCGACGCTGTCAAGACGAACGCGACCTTTTTTACCGGTGGCCGAAAGATCCCAAGGGTCTGCAAAGGCTATCTAAAGTAGTCGCCATGGGGCTATTCAGAGTCGCCACGCTCAAAGGACGAGCTCGCGGTTGGGCGGCAGGTCGAGGTCGCGACGCTAAAGCTGACTCAAGAGCTTCCCCACACATTCGCGACCGAGCTGGGTGCAGAGCTGCCGAGCCGATGTCGCAGCCGAAGAAACGAGCCATACGGGCGGTCTGGCGAGCTTTCTGAGGCCTAGAGCGCTGACCAACTTACCTCCCGTCGCCGCGCTGGTCTGCGAAATCACGCCGGTTGTCGCTCGTCGGTTGCTTGCTACCAGCAGGCGCCCTCCTCGCTCCTACGCCGTGATTTCCGCATCCTTCGCGCAGCTCGGTCCGGTAAGCTGATCAGCGCTCTCGAGGTTGGGTCGCCCGAGTAGGAGTACTCGTCAGTTGGCCTGGTAGCCGCTGCCGGACTCTTGGTCGGCGCGCATATGGCAGCGCTTGTACTTCTTGCCGCTGCCGCACCAGCAGGGGTCGTTGCGGCCGATCTTCGGCCGGTCGCGACGTACGGTCTTGGCGATCTCGACCTCTTCTTCGCCCTCTTCGCCGCCGCCCATCGGCTGGATGCTGCCGCGGCCGAGGGACATCTTGCGCTTCTTGCGCTGGTAGCGCGTCGGCAGGGCGTCTTCTTCCTCCTGTGCTAGCTGCACCTTGAAGAGCTTGTCGACGGCGTTCGCGTAGATGCGGTCCATCATCTCGGCGAACATCGAGAAGCCCTCTTTTTTGTACTCCTGCTTCGGGTCCCGCTGACCATAGCCGCGCAGGCCGATGCCCTCGCGCAGGTGGTCCATGTTGCGCAGGTGCTCGATCCACTGGTTGTCGATCTCTTCGAGCAGGAAGTGACGCGAGAAGTAGAGGAAGTAGATCGGGCCGAGCTCTTCCTCGCGGGCCTCGATCACCGTCTCGACCTGCTTGTAGGCCTTCGACGCCAGCGCCTGCTGCGCCTGCTCGACGCCCATCAGGTCGATCTTGACGTTGAAGGTGTTCGACAGCGACTCCTCGAGGGCGCCGATGTCCCAGTCCTCGGAGTGGGTGTTCTCGTCGCAGTAGAGGCTCACGGCCTCGCCGATCAGCGCGTCGGCCACGTCGAGCACGCGCTCGCGCTGCTGGATCAGCGACGCGGCGACCTCTTCGGTGGCCTTGACGATGCAGTCCTTGGGCGACCTGCGCTCCCGCTCGAGCTCGACGACGGCGCCGAAGTAGCGGTAGAGGTCGTGGGTCAGCGCGCGGTGGTCGAGCTCGGCGTCGAACGTGGCCAGGCTCGCGTTCTCCTCGTGGGGCTGCGCCGCGTCGTCCTCTGGTTTGCCGGCCGCCACCGCGGCGCGCTCGGCGTGGGCCTCGACGACCTCTTTGATCTTGGGTCGCAGCTGATCGGAGAGCGACTCGATGGTCCACTTGCCGCTCTCTTTGGGCGGCTCGGGCTTTTTGCCCGCCTTGCGCTCAGCCTCGGTGAGCTCACCCGCGTCGGGGGCGTAGCGCCCCTCGAGCACCTCGCGGCGCAGCGCGTAGATCGTCTTGCGCTGCTGGTTCATCACGTCGTCGTACTCGAGCAGGTGCTTGCGGATATCGAAGTTATGCCCCTCGACCTTCTTCTGCGCGTTGCCGATCGCCTTGGTCACGAAGCGATGCTCGATCGGCTCGTCGTCGGACATGCCGAGGCGCTCCATCAGCCCGGAGATGCGGTCTGAGCCGAAGATGCGCAGCAGGTCGTCTTCGAGAGAGAGGTAAAAGCGCGACGATCCGGGATCGCCCTGGCGCCCGGAGCGACCGCGGAGCTGGTTGTCGATGCGCCGCGACTCGTGGCGCTCGGTGCCGAGGATGTGCAGACCGCCGGCGGCGAGCACCTCCTCGCGCTCCTTCTTACACTCTGGCGTCAGCCGCTCGACCTCCTCTTGAAACGCCTCGGGCTCGCTCTCCGGGTCGAACTTGGTCTTGGCCAGGGCCTCGGGGTTGCCGCCGAGCACGATGTCTGTGCCGCGTCCGGCCATATTCGTTGAGATCGTCAGCGCGCCCTTGCGGCCCGCCTGGGCCACGACCGTGGCCTCGCGCATATGCTGCTTCGCGTTGAGCACGTTATGCTTGATCCCGCGCTTGCGCAGCATCTTCGCCAAGAGCTCGGACTTCTCGACGCTCGTCGTGCCGACCAGCACCGGCTGGCCGCGCTTGTTGCAGTCGAGGATCTCCTCGATCACGTGGCGGAACTTACCCGCCTCGGTCTTGTAGACGACGTCCTGGTGGTCGGCACGGGCGATGGGCTTGTTGGTCGGGATGACCATCACCTCGAGCTTGTAGATCTTGAAAAACTCCTCCGCTTCGGTCTCCGCCGTACCGGTCATGCCGGCCAGCTTCTCGTACATGCGGAAGTAGTTCTGGAACGTGATCGTCGCGAGGGTCTGGTTCTCCTCCTCGATGGTCACGTTCTCTTTGGCCTCCACCGCCTGGTGCAGACCATCAGACCAGCGCCGCCCCTCCATCTCGCGGCCGGTGTGCTCGTCGATGATCAGCACCTTGCCCTCTCTGACCATGTAGTTGACGTCGCGCTTGTAGAGCGTGTGCGCCGACAGCGACTGCTGCACGTTATGCAGCCAGTGGATGTTCGCCGGGTCGTAGAGGTTTTTCAGGCCGAGCTTCTTCTCCACCGCCTCCACGCCGGAGTCGGTGAGCATCGAGCTATGGGCCTTCTCGTCGACGGTGTAGTCGACGTCTTTTTTGAGGGAGGGGATGATCGCGTTGACCCGATGGTAGAGATCGACGCCCTGCTCCGCCGGGCCGCTGATGATCAGCGGCGTGCGGGCCTCGTCGATCAGGATCGAGTCGACCTCGTCGACGATCGCGTAATGCAGCGGCCGCTGGGCGTACTGCTCGATCGAGTCTTTCATGTTGTCGCGCAGGTAGTCGAAGCCGAACTCGTTGTTTTGGCCGTAGGTGATGTCTGCCCGGTAGGCCTGCTGCCGCTCCCAGTCGCCGATGTCGTGGTAGATCACGCCCACCGAGAGCCCGAGGAATTGATAGATCTGGCCCATCCACTCGGCGTCACGCTTGGCCAGATAGTCGTTGACCGTGACCAGGTGGCAGCCCTTGCCCCTGAGCGCGTTGAGGTAGAGCGGCAAGGTGGCGACGAGGGTCTTGCCCTCACCGGTCTTCATCTCGGCGATGATGCCGCGGTGGAGCACGATGCCGCCCACGAGCTGTACGTCGTAATGCCGCATGCCGAGGCGTCGCCGTCCGGTCTCGCGCACCAACGCGAAGGCGTCGATCAACAGATCGTCGACGCTCTCGCCGTTCTCGAGCCGCTGCTTGAACTCGGGGGTCTTAGCCTGAAGCTGGGCATCGGAGAGCTTCTTCAGCGCCTCTTCCTGCTCGCCGATCGCGTTGATGATCGGCTGCATCTTCTTGATATCGCGCTGGTTTTTACTTCCGATGATCTTGTCGAGGATGTACTTGAACATGCGGTCCTCAAGCGGCTTTTTTTCCGGGTCGCAGTACTTAGCGCGAGAGGCGCTCTTGTGGCAATGCGGGGGGGAAGATAAGGCATCTTGGGCGTTACACAAGGCCCGGTTGCCACGCTGACGCGGCGCGGCGCTTGTCTTCGCACCACACTTGAGGCTAGGACTGGATCATGAACACCCGTCGCAGCCTCTTTCGCCGGTTGATCGACTCGCGCTACAACGAGGAGGAGCAAGCGCGTTTTCGCGCGCTGCCGAGCCGCCAGAACGAGTATGGCTACGACGCCTTCGGCTTCCACCGAGAGGATCTGAAGGTTGGCCTGCTCTTCGCGCGCTTCATGTTCTACACCTACTTTCGCGGCAAGGCCTTCGGGGTGGAGAACATCCCCGCTGGGCGCGTGATGCTGGTGGCCAACCACTCGGGGCAGCTGCCCTACGATGGCGTCGCGCTGGCCGCGGCGGCGTTCTTCGAGGCCACCCCACCGCGGGTGCTGCGGGCGATGGTCGAGCGCTTCGTGCCGACCTTGCCCTTCGTCGGCACTACGCTCTCGCGCTGGGGGCAGGTGCTCGGCACGGTTGAAAACTGCCAACGCCTGCTCGAGGATGAGGAGTGCATCCTGGTCTTCCCCGAGGGCTCGCGGGGTATCTCCAAGCCCTTCACCCGCCGCTACCAGCTGGCCGACTTTGGCCTCGGCTTCATCCGCCTGGCGCTGGCCTCGAAGGCGCCGATCCTGCCTGTGGCGGTGGTCGGCGCGGAGGAGCAGGCGCCGGCGGTGAACGTCGAGCCGCTGGCCCGGCTGCTCGGCGTGCCGGCGTTTCCGCTGATGCCCTTCCCGCCGTTCTTTCCTGCCGTGCCGCTGCCGAGCCGCTATCGGATCTATTTCGGCGAGCCGCGCTGCTTCGCCGGGGATCCGGACGACGACGACGAGGTGATCGCTGAGATGGCGCGGCAGGTGAAGCTCTCGATCGAGTCGATGATCCGCGTGGGGCGCAAGGAGCGGGGGCCAGGACTATGAAGAGCGCGATGACGGACAGCTCGAGCGACGCGCAGAGCGACGCGCCGAAGATCATCCTCACGGGCATCTCGAGCCGTCTTGGGCTCTTGATCGCGCAGCAGCTGCACCGCCTGGGCCGCTACCGGATCATCGGCATCGACCGCCGCCCGGTCCCGGCGCTGCCCAAGGACATCGAGCACCTGCCCGTGGACATCCGCTCCAAGCGCGCCCGCGATGTCTTTCGCCACGACGCGGCGGCGCTGGTGCATGCCGGGATGCTCGAGCTGGCGCGCAGCCCCGCGCGTCGGAGCTGGAACGTCCTCGGCACCTCGCGGCTGCTCGAGTACTGCGAGGCCTACGGGGTGCCCAAGGTCGTGATCCTCTCCTCGGCGGAGGTCTACGGGGCGCGGCCCGACAACCACCAGTTTCTGCGCGAAGACGCCCCGCTGCTCGGCGCTAGCGACGACCCCGAGCTCCACGAGCTGGTCACGGCGGATATGCAGGCCACCTCGTATTTCTGGCGCTCTCGTGACGCCAACGTCGAGACGGTGGTGCTGCGGCCGGTGCATATCCTCGGCCAGGTCGACTCGCGAGCCTCGCTCTACTTGCGCCGCAAGCGTGTGCCGTTGCTTCTCGGCTACGATCCGATGGTGCAGGTGATCCACGAGGCCGACGTGGTCGAGGCCGTTGCGCTGGCGCTGCAGCCAGGGGTACATGGCGTGTTCAACGTCGCTGGGCCTGGCGAGCTGCCGCTCCACGCCTTGCTGGAAGAGCTTGGAAAGCCAATGATAAAGGTGCCTTACACCGCAATGCGGGTGGCGCTGAACGCGCTCGGACGGCTCGGCGCGACGCGCTTTTCGCCCCCCGAGCTGGCCCACCTTCGCTTCGTCGCCATGGTCGACGGGCGCCGCGCTCAGCAGCAGCTCGGGTTCCGCCCCAGGCATAGCCTCCACGAGACGATCGCGGCGGTCCTCCAGCCAACCGAGGTTGGCTGGAGAGCTGAGAGGCGGCATCGAGGCGCGTAGCTCGTTCGCCCAACGATAACGCGGTGGGCGATAACGCGGTGGGGTCTTGATTACATGGTGAGTGTGAACGTCGCGGCGAGGCCCGATCGTCAACGAGCGTTCACGGCTCTGCGCGATCGTCCCATGCGTCGCGGAGCGCGATCCTGGAGTTTCGGGGGGTTGTGGTGAAGAGCTGGCTCGAAGGCGTCGCGGGGGCTACTCTTTAGGCAGGCACGCATATTGCTTCGACAAGGGCCAAGCGCTCGAGACGGAGTACGCCATGAGAACGCGAATCGATACAATGAGCCTGACCTTGAAGAGCGCGGCCATGGTCGCCGCCCTTGGACTCGTCGCCATGACCGGGTGTCATATCGTCGCCGGCCCCGACGACAGCCATGACTGGTGGTACTACTGCGACGCCACCGGCTGCTATCGCTGCAGCGCGGCGGGGTGCGAGTTTGGCCAACACGGGCCCAACCCAGACCCCTTCATCTGCACCTCCGACAGCGACTGCCCGAGCGGGACGTCTTGCGATATCCCGAGCGGCTATTGTGTGACCAACCCCTCGACCTGCGCGATGTCGTCGGAGTGTTCGAAGGGCTACGTCTGCCTCTCGGGTAGGTGCAAGCCTGGCCGCACGCCTTGCGAAGACGACGCCGCCTGCGGAGATGGCGCCTACTGCGAAAACGGCAGCTGCAAGAACAGCGGCCTGTGCAAGAAGGCCGCGGACTGCGCTGGGGTGGGCAAGGATCTCACCTGCGACGACCGCGGCAGCTGTGTGCCGGCGCCCCCTGGCCCCAAGACCTGCACGAGCTCAACAGGCTGCGATGGCGCGGACATCTGTGTCGACGGCAGCTGTGGTAGCTGCAGCGGTGACTGCGGCGGTGGCAAGACCTGCACCCTGGCGGTCCACTGCGGCGACGGCCGCGCCTGCCTGAATGGGCAATGCGTGACCAAGTGCCAGACCAAGGCCGACTGTGGCAGCGCTCAGGTCTGCAAAGACAGCATCTGCCAGATCCCCAGCGGCGCGTGCGTCAAGGACGCCGACTGTGGTACCGGTCAGCTCTGCGTCGACACGGCCTGCTACGCTGACTGCACCGCGAGCGGCAGCTGCAGCAACAGCGGCGACGTCTGCAGCGGCCAGCTGACGGTGGGTACACGGACGGCGCGGATCTGTACGCCTGACGTCTCCGCTGCGCCCGAGTGCCAGCTGACCAAGGAGTGCGAGGGCGGCGAGCAATGTGTCAACGGCGTCTGTCGCACGACCTGCGTCAAGGACGACGACTGCGCGACCTGCAACGACGGTCCGGTCTGCGGCACCGGCGGCTTCTGCATGACCGCGGCCGAGCAGACCCCGGCGTGCACCCTGAACAAGGACTGCACCGGCGGGATGATCTGCCTCGACAACGCGTGTATTTGACCGCACCTCCTTGACCCCTCGCAGCTGCCCCGCGGTCTCTCCCGCTCGAAGCTCCCCTTCTTCTTGATCTTGGCTATCCCCTGCTACTAGCATCAACTCTCTCTTGAGAGGATGTGTCGATGCCCCAGAGCGCGAAGGTCGAGGTCCGCTACCGCAACATCTCCCTCGCTGCCGATGCGCTGCTCGAGTCGTCGGAGACCGGCGGATACCTGCACACCAAGGAGCCGCTCCCGGTGGGCACGGTGGTGTCGCTGATCGCCGGTGAGGTGAGTGTCGAGGCCGCCGTCGATAGGGTCGTCGAAGCGCGGCGCAAGGCGCGTCGCGACGATCCACAGCCAGAGCCGGGGATGGTGCTCCGCTTCGCCGAGGGCGAGGCGTTGTTCCAGGCTGGGGCCTTCGTCGAGCGGTCGCGCGACGAGCCTGCTGAGGAGCCCGAGGCTGCCGAAGAGCCCGAGGCCGTCGCCGAGGAGCCCGAGGCTGCCGAGGAGCCCGAGGCCGTCGCCGACGAGCCCGAGGCTGCCGAGGAGCCCGAGGCCGTCGCCGACGAGCCCGAGGCTGCCGAAGAGCCCGAGGCCGTCGCCGACGAGCCCGAGGCTGCCGAGGAGCCCGAGGCCGTCGCCGACGAGCCCGACGCTCTCGAGGCCGGCTCCATCGATCCCAGCGCCATCGACACCCAGACTGTGCTCGATCCGCCGATGTCGCAGGTGGCGAGGGAGCCCGGCTTCTCCACCAAGAGCCACGATCAAGGCGAGAGCAAAGCCACCAAGCGTAAGCGCCGTCGTCGCCGCAAACGCAAGCCAACCTCCGCCTCGTGACCAACCCACGTCTTGCTGCGGATCCTCTCCCCTGTTTGACAGCGATCCGACCCTCGGGCAGATTGCCTTCATGGGGCGTCTGCTTGGCCTGGACATCGGCGAAAAGACGATCGGTCTCGCCGTGAGCGACGAGGGCCGCGTGCTCGCGTCGCCGCTGCGGACCCTCGCTCGCCGTGGGGGCAAGCATGACCTGCGGGCGGTCGCCGAGGCTCGCGATGAGACCGGCGCGGAGGCGCTGGTCCTGGGCTTGCCCCTTGGCCTCGACGGCCTCGAGGGGCTCTCGGCGCGGCGCGCCCGACGCCTGGGGCAGGCCCTCCGCGAGCACCTCGGCTGCCCGGTGCACTACCAAGACGAGCGCTTCACCACGGTGGAGGCAGAGCGCGTGTTGCGCGAGGCCGAGCTCTCCCGCGGGGCGCGCAAGGCCGTCGTTGATCAGGTCGCCGCGGTCCTGATCCTCCAGGGGTTTCTCGACTCCGCCTCACGCGAGGGCTCCGTATGAGTGTGCGCACCATGCGCGCGGCCTTCGTGGTCTTTGTGCTCAGCGGCGTGGCGCTCGCGGTGGTGGGCTTCATGCTCTACCGCTACGCCGTGCGCTACCCGGATCGCCCCGGCGAGCTGCCGGGCAAGGCCGTGGAGCTGACGATCCCTCGCGGCGCCACCTTCCCCAAGGTCGTCACCCTGCTCGAGGAGCAGCGGCTGATCTCGAGCCCCGTGGCGTTTCGGATCTACGCCAACTACAAGGGTGAGGCCTCGAAGGTGCGCGCTGGCACCTACAAGCTGAAGACCTCGATCACGCCGCGGGTGTTGCTCAACACGTTGGTCCACGGCGTGCCCGCGCCGACGGTCACGGTGACGATCCCCGAGGGCAAGAACATGCTCGAGGTCGCTACGATCCTGGCCAAGGCCAAGGTCGCGCGGCGGAGCAAGCTGATCGCGGCGATGCGCGAGGTGCATTTCCTGCGGCGTCTGGGCGTCCCGGGGGCCGAGTCGATGGAGGGCTTCCTTTTTCCCGATACCTATCGTTTTCGCGCTCACTCTGGCGCTCAGAAGGTGCTACGGACGCTCTTCTACCGGCATAAGCGCGTCTACGTGCGATTGCGACGCAAGCACAAAAAGGGCCTCGCCTGGCTTCGGCGTCGCCTAGGCTGGGGTCACCGCGAGATCGTGATCTTGGCCTCGATCGTCGAAAAGGAGACAGGGCAGGCCCACGAGCGCCCGCTGATCGCCGGCGTCTTTCTCAACCGCTTAGTCTTCCGCTTCTTCCAGCCGAAGCTGCTGCAGACCGATCCGACGATCATCTACGGCTGCACCGTGCCACAAGAGAAGTCGCCGGCCTGCGAGAAGTTCAAGGGCCGCATTCGCCGGATGCACCTCGACGATCGGGAAAACCCCTACAACACCTACACGCAAACAGGGCTGCCTCCTGGGCCGATCGCCAACCCCGGCGCCAAGGCCCTCGAGGCCGTGCTCGCGCCGGATCGCAAAGGGCGTTTTTTGTTCTTCGTCTCGAAAAACGACGGCACGCATAAGTTCTCACGTAGCCGGGCCGAGCACGAGCGCGCGGTCGATAAGTACCAACGTAGCGGGCGGCGGAAGAAGAAGGCCGGCGCGCCGAAGCCCAAGCCGTCTCTTGAGCAAGCCCTCCCGCCGCGACGCTCACCTTTCGAACAGAGCTCGTTGAAGCTCACCGTCGCGCCACGAGGGCAGCGTCTTCGCTCCGCGGTCTCGTTTCGAATCGAGGGCTAGCCGATGGGCGGAGGTCCCTCTTCGGGCTCTGTCGCACCCGCCGCCGCTTCGGAGCCTGCGTCGCCGATGTTGCGCGCCCGCGGTCTGCGCAAGCATTTCTTCGCCGCCGCGAGCGCTCTCGACCTGCTACGATTGCGTCTCCGGGGGCGGCGCGTGGACGCGCTCCGCGGCGTCGACCTCGAGCTGGCGCCGGGGGAGGTCCTAGCGATCGTTGGCGAAAACGGCGCCGGTAAGTCGACGCTGCTGCGGCTGATCGCCGGGCTGCTGCTGCCCGACGGCGGCGAGCTCGACCTCTTTGGCGAGGCCGTCGAGCAGGTCGACGGGCGCTACCGCGCGAAGGTCTGCTATGTGCTCGCCGACGAACGCAGCTTCGCCTGGCGCCTCGATGGACGGCAGAACCTCGAGTTCTTCGCCACGCTCCACGGCCTCCGCGGCGCGCTCGCGAGAGAGCGGATCACGCTAGCGCTCGAGCACGTCGGGTTAGCGGGCGCCGCCGATAGGGCCGTCCGCGAGTACTCCAGCGGGATGCGTCAGCGCCTGGCGCTGGCCCGCGGCCTGCTCGGCGATCCGCACCTCTTTCTCTTCGACGAGCCGACCCGCGGCGTCGATCCGCTCAACGCCCGCGACCTGCGCACCTTCATCGGCCGCGACCTCCTCGCCGGCCGTAGCGCGATCGTTGCGACCCACGACCTCGGCGAGGTGCACCAGCTCTGCGATCGAGTGATCGTGCTCGAGCGTGGCGAGGTGCGAGGGCAGGGCACCCCCGACGAGGCAGCGGCGCTGCTCGGGCTAGAGCGCTGACCCGCTTACCTCCCGTCGCCGCGCTAGCCTGCGCTACACCGGATCACGGCGGGGAAGGCGGATGGTCACCGTGGTGCCCTCGCCCTGCCTGCTCTCGAGCGCGATCTCTCCATTGTGATCGCGCTCGATCACCTGCTGGCAGATCGCCAGCCCGAGGCCGGTGCCGACACCAACCCCCTTTTGGGTGTAGCCAGGATCGAAGACGCGCCCCTCAACACCGCGCTCGATGCCGATCCCGTCGTCGCAGACGCGCAGCTCGATCGCCTCACTGTCGTAGCTGCCTCGCAGGCGGATCGTGCCGCGGTAGCCGCTCGTCGCGACGCGCTGCTTGGCCTCGATGGCCTCGATGGCGTTGGTCAGCAGGTGCATGAAGACCTGGTTGAGCTGCCGAGGCTGGCAGAGCAGCTCCGGGAGCGCGTCGAGCCCCTCGCGCTCGATGACCACGCCGACGCGCTCGAGGCGTCCGCGCAGCAGCGCGAGGGTCGCCTCGAGGTCGGCGCCGACGTGGCTTTGCTGCTGGTCGGCTTCGTCGAGGCGCGCGAAGGCTCGCAGCTGCGTCACCACCTCTTCGAGGCGCTTGGTGCTCTCATCGAGGAGGCTCTGGGAATGACCGAGCACGCGCAGCGCGTTTTTCACCTTGCGACGCTCGCCGAGCTCGGGGGCCGCCTCGCGCAGCTCGTCGGCCAAGCGTCGCGCGGCCGCGCCGATAGTGTCGTGGGTGCTCTTCAGCGCTCCGAGGGGGGTGTTCATCTCATGGGCCACGCCAGCGACCAGCTGGCCGAGAGAGGCCATCTTCTCGGCCTGCGCCAGCTGCGTCTGCGCTTGCTCGAGCTCGCGGGTGCGCTCCCGGACCTTCTCTTCGAGCCCCTCGTTGGCCTGCCGCACTCGCGCGATCTGATAGCGGACGATCGCGATGTAGAAGACCACCACAGCGATCGGGAAGAACAAGAAGGCGAAGGGCTGCGTGGACAGGCCGAGGCTCGGCAGCAGCACCACCATCGCGAGGCCAGGGCCGAGGATCCCACGAAAGGCGCTGGCGTTGAGCTTGAGGAAGCGCTGCAGCGCCGGATCCTCGCTCTGTACGGCCGCGCGGTGGAGCACCCAGACGATCTTGATCAGCGCGCCGAGCATCATCGCTGCGAGCAGCCAGATCAGCGGCCCAAAGGTTGGCACTACCCCGGTGGGCAGGTCATCGAGCTTGGCGATGAAGAGATCCGTGGCGATCAGCAGCGGTACCGGCACGAGCCCATAGAAGAGCACCACCGCCAGCATCCGGCCCGGGGTCAGGGCGCGACCAAAGAAGCGGGGGAAAAAGCGCGGGACCACCCGCTCCTCACCGGCGAGGATGAACGCGTAGAACACGCCGAAGACCGCGCCGAGAGAGCCGAAGGCCCCCGCAGAGCGCACGATGTAGATCCGCGAGGGATCGCTCGCTGGCAGCATCGGTCCCAGAAACCCGGCTGTGCAGGCGGCCGCCATGAGCAGACAGAACGCGGCGAAGCTGCCCCATAGGCGCCGCGGTTTGCCCGAGGCGAGGGCGACGACGCCCAGTGAGGCGAGAAAGAGGGCACTGATCAGCGGGGGGACATCAAGCCAATGGAGGCTCATCGCGCCAGTAGATTAGCAGCGTCAATGCACGCACCGCGACCCAGAAAAACGTGACCGAAGCGCACCGGACTGGGCTTCGGTGGGGAGGCGCTAGGAAGGAGGATACTGGTGGTCTCTGGCTGACGAGCAACAAAGCCAGCGGATTGTTCACGTTGTGGGGAGCTGCACTTCCTTGCCCAACGTCGGAGAGCGACGGCGCGCGTTGTGCCAGCGCCAGCCCAGCGCCAAGAGCAGCACCACGAGCGTGGTGAGGCTGATAGAGCGCCCAACGCGATAGCTTGCGGGCTCGAAGCGGAGCTCGATCCGATGTGCGCCGGGGGAGAGCTCGATTCCACGGAAGATCTGGTTCGTGGGCACGATCGTCGCATCGACGCCGTCGACCGTCGCCCGCCAGCCGGGGTAGTAGCTGTCGGCGATCACCAGCAGCGCGTGTTGTGTCGGGGCGGCCTCGAGCAGCCAACGGTCTGGCTCTTGTGAGACGATCCGCGCCGCCTCGATGTGTTTGGGGCCGTCGAGCTTTAGCATGGGGCTCTCGACGAGCGCGGTCTGCTGTGGGTCGAGGGAGATCAGCGCTTCTTGGCGCTCGGCGAGGCTCGTGGCGACCTTGGTGTGATAGGCGAGGTAGACGCGAGGCACGGCGCGGGTGTTGTGATAGAGCCGCTCGGTCTTGTGGCCGGCCTGGAAGGTCGCGATCAGCTTCAGGTGTGGCGCCTTGGGTCGGTTCGGCGTCAGCACGTAGGGCGCGGCGAGCATATCGACCAGCGGCGACCACAGACGCTCGGGCTTGAGCGAGACCTCGTCTTTGTAGAGCCCGCTGCGTGGGTAGAACCTGCCCTTATTGATCAGGTGCATCAGGTCGAGGAAGCGCAGCAGGCTAGAGGCGTTGTAGCCAGAGACGCCATGGACCCGCTCGAGAAAGGTCGTGTTGTAGCTGCCATGGCCGAAGCCCGGGGCGATCAGCAGGCGCGGTGGTGGGCGCTGGTCGCGGCCGATGGTCGCCACATGGGCGACCCCGCGGAGGTGGCCGTGGTGATACTGCTCTCGGCTCGGGTGGTCGTCTTCGTTGGTCATCAGCGGGTAGCGCGGCGCGGCAAGGATGACGAGATCGACGAAGACCAGCGCGGCCAGGGCGAGGCCGGCGACGCGGCGCTGGTGGCGAAAGGCGAAGAAGGCGGCTGCGGCGCCGAGGGGCAGCAGCATCACCAGCAGACTGAGCTCGGGCCGCGCGGTGACGAAAGAGAGCCTGAAGCTGGCAAGCCACGCCCGCCCGCCGAGCAGCAGCAGCAGCGCGAAGGCGGAGAAGACGACGATCACCGCTCGGCGGCCGAGCTGGCCGCGGATCCAGCAGGAGAGGCCATAGGCTGCCAAGAAGGCGATCGCCAGCTGGGCGAGGAAGAACAATCGCATCGGGACGCGAAACAGGCCCAGCAGCGGCAGGTGCTCGATGGCGGCCTGGTAGATCAGCTGTGTCGGACCGAGGGCGGCGCCGATCGCCAAGACCGCCAGCACGAGAAAGCTCAGGGGAAAGAGCAGGGCGCGGCCTGTCGCCCGAGCGTTGGCAGCGGCAAACACGCCGAGGGTCGCCAGCATGCAGCCCACGAGGCCGACGTAGAGCTCGACCGTCGCGGCGTTGACGTTGGCTACGGTGGGAGGGCGCTGCAGCCGCGGGTGGACCAGCAGCTGCCAGAGCGAGCTGCTGGCGATGTATCGCTGGCTCGCGAAGTTGAGGTCGAGCCCGATCGAGCGCTGCGAGAGCGAGAGCAGCTCGGTGGCCGGCAGGATCACGATCGCGCCAAGCCCGAGAGCGAAGAGCGTGAGGGCTGCGAGGGCCGCGAGACGCAGAGACAGGGCGCGCCAGCCCTCGCGCCACCGGGCCAAGAGCAGCATCATGGCGTAGGCGGTGGCCAGCAGCGCGGCGAGGGAGGCCATCTGGGGGCTGCCAGCGGCGAGCAAGAGGTAGGCGACGACAGCGCCGACGGCGATCCGCGACAGGGTCGGGCGCTCGACCACCCTCGTCGCGCTGCCGAGCAGCCAGGGGGTCCAGCTCATCGCGGCGAGCATCCCGAGGTGATTGCCTTCGCAGACAAAGAAGCCGCCGAAGGCGAGGGTCACGGCGCCGACCACGCGCGCTGGCCACTCGAAGCGATGTTGCGCCAGCCAGAAAAACGCGCCCACCGCGCCGATCGAGAGGTGGACGAAGACGAAGGCGATGAACACCCGCGGGTGATCGAAGAGCTGCAGCAGCCAGGTGCCTGGGTAGTAGGGCGCCGCCTGGGTGTCGGCGAAGAGCGGGTAGCCGCAGAAGATCGCGTCGCTCCAGAGCGCGCCACCGGCTACGCCCTGGGCGCCGTGGACCAGCGGATGGTGAAGCGCGGCGATATCGGAGAAGACGAGCGTGCGGCGCCCTAGGAAGTGACTCAGAAGCGGCCAGATTGGCGCGATCGCCAGCAGCGCGATGGCGACGGCCGATGGCGGAATGCACCGCACGCGACGCACCAAGCTCGCCCAAGCTCGTCTGATCCGAGACGTGCCGTCCTCGTGGATGTCACGGGTCCTGGCCTTACCCCCGGGCGAATGCATGCGGGCACTACTTGCAGGAAGCACGCCTTGTGCATGCTATTGTAGATGACTGAAATCATTGCTGAATTCTGTTGCGCATGTGTGCCAAGCTGTGCCGTAGCCTGTGGGAACTCGGGCACCGGTGTCACGTAGGAGCTTCCCCACACATTCGGGACCGAGCCGGGTGCTGAGCTGCCGAGCCGATGTCGTAGCCGAAGAGACGAGCCATACGGGTGGTCTGGCGAGCTTTCTGAGGCCTAGAAAGCGGCCGGCCGTGCGGTAGCCGGTGACGGGGGGAGTCTGTTCAGCGCTCTAG